>Ga0123357_10005343_pt1 | contig 15358 bp, 12 predicted proteins | sample TergutEmb28metaG_FD_89873 | JGI IMG/M metagenome (GOLD analysis project Ga0123357, IMG submission 89873) | Embiratermes neotenicus P4 segment gut microbial communities from Petit-Saut dam, French Guiana - Emb289 P4 | ecosystem: Host-associated > Arthropoda: Insects > Digestive system > Gut ... | reverse complement strand
GACCAAGTTCCACACCCATACAAAACAACAGACAAAATTATAGTTCTGTATATCTTAATATTTAAATTTTTGGATAGCAAACTGGAAGACAAAAGATTCTGCACCGAATGATGGCATTCTCTGACTTCAGTCTGCCCTTAATTTCTTCCTGAATAGAATTTTGACTTCTTAAGGTTGTTCCTAAATATTTGAACTCTTCCACCCTTTCAAAGGGACTGTTGTCTCTATACTCTGACTTTGTTCTGCATTTTGACCTCGAGACATGACCATGTACTTAGTTTTATCAGCATTTACTCCTAGCCCAATCTCCTTGCCAGCCACTACAAACGCTTCTACGTTTTCCTTTATGGTATGTACGCTTCCTCCCAATATATTAACTTCATCGGCATAGACCAGAAGCTGATGTGTAATTTAATTTCAAACCATTCTGGTTTACCTGAATTCTCCTAATAGCGTACTCTAAAGCAAAGTTAAAAAGCAGTGGCGATAAAGCATCTCCTTATTTCAACCCATTTCTAATAGGAAACGTGTCAGACAAATTCTTGCCTACCCGGACTCTGCTTTACGTTTAAGGCAGACATATTTTCATTAGTCTTACCAGTTTCATGGGAATACCCACTGAGAATATTATACAAGACCTTCTTCCTAACTGAATCATATGCTTTCTTGAAGTCTAGATCGGACATATTACTATCGGTAAAACTATTGCTGCGAATTGTGCATCGTCTTGTCAGTTATGTTTGTTGCTCGATTGGGTGTGTCGTCGGGGCTTTCGTAGGAAGGAAGAAAAAAAAAAAAAAAGACAAATCATCCAAACGGCGTTAAACCAAAAAAGAGAGCGCAAATTAAGGAGTTTAAGTTGACAAGGGACGTTAAAGCAAAAAGGCCTAAAACAGGGTCTGGTGTGTTAGGTCTGGGTGAAAGCAACGTAAATGCGGATCGATGTAAGTCGGGGAATTACTGTAGTTGCTCTATCAAATACTTGTATTGTTGACTACAGTGTGATGTGTGACATTCAAGCATACCAGAATGTCTGTAATCTTGGACATATGCTGAATAGAATAATCATTGTAGGAATTCGGAGATCGTTTCCCAAGAATACTGAGTGTCTGCTGAACTGAACGTTAGATTATTTTGTAGCTTCCGATCTATGCCTTATGACTGGCACCATGTTGCATGTAATTCAGTAACATTTTGTATAATGCTAGTTACGCCTAGATGAATAACCTCACCACAGCCGTTTAATTAAATCAACACAGTTGAATCTTAAACTTCAAATGTATTTGAAGTTTAAGTCTCAACTCCTGTTGTCTTTCCGCAGTGCTTGGATGCCGTGCAATTGCGCTGCATGTACTGTATGTAATATCGTTATAGTACTGTGCTGACAACAACCCCTTGAGTAGAGCGCTGTTGTTGTAAGTACGTGTACATATAGCCAGAAGTACACTTGGGAGTTTTGGAAGGTACGTAACGGTACGGCCAGTTAGTAGTGTTAGGAGGCGACATTTGTGGCTGTTATCATTTCATTTGAGTCATATTGTTAAGCCAGAGTCATTCACACATTTGGATCGTGGGATTGAAAGGAAAAATGAAGCCACGACGTGTCCACAGAACATGCCTAAAAATGTCACACAATTTATGAATTAATTGTTCTATAAGTCTTACTTCGCCGTTTTCAATGGCGTTGCAGCCATTAGAGAGTTGTGTAAATTATATTCATTTTCAAAATTGATGGCTGTCGTCGTATCGGTTTGGTTTCTTAATCAGTTCACTGCTCTGAACAGCTCCGTTTAATTCAGTTGATAAGTAACTCTGTAGTGGGCGACTATACAGACTATTTCTCGACAGAACATTTTTTAATTTATTGGTCGTAGGTTCTTTTCTGTAACTTAGTGTTATATACCGGGGTAGTGTAATCGGTATAGCGGCTACCTACAACCTGGGCGGTCCGGGGATCGAGTCCTGGCAGTGGGAAAGCGATTTTTATCTTCTCCAAAACCGTCCAGACCGGCTCTGGGGCCCACTGAACTTTCTATTCAGTGGGTACTGGGGTTTTTTCCTGGACGGGGCTGGGACGTGCAGTTGACCATAGTCCCGATCCATTGTTGAGGCGAAGAATGAGAGGAGATACACCTGTACTCCTCCTATATAACTTCATACGTGGACAAGGAAAACCTCACCCTTTTCCCTTTTTTTAAACTAATCGTACAAATGTACTTTCCATGATGAATTTCTTCGAACACTCAACAAAGGTAAACGACAAATCCTAAGTCAAACACGCCTTGTATTTTTTTCGTGGCTAAATGTTGCAGATTGAATCAATCCATCTTCGGGCCCTTCGTGCACTATTCTACGTTATTCATGGCTTAAATTGATGCTGAGTGCGTAAGACTCTTTGTAGACTATCGGTGAGCCTCATTACATCGATTAAGTAATCCTAGGAGGCGATACAGCGAAGGTAACATGTTTTTTATATGCACGTGGGAGGTAAAGGTCGGAGAATAGAAGTACACACTGGCGTTTGTCAGGAATTAAAGGTGATGTAGCTCATAAGGGAAGGGGTGAAGAAAGCCATCTTCTTGGATGCAATGCCTTGCTGTCTCGTAGTAGTTTTTGAACGTTTCTAAAGAATCTGTTGCCTGAATATTCAGAAAACTAGTTGGAAGTAGTGGGATTCTCCGGAACGTTGGTAGATAATATGAGACTGCACGACATCACGTTGCAGCTGACAGTAGGCTTGTTCATGGTCATGGCCAACAGAACTTAGAAGGCGAGGGTGTGTGCATGCCTATCATCTACAGTCCATATTCTTTGAGGAATATTTTATTAAATGCACATTGTTTACCTGTTTTCTTAAGAAACTTTTATTTTGTCAGCCTTGATATTTACAAAAAAATTCAGAAGCGTGTATATAAAATAAATGCAGTGATTATGTTTATTTTATCTTATTAGTGATTACAATGTAAAACACTAAAGTTAATACCAGACAATAATTTTATGGCTTGATTGCCATGCATCCATCTTAAAATAAGCTCTGGTTATATACTTTGGGCTCCGTGTGAACAAGACCCTCTTCACTTTTAGTTTCGCCTGTACTTATGGGGTTTTAAAGCAACTTACGGGGAGTTTATTTCGTGATTTGACTCTTCAAGGATATCTGAAAGCACTGTCATCGTACGGCAATTTCATGTAGGTTGGAATTATATATCACTTGTTGGCACTGCCATGATACATTTATGCAGCGGGAACGTCGATTATCACAAAATACTTGTGTTACCCCATACAGTTGCCTTAAAAGTCCCAACTGGGAGGCGAGGACAAGCACTTACATTGATGAAAACGTGAAGCCATTTAACGTTAAATAATACATTCATACTTGTTGTAGAAACGTACATTCATTCACACGTTACACATACACTCCGGTCGTCCTCGTCTCCTCAACTATGTCGATGTGTTAGTAGGTTGTGCCCCTTCGATTGAGTATCAGCCGTATTCGGTGAGAATATAAACCTGTAAGCACGCAAGTGTTTATCAGCATTATCAGAACGTTGTCCAGACTTCAATAGGCGTTCCTGAAGAAGTTCTAATTCTGTCATTTTCAGTGACGTACACATATTTGTGACAGGATAACGCACTTGTAGCGAGCTTTGACAGTAAATGTTGCACCGGGCTGAGATTTTGACAGATGGGTTTATTCTCAGGCACAAACTACTTAAAATCGACTAATAAAAGATAAAAAAATAATGGCGTCAGCAACATTAATAAAGTTATCATTAGCTACTGTACTCATAGCTAAGAACAGCTTTGTAAAGGTAAACAGCTCTTTACAGTAACTCTTCTCAACTCTGAGTTCTCATTCATTAGCGTAAGAACAAGGACAGCCCCGAGTTCATATTGTTAGCACCGTCCAATCCTTTACCAGCCTTCACCATGGTCCCAATATGCCTCAACATCTGCGGTTCTGCGGCATGAATGGAATATCCCATTTTATGTACAATATTTATTCTTTATGTCAGGGCAACTTTATGGTGGTTATGATGTCCTGAATGTTTTGTTGCATTGAAACACTTGGTTCTGATAGCAGATACTGATTTTTGCAAGCCAGTAGAAAGAAACAATTTTTTTTCTCTTGAGTTCTTTCTGACCTCCGTCTCTGTGACAGTTTGGTTAAGGGAAATGCTGGGTCATTCTCCTTCAAAACAACTAAAATTGAAATATAGATTTTCCTTGAACATTTCACAGGACCCATTGCGTTTCCTAGGTGGTTGCTAAAAATTCCTCATTTTTGTGTTTGACAGATTAATATGACATTTACAGGCTAGTGACCGCTGGAACATGAATTACCGGGAACTGCACCACTGTCTAACATTGTTCGGTTATGTGGTTTACTTTCTGGTGACAGTAGTTATGACGATTGTACTTATCACTGGTGGACAGGTTGACACCTAATTATCTGATTCATGAATGCAACATGTTCTTGAGAAGAACATTGATCTTGCCCTCTCTTTCTTCTTCCGTTTATATTGTGTTTGCAAATAACTGTCGCATTTGGTGGAAAGTTCCATTGTGGTGGAATTAATTGCTTGGATTTTAAACAAATATTTTCTTATACAGTAACTTGTTCTGTGTATAGGCCATCATACTGCGACTTATTTCGGGATTAACAGAAATGGAGAAACTGTGTGGTCTTGTTCGAATTGTTGAACGTTGTATGAAGTTCTCTTCGTATTTCTGAACAGTAACACGATGCATTTTCGTGGTGTTGTCAACAAATACACCTTAGTGATGATCACGGATTCCGTCTCGGATAGAAGCAGTAACTTGAGAGGAAGTAATTTCAACAATGAGACTTGATTTCGTCGAAAGGACAGGTTCCTTAAGTCACGAGAAAATAATTCTTAATTTAGAGTCAAGTATTTTCGTACTGTAGTAGTTAAAGTCATAACTACGTCAGTACAGGAAGTGGCTACCTTGTTTGGAGGGCATGTCCTCAGAAACGCCTGGCATATCCTGTGTCGTAAAGCTTGCAGAGACTATCGGTGCGGGATACGTTGAGCCCAGGAACACTCACGCTGACCGACATAGCGTCCTGATGGTGCTTCATAACCTTTCTCCGGCGCTGCCATATAAAGGTCCACGCTGCAATCACAGCCAGCTGTGCCGCCAGGAATACGGTCCCCGCTACTATGATACCCGCTACATTGATGCAGAATCCCCCCGTCGTCGCATCGCTGATGAAGATAGCACTGTTATCATTCGTATTTGTGGTCATGTTGGACTTCCTGGCAGCGGATCGATCGAAACCGAATTTGTCTGTGATGTGAATGGACTGTACAAGCAGCACGTCTTCACGGGCGCTTGGTCCTCCAGCGTGATTACTGGTGGATCGGCGTCGGCGGCGGCGACCGTAAGATTGTATTGACCGAAGCTCGCCAGAAGAGTCCTCTTGATCGCACTGTACCGGCTCGCACGTCGGCATGCAGGGTGTCACGAGGGCGCGGAACTGCACTATCTCAGATGACGGGAACTTGAAGGCGTCGAAGTGCGATAGTAAAACCTGGAACGGAAATCTAAAATTAGTTTCAAAGATTGAAATTTCTCTGGTACCAAAAGGCTTTATTGGCCGGTTCAGCGGATTTTTCTTATGCTAGGCTACTGCAGGGCGTCGTAAAAGTCGCTTTACCGAAATTATACCCACGTCTTAGGGAAACGCTACTTCGTTTACAGCTAACCAGCAGAAACTGAAGAGCAAGCAGCTATATAATTTTGTTCAGGTTGTTGTCCACCATGTTGAGTGCACATTTTTACATCTCCTGAGCACCGATTCGTAAACCAAGTAATGCTCGTCTGGAACATGAGTATGGTCGTGGTAAAGCAATTTTTAGCACACTCGGGTGTTACGTCTTCTTAAACCACAATGTCATTCTGTCAAGTCTTTGAACTCCTGGCCGTCTATTGTGGCGTGACTTCAACACGAACTTTCATTAAAATTGACCATTTACCTCAGAGTACAGGAGCATTCACGAACACCAGATTGCGTGTTTAGATTTTATTTTCGTTTACGAAAACAGTTTTGAAAATGTGAATTTTGTCCCGATCCTGTCCCCGCACTTAATTAAGCACCAAGTCACTGAGACGTATGGGTATGGAGGTACAGCTGTATGTACGCTAAACCTCCGTCGTATTTGAAGGTGTCAGGTTTACTGCAGGGCGCTTTTCCTCCATGGAAAGTCCCTTGTATCTCTCGGGTAAAAGGGTGGATGGACCCTAAAGGCTGTCTCGAAGCTATGGAGAACAGCAACGTCTCTGTCCAGCCGAACCCCGATTCCACATAACTTAAAGAAGTCTGTTGAGCAGTATCTGGCCTTACACGCGTATACATTCTGTCACCGCATCGAGCACGGCAGCTTTACCGAATAGAGAGCGTGCCTTCGCCGGGACATACAGTTGTAGGTGCGCTGTTCAGGACACAGATAAAAGAAACGAAATGTTTTTGTACGCTGCATACACATTTCGCTATTTTGGCAATAACTGGCGAACCGAAGTAGGTGGATACTTGTGGATGATCTATGCTGTATGGGGTCCTACCCGATCTGCTGGTCCGTATTTTAGGCAGGTGTGTGTTTTTGGTCGTAGGTTGCAGACAATTACGCTTCCTCTTCTAACCATTTCACTGTTTCTTGGTGTGAGTTTTGAACATATGGTCTACATGTAAGGAAGCGTGCGTGTTTCAGAGAGCAGCAAGGCTAAAATTCATATTTCCGCCTGAAATAGGTCAGGGGTGTCACGAATTTGTAGCTGGGTAACAACTGCTTTTCCATTGTATAGAGTAAGGTAAAAAGGTAATACTCCTGGTACTCATGTCTGTTAGAGGCTGAGTCGACCCCAGGGTCATAGTGCGATCGGAAGGATTATGTCAATGAAAAATTCCGGTGACACCATCTGGAATCGAACCAGCGACCGTCCGATTTGTAGCACAGCACCTTAACCACTGTGCTACCGCGGTCCCCCTTGTATAGAGTATTATGATGTAATTGTTGTTACTGACATTATTAATTGTGTGAGGCATATTTGATATGTGCGACGTTTCGGGAGTTGTATACTTTCTTGTCTCTACACCTTTTTGTCGTGTATTAACACATTTTTTATTATTTCTATTCGAATCTCCCCCACAACATCGTATGTGTATTTGCGAGTGTCGTGTGTTACAGGAAATGGAGAGGGTAAGAGTACTGTCAGTTACGGAATCGGCCGTTGTCGGCAGCATTGCGAGAGTAGTGTAGGACTCCCAGTATCAGGTTGTGTGGGCAGTCATATGGGACTGCTGGAGGCTAGAATGGAGGACTTGGGGTGTCGCGGATCGATACACCTCGCAGCCGGAATTGCTTCCTGTATTTCTCGTTTGTTAAGTTTCAGATGCACAGTAGACAGTGATGACGTTCAGTGTGCAAGACTGATATGAAGACACTGCTGTAACATGGACAGTTTTCACGGGCAGTTTATTTCCCACGAATTACATCTATTACTGATCACTAATATTCGCTGATCGAAGCCTTTGTCAGTATATCATAACTCACTGTCATATCTCGGCCTCTGCTATGTATAACACGATTATTATTTTGCCACAGTTTACTTTTCCGTTTATTTGTTGTTAATTTAACAACCCTGTGATAACGTTGGTTATTGAGCGACAAATTGCAGGGTGGTTAAAGAAGTAACGAATTGGGGGTTCTGAGGTATTTCGCAGCTGAAGTCACCGTTCTTGTGGGATGTGGCGCCGCATCTCTATGTAATTTGTGCCTGACGTTTCTAGACAACCTACTGGTCTCATCTACAATGGTCGAAATGTCCAAGAAGAATGAGTTCACTAGGTTCTATCGAAACGGCGGACACCCATTACCCAGTGTTTCGGCGCCGTATCTCAAAAGAACGGTGACTTCAGTTGGAAAAATTGTGGAATTTAGCGGCCTTGGCTTAATTTGGGATAATATTCCGGAATTTGTGTCGAGGGATTGGGGAAAACCACGAAGGACCAGAGTATATGTGGTCTGCTGGTCGAGATTTGCACCATTAACCTTCCGAATACGAATCAGGCGTGCTGTCTACCCGACCGCGACCTGCGATGATCTGTGGCTGGGAATACGGAAATTGCGTCTCTCGTTTATTCTTGTGTTAGTGTGCCGATCTTGCTGCGCTTCGGCAGCCTGGGTTTTAAATACGTGCCGTTTAACTACCGTCGCGTGTAAACTGACGCTAATGTATGTGCGACGGTTATACTCAGTATTTTCTGTTCATTATATCCAGACTGTTTAAATGATACATATCATACACAGTACCTATCAATTGTATGTTTTTATAGCAACATAGCTCGTACTGGGGCAATTACACTGACCAAGTTCGTTAAATTGGTTACAGAAATTTTCAGTTGCGTGCCAGGAATCTGTTGAATGTGGTTTGGTTGCCCCTTGTTCTTGGACGTGTGGAACATCTGTGTTGAACGTCTGGTCGACTGTGTTGCCTAACGCGGGTTTTTGTATGACCCACCACTTCCCCCCCCCCCACTCATCGTTGTAACTGTTTAATATCCTTTGACTCGTATACACTTATTAGAGACGGCGTGTTGAGGTTTCTTTATTTCCATGTTCTTTGTCCCTGTTTGCATTTTACTATCTAAATACTGCTTGATACTGTGCAATGGAAATACGGAGTTGTGATCATAGGCTAAGAATAATTTATTGGAACTGTTTCAGTGAAATGCGGTTTTATTACAGTTCCGAAAGTGACATTAATCTCATTCCCTACCTGACTGTAGCATTCATCCACCACAGCTGTGATTATTTCATAAATTCTGCCTTAGAGCTTTGATAGAGGTACTAATATGTGCTCACCAACTAGACTGAATGCTCTGGCGTTCAGTTAAATGTTATTGCGCTAGTGTTTTGTACAGTATAGTGAACAGAAAATAATTCAATGCTAGCAGCAACAAAATTTATTCTTACTAAATTCTGAACGTGTCTAGCAGTTTTGTGTCTCAGTTTGTATGTTATGTCGTTACCAGTATTACATTAATTTAATTGCAAGAGAACAGAACTGAGCTCAGGATTTCGCTGTGTACTGAGTTAGTTGAGTATAACTATTTTTATTTTTTGCCCGATTCTGCAACATAAAATCTTCGTTTAGACATTTCTGTTAAGGAATAAATTGTACCCATTTTGAGAGAATAATGACACATTTGTAGGTTGTATGAAACGTCGCTCTTCTCGGTTGCAGCGCGTCGTAGGTTTGTTATCGTTGTATCGGTCCACCTTTCAAGGGTGAAGATGCGTTCTTGGACATCTTGACCTTTGAAGTTGGTACCAATATGCTGTCCCAAAACATCGACGAACCACCCGACGTCGTGCAACAACCTAGAAGAGCGAAGATCTCAACTACTTGGCAGTGAAAGCGTGATATCGCGCATGTGTGTGTGTGTGTGTGTGTGTGTGTGTGAAGTTCTGTTTGTCCCTTCTCTGTAGCAATTTGTTAGGTCGAGATAATTCCAGTGGCGGTCACGTGTCCTGATAGCTGTGGCGAATTTAGGGTCACGCGTCGAATGAGTATTAGTGTGCCAATAAGAAATGTACATATCGCGATTTCGGTATCGGCCCTAGATCGCTTCTGCCTCTCTACTGTTCTGCTCCAGTGGATCTTATTAATTCAGTAATACAGAGCGGCAGAACTTGCTTCAAGTCGCTTTCCACAAGTAGTAATTTTAGAAATATACAAATGCTCCTTACTTTTGTTGGTTCAAGAGTTCCGTAAAATTATGTCAGATGAAGTTAATTAATTTTAAATTGTGTCCCTTGAGTCATTTTCTGTATTTCTTGTGGATCTTAGATTTTAAACAAACAAAACAGTTTCTCACTAGCTTTTTGCTGCAGGAGACATTTGGACTTGTGCCGTGTTCTCTCATTTAAGGGCCACCACACTGATTAAGTATGGAATTGTGTTCATATTATTTTGTTTTATGTTTGTTGCAGGTGAGTGTTCGTCACTTCTAGCAATATTCCTGCTGTAGCCGCTTATACGGTAAAGTACACTGCACATAGTTTCTTTGTGGATTTATTTTTTAGCTTCGATACGACTGGTGTGGTGTATGAAGTACAGAGTGATTGTACCTGACGTATTTGTAGCGTCGCATGTTTCTTCAGTGTCTAGATAAATTGTAACATTTCTCATTACAAGTTACACGTGTGCGATTTATTTCTGAATTCGGAATTGCTACTAGGAAGGGAATAGGCGTAGTCTGTACTTCAGCGATGTACCAAACCGCAGCATTAAGGACTACATTTCGTCTGTGAATGTGACGTGGTGGCTGTTCTTCAGTAATATTTTATCCGCATTGATACAGTTGCGTTAACTTTAAATTGCTGTACATTGATGTTTTGTTCAGTGCTTTAGAAACGGTCGTTAATTCTCAGAGTAACGCTCAGGAGGATTACCGACGTGTTTCTGTAGGGATCACAACGCCTTGACTTAGTTGAAATAATGTGCTATAATTAAAGTGCGAGGTCCCAACATTCGTCTGATTTACACCTCTAAACAGGGGATTCAGCGAATGTGAAATGCACTGTACAGTTCGCCATCTCACTGGACCACACCGTGTGTAAGTTTTTAATATGATGTACTGTACCTTGCCGGAATCTGCAGACTTGTAGATTGGTCCCATTATGAAGTGGTCAGTTGGGCAGCCATTAGAATCGATAAGTACAATCTCGCTGGAGTCAACCCCATCCATAGCGACAAGTTCTCTCACGAACATATCGTACGGGCTGTTGCGATCTAGGATCTCGAACCACAAGGTCAGTGGGTCGCCAACTTCTGCCGAAGGGAGGAGTTCTCCACCATACCGATGTGTGATCTTCATAGCTATGTTAGGCGAATCCACTACCACTTCTTCAGACAGTGCTGGACGAACATCACCTCTTACTCCAAGATCAACCTCGTTGGAGACGCTCTTATTAGTGAGGTCATACTGACACGTGACGGCCAAACCCAAATCGGAACTCGTGACGATGGTGTCGTGGTGCTGGATGACGACATCGTTCAGGTACCGGCCAAGACCGTGCTGTTTCACGTTGCATTCAATGTCATCATACGCCATCTTTAATTCAAATTCCAGACTCCCACGGACGTCTTCCACACAAGAATTTGGACTGCCTTTTGCGTAGATTTTTCCGTTGAACAGTTTGCTTGTTTTGATGCGTGCAACCATGTCTCCGGATCGGCAGTCAATGCTGACGTTGTAACAAGAGCTCAGTTCGTACGTTGATGCCTCCGGCACTTCGAGATAGGGATCCTGTAAGGAAGAATATCTGTGAATGTTGTCTGCTTATTATCCGTGGAAAAGCAAACTGTAGTTACATTCGGTTTAGCTATTGCAAGATTAAATGTTAATAGGAAGTTATTTTAATGGGTTTAAGACCACATCATCATTGTGGGTTCAAAAAGAGCCTACTAATTAATCGAATGAAGGAAATAATTTGTGATTAGAAAAGCAATGGGACAATTCTGTCGTGATGTCGTTACCAACAGTACGAAAACAAGGATTTGTGTTTATTTTTGCGTACAGCATATGCGGACGCACCCGCAACACAGCCACTGCATCAAACGAACGGTGCTATATGTAACCTGTAATAGACATGCACTGTGAACATCTAATGGAAACTGTGCTGTGCCGGGCAGTATGTATAAACTCACCTGTATGTCAGCGAGAGTAGCGCGCGAGTGATGACTGAGCCTACACACCATTTCTCCAGTGTCACCGTAGTCATACGAGTGACAACGGAAGGGTGAATTGAGACACAGTTCACGGCATTCATCTGCTGAACCCACATCCTGGTATACGGAATCCACAGTCTTCAGGATGCGCCCACTTAACTTCTTGAATTCGCATAGTTTGATGGGCTCTTCAACACAGTTGTTCTCCAGGTACTCTGTATCCGGCTCGGCACGGAACGCTCCCGAACCGGCTACGGTAAGACGGTCCATGTCTGATAGACTGCATTCCTTTGTGACATTATTGTAGTTGGCTGACCTGGAAATGTGAACACAAAAATAAATTAAAGATTTGAACTTTTGTCTCCGTTGTGTCACTTGTTTGGGCTGAACTTTTAAGTTGCCAGTAATTAATTTCGGGATTCGTCCGACCGTCGCGGCGACGAGTGAGTACCACGTCTTCTTCATATTCTGGTTGTTTCGACGTCGAATATTGGCCAGGAAACGATTGTCCTTTGGTTTTACCTGAATTGTTTAGCTCTCCGTGCGATTGTTGGGATAGTGTTTAAGATTAGGCCGCTCTTTCTGTCTTCAACGTCTTATTTAATTGATTTTTTGGTAATTATCCTATCATTTCGCGCTGTGTAGTCGGAGGTACGAACATTGTCAGTGTACTAAGGAATATGGCCTACCAACAGAAGACACTTATACAAGCTCATCGCTAATGCGGTTATGAAATTATAATTAACAAAACGCATAGTTTCTGCGAATGTTTCAGTCTGCGCTTGTATTTCGAGGCTGGCAAGTTTTGTAACTGAAGAATTATACCATTTATTTAGCCAATTTATTTGTCAATTTCTATGTATAATTTCCAGCATTATTGATTTAAAATACGGCAAATCCGTAATATACAACAACCTGAAACACGTTGCTTGAAACATGAGAGCGTAACACTCATGCCGCATTTGTAGGCGTCTGATGATCCTTGTCCGTATACCACACGTCAGATGTCTAGCAGCCGTCAAACCCCACGCTTACTCTGCGTTATGCTTGGTCGCCATATTACTGTTAGACATTGTAAAATGTAAACGTAAAGTTTTCGTTGTCCGCGCCATGAAGGCACCTACGAGGAGCAGACATATAGCTCAACGCGTTCCCAACTTCGGCACTACATGGAGGTGAGCGGTTAACTTCACTCCCCGGCCGCTTTACTCCCCAGGAGTAGGAAGTTAGCGGGGGTCCTAGAGCCGGTCTAGACGTTTTGAAGAAAAGAAAAATCTCCTGCCTCTAGCCTAGCCGCTATACCGACTACAATACCCCGTCTCCTCTATGTGACATTGTACAACACAATTTCGTTAACCCTTCGAAGCCTAGCGGTTTCTGTATATACCTCCACCTTTAGAAATTCTACAGTCTGGTCACACAGTGAGAACATAGAGCGATAATTTGCCTGTACACTGTTGTTAACACATTGATTTTCGTAACCGAGTTAGAGATGTTCACACCGCGGTGCGAAGTACTCGTTGATAGATGTGTCCCAGTGCTACTTTGTGTACCAAAAATTCAAAATGGGAATGTGAGTTAAGACGTTCGGCCTTCTCAACGAGAACTGTCACATTTGAATATGATGTGACACCGCAGAAAACTACATTCGGCAATTTGTTGTCACTTCTCTGCGGAGGATGTACAGATATTGACATAGGTCGTGTTGCATGCCTTTCGGTCATTTTCACAACCGGACGACATGCACCGAAGTAAAGTGCATTCTTCAGGATACTCTGTTACTCGGTGTTGGAAGGTGGACACTGAATAATGACCGCCCATGGAATTCATTCTCGTACGCAGATTATGACCGAAAAAAAGGAAACCATAAAATGAATACAACTCAACATCGTTGTTTACGAGAAATGCAGGGAGGGACAGCGTTGTGTCCTGTCACGTTTCTTATGAGAGATTGTGTGGAGCACCAACCCACTAACTGCAGACCGCACAGGATTACGAGGCTACTGTTTTCCACGGCTCACCAAGTGCTGACGTGCCACAGTCGCCATCTGCAGTAATATTCCCACACCTGGCGATGCGTTTCCATGGTTGTCAGAGGTGTCACGTTTATGACATCGGTTTTTCCGTTTTCATTTCCTATTTTCTGCCTTCGCGAGTTCGCATCTTTTGCCGTATCGGATCGTTGAACCGGTTTTTTATTGTTATCTTCCACAGACAAGATTTGGTTGATGAATTCGGGTGTAAGTGAGCTTGAAAACTGTTTTGGATATTGTCTCATATCTTGGTTTCTTTTTCTAACATAGACTTCCAAAAACTGGGTCTGTTTTCTGCTTCGGTTGGGAAAGGGAGGAGAACGATCCTTATCTGATAGACCTCCAGTAGTGGGCAACGTCCAGAACTCTCATCAAGCTTACTGCAAAATCTTGTTGTTAGGAAGTGTAAGGTTGGATGCAGGTTCTCGATAAAACATGTTTTATGGAGATTGTTGTGTTCTGCAATGGGAACCGTATAGCCTGATAGAATTGTCCCGATATTTCAGGGGTTCCTGTTGCCTTCTTCATCAGGGAAAATCAATACCTTGGTAATGGACGCAGAATGATCGCCTGAAACAATGCTGCATATCTACTTGGCTGCGCGGTGTCACATGACAGGGGATAGCAATGTTAATAGTCATCGTAGTGAACACACAAACTTCCACGTGTAAGTTTGTATTTACGTACTATTTCACCGATGATTAGTATGATCAGGTTTCACGGGATGGTCAGCCATGTTTTCGGGAACTGTGTATGTTTAAGGTCCGTTAAGGTTCAGGAACTGACTGACTGCAGTTAGATATTAAAAAGGATGTGCATCCAAGCAAGCCAACATCGCATTTCACAAACTTCGAGCACAGCAAGCGGTAATCTGTCTGAGGCGGTATAAAATTCACAGTAATTAAGATTAGTTATGTAACTCCAATTTTTAGTCACCACCTTGCGTTCAAAATCTTATTGTTCGAAAGAAAATTGTCATGTTTTTACTGAAAGCAGGTATTTTGTTTGATTTCACTTGCAGTCATTACGGAGGTCTTAGGTTGGGTATCACTAGCGGCTACTATTCTTTATAACATCCAGCGATAGAGACGTTTGGAAGGTGTGGTTCCTTCGTTAATCATTTTTGGTTAAGACGATTAACGGCAGCTGTTTTCCTGCTTCTGCAATAGACCAGTGGACAGTATATTGGAAGGTACGAAGTTTTATCAGGGCAGCTGGATAGATCGCCTGAAACGAACGTTTAGAAATCGTCTGCCTTTCAACCCCGGAGTTGCCGCATGTGGAACGGTCTTGATAAAGGTGGGAAGACCAATCGAACCTTTAACTTTAAGGGGACAGGTCTGAGAATCTTATCCTTGATTAGATTTATTGTGATGACGACAACGGCTATATACACTACTCTTATTGTATATAATTTCCATTTTATGACTAATTTTCGTAATTGCGATAATTTTTTTTTTTTTTTTTTTTTTTTTTTTCGTCCGCTAATGTTTCCTAGTTGCTGTATATCTGTGTGTGGAAGGCCGTTCCGCTTCTCGATTTCAAGCTTAATACGACGCCACGTT
>Ga0123357_10005342_pt1 | contig 15359 bp, 19 predicted proteins | sample TergutEmb28metaG_FD_89873 | JGI IMG/M metagenome (GOLD analysis project Ga0123357, IMG submission 89873) | Embiratermes neotenicus P4 segment gut microbial communities from Petit-Saut dam, French Guiana - Emb289 P4 | ecosystem: Host-associated > Arthropoda: Insects > Digestive system > Gut ... | reverse complement strand
GCGGAGAATGACGACGAGTACTGTATAATTCAGATACCCTGGGAAATTATGTGCGCGTATTTCAACGGAGAGAGCGACTATCTGCCCAAGCTGATTCCGCGAACGAAGTGCAGGAGGTTCAGGAAAGAGCGGGCAATTTCGCGCGAGACGAGAGAGAAAACGTCGGTGCGGCGTTACTGAACAAAGTTCAGTAACGCCGCCTTTATGTTATTTTCAATATTTCAATTTGAAGAACAGGTCTGTTCCATCCCGTTTTGACTCAAATAAATCTAATGATTCTATAAATTGAAAAAATCTTCTATGCCCAAAATTACGCACATCAAAATCAGGAAATTGTTTATTTATTAAATTCCCCAATTTCGAAGAATTAATCCACCCGTCGTCATCTGCGTTTTCTTCTGTCAGCTGCTGTAAAGACAGTTTTATTCGCTGGATATTCGATCCTGTCTTTTCCTCGGCGGCTGTATCTTCTTTTGATTGTTTTATTTGTACTTTTGACTGTTTTTTTTCGGCGCTGACTTTTTCGATTATAGAATTTTTTTGCACTTCTTCTTCTGTAATTTTCTGGCTTGTGGAATATAAGATATCAAGATACAAAAATTTATTACAAGCAGATATAAAAGAACGCGGCGTTTTCTGCTCTCCCATACCCAACACATACATCTCGGATTCCCTCAGACGCGCAGCCAGCCTCGTAAAATCGCTGTCAGAAGACACAATACAAAAAGCGTTAAGCCTTCCGCTGTATAAAAGATCCATGGTATCAATTATAAGAGATGAATCTGTGGAATTTTTGCCGGTCGTATTACTGTATTGCTGAATAGGCTGAATAGAATTGTCCAATATTACGTCTTTCCATGAACTCATATTCTGCATTGTCCAGTTCCCGTATATCCGCTTATAAATCACATTGCCGAGAACATTTGCTTCGCTCAGTATTACTTCTATATATTTACTCGAAATATTCTCTGAGTCAATTAATACGGCTACCCTCATTTCTTTTTCCATTTTGCACGCTCCTTATCATGTTTTTTATGTTGAATTAATCTTTAAATTCCATTATTTCGACAGTATTGTTTTATCGGCACGAAAATAAAATATTCTTATCAACAATAATACAAAAAATATATGAACAAATCAATGAAAATAAATTTTTTAACGGTTGAACCTTTTCTGTAAAAATTACGACTAAATAAATGAAAAGCGTTTTAAAGGATGTGATATATAATGTTTTGATACTGAAAAAGAAAACGATTTAATACAGAGAACTTTATCCGGCGACGAATATGCGTTTAAAGAACTTACCGAACCTTATATGCCGATGTTATATAACTATATAAAAATCAAGGTGGCGCGAAATGCGGATGTTGAAGATATTCTGCAGGATATTATGCTTGCCGTTTGGCAAAATCTTGCCGCATATTCCGCGCAGAGTTCATTTAAAACATGGACGTTTTCTATCGCAAAACGGAAAATTGCAGACTTTTACCGTGAGCGGCGGGCAGAAAGAAACTCAAATACCGAAATGTCAGACAATATTGCGGAAATTGCGGGAAATGATGTTTTTACGGATATAGACGACAAATTGGATTTATACGCTGCCCTGTCAAAAATGCCTGAAGAAAATAGGGAATTGATTTATTTAGTCTTTAACGCCGGATTGACTTATGAAGAAATACAAGATATGACGGGAATTAAAACAGGAACAATAAAAAGCAGAGTATATTATATCAAAAAAACGCTTTATTCTATGTTAAAGGAGGGGAACGTCGATGAATGACGTTTGCGGGGAAATTCAAGAACTGATGATACCGTATCTCAATCATATTACAACGAAAGACGAAACGGGCAGATTAGTGACGCATCTCGCGGAATGCGGGGTATGCAGAAAAGAAATGACGGAAAATATAAAGCTGCACAGCAAAATAAAAATAACTTTCAGTCAGATTCCGCCCGATATTAAAATACGCGCATACGATAAAATAGATTTTCCGAAAAAAGAGCAGTCAATCATGGAATTAATCGCAGACGATATAATAATAGCGGCAAACGCTCCCGCATTGGAATTATATTCAAAACTTATATACACTTTGATAAACAGTCCTATAAAAAGAGCCGTAAATTATACTTTTTCGCGCATTGACACAATAACTAAAGAAATATAATAAAAATTTGAAAGGGGTCATTTATAATGTCAGAAGATATACAAGAAGTAAGTGAAATTTTAGACACAGTTTCAACAAAAATCCCCAAATTAATCACAGGTTTGATAGATACTCTCTATTCTCCCGAAGCGGGTAAAAAAATGGGGCAGTCAGTCGGCGCAATGTATAAAGAATTAGTCGATTCCGGCATACCCGCAGAAGACGCTCTCGCCATGGCAAAAGAATATATGATTTCAATGAAATCGGTAATGTCAAACGTGAAAATGTAAATACGAAATAAAAAACAATCAGTTAAGGAGACATAAGATATGTTAAAATCTATCTTTCGCTGGGTAAAAGTAATAATAAAAATATTACTCCTGATTATTTGCACGCCGTTTATTCTATTATACTTTTGGCTTAAAATCAGCATTTACCGGTTTGTTGTCAAGCACGAATTCCGCAAATACAAATTGTCTAAACATCAAATAAAAAGTCTTATGTCCGGCGCTATGAAATTATCAGACGGATTGGTTTTTCTCAAAAATTAAAAATTAAAAGCGGCGATTCTTACAGGGAAATCGCCGCTTTTTTTCCAACGCCAATTACTATTATATTCCTTCCTCGTCATATCTTTTGTAAAGTTTATTATTGTATTCCACATTCGGCGGATAATTCACGCTCTTTAATATACTGGGCGTGATATTCTTCTCCATCAGTTTTTCCACAAGCTCCGCGCATACAGCCCAGCATATATATGCCGCCGCAAGCCCCGAAGCCGGTATGAACGGGGCTTCAATTCCGTCGATATCGAGCATTGCGTCCCCGAAAGGCGCGCAGTTGTCAATAGTCACGTCGGCTAACTCGAAAAGCCTTTTACCGCACGAATGTCCCGTTTCGAGAGTTTTTGAATATTCTATAGACGTTATGCCGACGACTTTAACCTCCAATTTTTTACATTCCACAGCCAAGTCTATGACGTTGAGTGTTTTGCCCGATACCGAGCCGATTACCATGACGTCGCCCGGCAATACGTTCGCGTTTCTCAACGCATATTCCGCAAGTCCTTCCATAGACGTATTTTTGTCTTTCATAGGGCGTTTCCATCCGGACGATTCCACTCCGTTATTATACCTGAAACGGCGCAGTAAAACAAGCCCTCCCGCGCGGTTTAAGAGTTCTGAGTCGATTATATGCCCCGTATCGAACATATGTATACAGCCGCCGTTTGCGACGCTGTCCGCCATCATTTGCCCCGCGGCTTCGATATTTGTTTTCTGCGAATTGCGGATTTTCTCAAAAAGTCCCGCCGACGCATCGTAAAACCGTTCTTTTAACATAATTTTTTCACCTTACCTTTCCGATTTTGTTTGTATGTATATTTTATTTTATTACTGAATATAATGTTTATTATCTAATTTATTGCTGTGTGTTTGCGTAATTCATTCCTTATTTCCTCAAGCTCCGCAGCGGGTAAAATCGAATCAAGTTCGCGGCTTCTTTCAAGCAACAGCTCTGTCATGGTAATTTGTGAATGGACCGAATTAAATGGGAAGTTAACTCCCCTAAACAGCAGGCTGGTATATTCCTTGCTTACAGGGGGTAGTACATTAAGCGAATCATGAATGACGGCGTATTTAGCGGCAAGTCTAAAATGATTCAAAGTAGAAGCGGCGTCACTTTTCTTAGCATAAAGGAAAGTAAGGCTAACGTGAGCGTTCGCAAGGTCTAAATTAAAATCGCCAAAATTGCCATCTTCTATAAGAATATTTACTATATCAATAATCTTGTGATTCAACTCTATGCACTCATCAGGATTGTACGGCGCGGTTCCGTCGTCAAGGGAAACATAGGGGTTGACCATTAAAAGTCCAATAGAATTCAATACGCCATTAAATGCGCTATGTGCAATCTCTGTTTGCATATGGTTATATTTTTTCGTACCTTTGAGCGTTTCGGTAATCAGATTCCTTTGCGTTGTATCCGGCATTTTTTTCGCAAAAGACATGGCTTTTGCGGTTTCGCCCATAGAAGCGTATGTCTTGCACAAGTGCGTTATCGACCAGTATCTTAAATTATCGTCCGTACATTCCGCAAGAATTTTTTCGCCGAGAGTAATAATTTCTTCCCAAATTATTTTTACCTCTTCTTCAGATATTTTTTTCTCTTTTTCAAATCTTTTTTTCACTTCTTCATTCCAATTTACGTCGTAGTTGCCCACATTTAAAGAAAGAACATATGCAAGCCAATTCATTAATTTGTAGCTGTTTGGATATTCTTTCAGCGCGTTGCGAAGCAATTTTTCGGCTTCATCGTCCTGTATTTTCCAGCTGTAATTTTGCGCTTCTTTTACAATCGCGTCAATACGCTTTTCTTTCGCGTCAATGTCAATGCCGAGAAGCGTGTCCGATGATACGTCAAATATATTCGCGAGCATGGGTACAAGCGTTATATCCGGCAGTGTAGAGTTGATTTCCCATCTTGAAATCGCTTGCGGCGATATATTAAGATACTCTGCGAGCTGTTCCTGCGTCATATCTTTTTGCTTGCGCAATTTTTTTATTGTTTCTCCGATATTCATATAAATTCTCCTGTTATAAATTATTCAAAAACGTTTTTGTGAAACTGAACTTGTTCGGTATTATTATAACAGAGAATTTTTATTTATACAATGGCTTGTTATTTGATATGAATTCAAACGCAGGTTGAATTTTGCAAACGTAAAGAAAAAAATAAAACTGCCTGATAATATAAATAACCTGCGTTTACAAATACTTTATCCTGCTTCTGTACTTTTGCATAAGCAACGCATTCTTTTCGTCGCCGCCGTCAATATTTGCACTGATGAATACTGGAGGGACTATGCCGCGCTCCATAAATATGCCCGCCGCTTCCGCAGTAACCGCGTTTATTATCGCCGCTCCCGTAACAGTCGAGGTCGGCGACGTTTTCTGCTCGAATCCGTCGATTTCAACAGACGCGTCGCCGATTTCGCCGCAGTTGTCTATCATCAAATCCGCGACTTCATACAAATTTTTGCCGCTCTTTGACCGTGATTGCGACGCTTTTGAATATTCAAGCGACGTTATCGCTATGACATACGCGCCGAGTTCCCGCGCGCGTATCGCCATATCCACAGGCACGGCGTTCCGTCCCGACACCGAATGAATGATAAGCAAATCGTCTTTTTTGATATTATACTCGTCCGCTATTACAGCCCCGTAGCCGTCTATGCGCTCAAGCTTGCTCGTCAAAGTCGAGGGCGTAATATCGCACATCAGCCCGGGAGGAAAAATAGGATTTATCACCGCAAGCCCTCCTGTTCTGTAAAACGCTTCCTGCGCGATTATTCCCGCGTGAGTACAGCCGAATATGTATATCATGTTATCGTCGCCGCTTGTGACCGTATCGACAATTTTCTCCGCCGTTTTCCGCATATTTTCGCATTGTTCCTCAAATAAACGTTTTAATATGACGCTTATTTTTTCGTAGTATTGCATAATATACTTCATAAAATTATCACCTTGCCTTTCATGATTAATGGTTAAAAATCATCAAACTTAAATAAATAATCCTTGAATTCTATTTTTAAATGTTCTTCATATTGTGCTGAAATCGTATATTCCTCGGTTTTATCAAAAATAAACTTGATCACTCCTCCCATCACAGGGTCAAAAAGCCCGTGCGCGCAGATTGCGCCGCGATAAACACCGCATATTGTTTCCGTCATCGCTTCAAGCATATATGGCGTACCTTTCCATGCTCCGCCGCTCGCGTATATTACAGGATTTTTTGTCCCGTCATTTATCATTTTTTTGCTTTCGGCTCTTTTCAATACGCTTATCATCTGAAGTCCCATATCCCTGCCTGCCGAATATATTATATCTTTCGCAAGTTTATCCCCCGTTCTTTCGCATTCGGCGACATAGGGACAAAATCCCGCAAACAGAATACGCTGGTTTACATCTTTGCCGTATAACTTATTTGTGATTAAATCCGGCGTTTTAATATTTAAATATTTATACAGCTTCTCAGTCAGTAATGTCTTTTCGCCCCAACCGGATATATATTTTACAGCTGCGGACATTCCCTGTATGCCTATCCACGCCCCGCTGCCCTCGTCTCCCACCGGTATGCCGTAACCGCCTATATGAATCATCCCGCCCTTATTGCAGTATATAGCTCCAGAACCTGTCCCCGCAAGAGCTACGCCGCCTTTATTCCTCAATGACGCGGCATAAAGATGGCTGTGTCCTTCGCTTATGACGTGAAATATTGCGTCTTTTGTAAGTCCGCCGGATTCCCGCGTCAAAGTTTCGTTGAAAAAATTAACCGAACCGACTATTGTTTCGTATATGTTCTTTATTTTGAAATCCCTGTTTAAATTTTTTAGCAGTAGGTTTACTGCCTCCGATATATTTTCGCCGATTTTTTTGCCGCTCTCAAAATTCGGATTTACAGAACCTGATTTACTTTGAGCTGTAAGATTCAAGCCGTCGTCAAACGCAATAATCCTTAAACTTGTTCCGCCGCCGTCAACAGATAAATTTATGTTTTTCATTGTTTGCAAGCTCCTTTTAACTCTTGACACTACGGTTATTAGATAATATACATAATATCAAAATATTATTTCATAAACAAAAATAATATTACTGTTTTTATAAAATTTTTTTGACTTATTTCAATATTTGTGATATAATTTTTAAGCAGAGGTAAATAAGTAATATGAAATTGTATAATATAAAAAATGCTGCAGAATCAGCCGCGAACAATTATTTAAGATTTAATGACGAAAATTTGCACAATATACCGTATTTTTATGCCTTTTTTGGCTCTGGCGGAGCGGTTGCGCACCACGACCAGTGGGATTTCGGCGACGCAACAGGCAGGTATCTTGACGCTCTTGTTCTGTGCAGAAAAGCCATGGGTGAAAATACACCTTGTGAAACAGAAGACAAATATTACAGAGCTTTGAAATGGATGATTTCGCTCGGAAAAAATGGTTTATGCTATCGTCCCGACGGGTATGACTTCGTAAGCGGCGGCGTCAATACGTTCGATATAAGAAGCGCATTGCTAGGATTAATCACGTATTACAACAGCGTAAAAAACGGCGAAGTACTGGAAGTCATAAAAACCATGATACGCGGGCTTGTATCAATAGGAATTGATATCGACGATTATTTTTATATTCCCGTCGCATATTATGACCCCCATATGGTTATCGAACACAGACATTACGATATAGTGTCAAATAAAGCCGACCCGTGCCATTACGGCGGGGGTGTGCATATATTTCCGCTGATGATGTGCTACGAAATATTAAAAGACGATAAAATACTGGTTCTTTGCGGTAAGTTAGTAAATTTCATCATCAAATATTCGGGGGCGTTTGAAGAAGACGGCAGTTTTTTCGTCACAGGGCATTTCGCGGGAGAAGACGGACATTTTCATTCCAGAATGTCAACAGTTCTCGGCATATTATGTTACGCAGTGAAAACCGACGACAAAGATATGGCTGCGTGGTGTGAAAAAGCGTACAGATTCGCTAAGTCGCAGGGGACGAGTTACGGTTTTTTCCCCGAAGGGCTGGGTAAGAAACCATTGCACAACGTTCCCGGAGAATATCCGGACGTTGCTCGGCATACGGAGATATGCTGTACCGCCGATATGATAAATATCGCAATCCTGCTCTCCGAAAATGGTTACGATTATTATAACGACGCCGAAAGATTCGCAAATCAGTTGTTCAAGAGTCAGCTTAATGATATATCAGATATTAATTATTTTAAAGACATATCGCGGAAAAAAGACGATACGGCAAGCTGTTCATATAAAAATGTGGCGGAACGGTACAGCGGAGCTTTTCTGGGCAGGACAATGGCAAACGATCTGCTGAATAACGGAAGATATGACAATATGGGGTGTTGTGCCGCCGCAGGCGGGCGCGGGATCTGGACTTTATGGAATTACGCGCTAACGCAGAAAGACGGCACGGCGTTTCTGAATTTGTGGTTTGACGTTGAAAACGATACGGGGACTGTCAAAATTACGGAGAATGACGGACTGTTCACGCTGACTGTTTTATTAAAAACAAAAACAGATTACGAACTTAAAATAAGAATACCCGAACGCATTGATATAAAAAGTATAATATTCAATAAAAATACTGCTGAAATCACGTATGAGATGAAAAACGAAGTAACGACGGAAATGTTGTGCGGCGAGCCGCTCACAGTTACATGGCGGGGAAATTATGTTGTGGACATTTCGCCGAAAGGGATTATCCCGTTATATGATAATACAAATAAAAGCAAAGGAGCATTATAATCATGGATATCGTACAAAGACCGGAAACATATTTTTTGCAGGAAGCGGTAAACAGAGGGCTTGACGCGATTGTCGCCCGATTAGACCGTGAAAAGGGTTATTTACCGTACTTTGCTTTACACGTATTACCTGAACTTTATTTGGCACACGATATTTGGGACAACGGCGATATGTGCGCTCGGTATACCGACGCATTCATTCTCGGCAGGCAGGTCACTGGAAATACCGGCTATCAGGATGAAGAACTGGCTTTGAATAATCTGCTTCATCAGTGCGATCCATATCAACATCCGTTTATGGTTACAAGAGTGCTGATAACATTAGTGGACGAATATCTTAAAGAGCCGGACGAAAAGCATAAAAAGCGGCTTGACAGTTTAATTATGACCGTCAGAGGTAATATGAAATATGAAAAAGACTACGCATATTACTTCAAGTCCGCGGAAGGTTGGTCGTCATTGAAAGATCCGGTTTTCGGCGATTTCTCGATATTCCCGACTTACCCGTTAGGAGGTATAATACTTGCTCTGACAAGATACATAGAAGCCGTTTATTCTGAAGAAATCAATGAATTTATAGGCAAATTGGTGAAATTCATAACCGATTACAGCGGAACTTTTGACAAAGACGGGCATTATTTCGGTCACACACATTCAGGTGGAATATTGACGGCGGCGGCTGGAATAATCAGATGGGCTTTCTACAAAAAAGATACAAGACTGATTAATATGATGAAAGGCGCTTTTGGCTGGACGATGAAGTATTCGAGCAGCTGGGGGTGGGTGCCGGACGGCTTGGGAGAACCGTCCGGGTCATGCGAGACATGTTCTATCACTGACGCATTGCATTTTATTATGCTTATGGCGAGATATGCAGACCCGGCATATTATGAAACACTGGAACGCTACGCAAGAAATCAGCTGCTCGAAAATCAATTTAAAAATACGGATATTTTGTGGAAGCAAGGTAATTCGCAGCAGAATGAAGCCGCTAAAAACGCGGCGAAAGCATTGCATGGCAGTTGGGCTTCATGGTCTCTGCCCAACTGTTTGGATAACGGATTGAATATGGTTGAGGGATGCTGTTTAGGGTCGGGTATTCGCGGGTGCTACCTCGTATGGAATGGCGCGGTCGAGAAAAAAGGCGGCACGGTTTATGTGAATATGGCGTTCAGCAGGAACTCGTCTTGGGTTGAAATCATTAGCTATCAACCATATGAAGGACGGGTAGATATTATTGTTCATGATGCGGAAAAAGCAGCGGTGCGTATTCCATCCTGGGTAAATAAAAAAGACGTCCGAATAAGCGTTAATAATATGCCTGTACATGCGGAGTATGCGAATCAGCTATATGTAAAAGTGTCTGGTTTGCATAAAGACGACCATATTAAAATACAATATCCGTTAAGATGTCATACTGCGGTTGAGTCAGTAAACGGGGCAGAATATTCGGTGGAATGGAAAGGCGATACCATTGTCGGGATAACTCCCAAAGGCAGCGTTTATCCGTTGTTTAAAAGAAACCATATGAAAGAAAATACCGCTCCTATGGTCAGCGGACAGCCCTATAAATATCAAATCGGTGGGTCGGTAGTCTGGTAGATGCAGGCGGAAATAAAGAATAACCTAAATCTATTAGATTTATAAAAACACAATATAAGCGACAGTGTCGATTTAATCAGGACTGCCGCTTATATAAGAACCAACTTTGTTTTTATCTATATATTATTCACAAAGTCAGGATATTAAAGAAGATATTATGAAACAAACCAGCATAAAGTTATATTAATAGAATTTAAGGATATATAAATAATAACGAATAATATGGGTTATATTTTAAATAAAAAAGAATAAAAAAATACAAAAATGTAAATAATATAGCACTGTATAGGGATTTATATGTTTAAAATAGAAATAAAAGAGTAGATATAACAAAATAAATAAAAAAGAAAATGAAAGATAAAGGAGAAAAATAATGAAAGCAACAGGAATAGTGAGAAGGATAGACGATCTTGGCAGAGTGGTGATACCTAAGGAAATACGCCGCACTATGAGAATCCGCGAGGGCGATACACCGCTGACGACATTGACAAATATAAATTCATTTGATTTATTTTGTGCGGCTATGCTGGACTTCGGGGAATTAATATTCGGTTATTCTCAATAAGAAAATACATAAAACGGATAGGAATAACCTATCCGTAAATTTTTATAAATAAACGCGATTTGCTTGACATTATCATATATTTATGTTAATATAAATTTACATTTTAGATTTTATAATGCGAGGTGATGTTATGTTTGACCGGAATGAATTGAGCTGGCATGAGTTAAATCCAGTCAGCGCAGACGCGCTGAAAATGTATAAAGACAGTTATTCAGCAAAATATTTAAACCGGGTTTATTATCCTGACTTTAAATTGAGGGTTAGGGAAAAAAACAAACCTGAAATTAATTTATATGACAGCGTCCCTATAAAGTTTATTAAACATGACTTAGGAAGGGAGTGGATTTTTTAGTGGCAGAAGATTTTATTGAGTTTAGAAATGAACTATTGAAAAGTTTTAATAAGTATGAAGTTCCTTATAAATTATTTGGCGGTGCGGTAGTTTGCATATTAAATAATAAAAGAGAAACTTTAGATTTAGATATAATGCTGAAAGCAACTGATGATTCGCTGGAAAAATTTTGCAAAGCGTTAGATTCCATCGGTTTTGATAATTATGATAATTTAAAAAACCAGATTTATGACGGGTTGAATAACGGTTATAAACTCTATCCTGTAAAAGGAGATTGGAAAAAATATCATATTGATTTGCTTTTCGATTTATCAATATTCGATTATAATAATTTATTATCGCAACAGATAGAAGATAACGGAATAACTATTAATGCAGTAACATATGGCGAAATTATCAGAATGAAGAATAGAGTTAATCCTGTAACTGACGAATATGGAAATACGCATTATGAACCTCGCGATAAAGATAAAGATGATATAAATTTTATATCAGAAAGATTAAATTTAGATCCTGTAACAGGTAAACCGTTAAATGAGCATGGCGGTGATAACATTGATTAACTGGAACTCTTTTAATACGCCGGTTGAAGTATTGCAGGAAATATCAAAAAGACTATGGGATTTGGACTATAGGATTACCGGATTAACCGCCGTGAATTTATACGGTTACGGAATCAGCACCGATGTATTTGATATAGCGGTAAAATCTGATGAAGATGTCGTTGAGGCGTGTAAGCTTTTAGAATTGGAGTATGACGGCGACCCCGACCCGTATCTTTATTACAGCGGCGAATTTTATATCAGGGTTCAAGGAGATATAATGGGCGAGCCTTTTATGCACCCGTTAGGATTAAAACTTCAAAGTAAGGAGTTATTAATCAGACGGCTTGAGATTTACAGTAAATATGATGTGCGGACGTTGCAGGCGTGCGCATGGATAGCTTTGACAAAAGATGATGAAACTGCGCTGAAATATAAGGAATATTGGAATCAATTATAATGGGAGGAATTGAAATGAGGCAGCTTGCGACAATACAGCAGGTTAAAGAAGTGACAGCTATCGAAAGTTCTGATTTTATTGAATTGGCTCATGTGATGGGCTGGCAATGCGTAATCAAAAAAGGCGAGTTCAAACCCGGAGATTTGGGCGTTTATTTTGAAATCGACAGCTTTCTGCCGATTGTCGAACGGTATGAATTCCTGAGAGACAAGAGTTACAGAAAGAACGACTTTATGGGCGAAGGGTTCAGAATAAAGACAATGCGTTTCAGGGGTGAAATATCGCAGGGTTTGTTTTTGCCATTAACAGCGTTTCCTGAAATAATAAATGTATCAATAGGCGACGACGTAACAGAATTGTTGAGTGTACGCAAATGGGAAATGCCTGAAGTGGTGGGAGCTGGTTCGGATACGCGCAAGGGCGATAAACCGTATGGCATACCCACGACAGATGAAACTCGGATTCAGTCTGAAGAAAGATATCTGGAATTGCTGAAAGGTAATGCGTATTATATCACCACGAAAATGGACGGCACAAGTTGCACTATATATTATAAAGACGGCAACTGCGGCGTATGCGGGCGGAATTATGAATATGTTGACGACGAGAACAGTGCAATGTGGAAATACGCGCATAAGTATAACATACATGAGAATATGAGAACTCTGGGGCGTAATATAGCGATACAAGGCGAATTCTGCGGCGGAGGCATACAGAAGAATCGATTAAAATTGAAAGAACCCGAGCTTTATGTATTCGATATAGTGGATTTAGCCACGCTGAAATATCTCCCGTTAGATAAAATAATTGAAATAACTGACTATTTGGGATTAAAGAGAGTGCCTCTTGAAGAAAAAGGCGACAACTTCGATTATGACTTAAAGCAACTTCTGGAAAAAGCGTGCGGAAACTATCCAAGCGGAAACCGCAAAGAAGGGATTGTTGTCAGGTCAAAAAAGAATATAGGGAATTTTAACAATCGGATTTCTTTTAAGGTATTGAATAATGATTTTCTTTTAAAGGAAGAAGAATAAAAAAGTATTTAACGGATAGGAAAAGCCCTATCCGTTATATTTTATAAAATGAAAGAAAAAGTCAACCGGCTAATCAAAAAAAGATTGACAAATTATTTAAATTGATTTACAATATAATCGTGATTAAGTTAATCACGATTATATTGTATTGAAAAGAAGTGTTTGAAATGTTTATAGACAGAACCGAAGAACTGGCAAGTTTGAACGAACGGTATAATAGCGGAAAATATGAATGCGCTATTATCTGGGGCAGAAGAAGAGTCGGTAAAACAGAACTTATAACTGAATTTGTAAGAAATAAAAAGCATATTTATTTTACTGCGGTAGAAAGAACTGAACAAAAAAATTTGGATATATTAAGCAAAGCGATTTTTAACGGTATTCAGGGTAATATAAGTATGAGTGTCCCCGTTTTTAAAAGTTTTACTGATTGCCTTGATTATATATATAAATGCAAAAGACGAAAAACTAATATTTGTTATTGATGAATACCTGTATTTCGCCGAAAGTGAAAAATCCGTTTCATCTATTTTACAGCAATATATTGACCATAAATTTCAGCATATAAATTTTATGCTTGTTCTTTGCGGCTCGTCCATGTCATTTATGGAAAAGCAAGTCATGGGGAATAAGAGTCCGTTATACGGCAGGAGAACCTGCCAATATAAAATTTTGCCGTTTGATTTCAAAACTTCAACATTATTTCATAAAAATTTTAACAAACAGGAACAAGCTGTGATATATGGCATAACCGGGGGCATACCGAAATATTTACTGCAGATTGACGATAAAATAGATTTAAAAACCAATATAATCAAAAATTTTTTTTCGCCTGATAGTTTGTTGTTTGAAGAACCTAATAATTTATTAAAACAAGAACTGCGGGAACCTGCGGTTTATAATTCTATTATCACAGCTATTGCAACAGGAAGCAGCAAACTAAACGAGATTGCGACTAAATCACATATTACTACTTCAGCTTGCAGTATATACCTGAATTCGCTGCTTTCATTAAATATTGTAAAAAAAGAACTGCCCATATTATCTAAATCAAACTCCCGAAACACTATATACCGGCTCAATGACGGCATGTTTAGGTTTTGGTATAAATTTGTATATGATAACATATCCGAAATAAATATGCGGCAGGGCGCAGTCATTTATGACGAAATAGAGGAGCAGATTTCAGATTTTATGGGTGAAACCTTTGAAGATATATGCAAACAATATTTATGGCAGGAAAATATATCGGGACGATTGCCGTTCCGTTTCAAAGACTGCGGGCGATGGTGGGGGGCTAATCCCGTAAAAAAAGAAGATCAGGAAATAGATTTGCTGGCGTATTCAAAAACTGACAAGGTCTTATTTGCAGAGTGCAAATGGACGAATAAAAAAGTGGATAGTCAAATACTAAATAATCTGATAGAAAAAGCGGCAATGTTCAATTATGAGGATAAGTATTATATATTATTTTCAAAATCGGGGTTTACGGAAGACGTAAAAAAAAGAGCGGGAGATAACGTTATATTAGTAGAATTCAAAAATATGTAAATAATACGAAAGGGATGAAAAAATATGACAGAACTTGATAAATTAAAAAGAGCTCAAATGTATGTAGAACAACTTGCCAATGGAAAAGAGCCGATAACCGGCATAGATATGCCGCAAGATACTGTTCTGAATAATGAACGTTTGGCAAAATGTTTCTCGTATGTCTCATATGTATTGCAAAAAGTTATTGAAAACGGCGGCGAAGTCGCCAAAAAGCCGGAAAATGAAAAACTTCCGTTTGAAATTACGGAACAAGAGAAATCGCGGATTATTATATCCGAAATTCCAATTTCCATAACTGTAGTATGCGATAATATAAGCAATGCGGTAGATTTGACAGTTTTCAAAAAACTGTCAGCCGTAAAAGTGAACGACTGGTTTACAGAGAAAGGACTTTTAAAGGAAATCGAAAGCGCAGGCGGCAAAAGCAAACGTAAAACGCTGACTGACAAATCCGCATTAATAGGAATATCGCAGGAGGAAAGGGTATCGCAATACGGCAAGGCATATACGGCGAATTTATATAACAGGGAAGCGCAGAAATTTATAATCGACCATCTTGATGAAATTTTAGCGAAATCAAAGTTATTGCGAGGTGAATAAATATATTAAGAGTAATAGAGTATATAAAGAACAATTCGAACTGGCGGGATATTTTGGCGGAACCCCCATATAATATAGCTATAAAAGACGACGGCGGATTTACGCTGTTGAAATACTCGCAAATCGATTCTGATTTCAATAATGAAATTGTACGCGAGTGCCGCGGTTTGATTATAG
>Ga0123357_10005341_pt1 | contig 15359 bp, 15 predicted proteins | sample TergutEmb28metaG_FD_89873 | JGI IMG/M metagenome (GOLD analysis project Ga0123357, IMG submission 89873) | Embiratermes neotenicus P4 segment gut microbial communities from Petit-Saut dam, French Guiana - Emb289 P4 | ecosystem: Host-associated > Arthropoda: Insects > Digestive system > Gut ... | reverse complement strand
ATCCGCGCCGACAACGGACCTGAGTTCGTCTCCCAGGTCCTCGCCGATTGGGCCGACGGCCATGCCGGGCTGATCTTCATCCCACCCGGCACCCCGTGGAACAACGGCTACGTCGAATCATTCGACGGCCGGCTACGCGATGAATGCCTCAACGTTAACAGCTTCTGGAACCTACGCCACGCCCGGGCTGTCATCGGCATCTGGCGTGATGAGTACAACACGATACGGCCCCACTCCGGCCTCGGCTACCTCACCCCAGCCGCCTACGCTGCTACATTTGAACCAAGACAACACCCCGACGACTCTCAAAGGCGATGGACCTAATCACGGGGTCAGGTCACTGGGACATAACTCGTGTGAGGGGGCGGATCTGGCTTCGCCGGGTCCAGTATCACCTATGCTGAGACTATGACTCTTATCGTCGACGCTGATGCCGTGAAGATTCGATCCGTGTCCGTGGCGCCCATGGACAACAATGTGTACCTCCTGACCTCCACGAAGACCGGGGAGCAGGTGTTGATCGACGCGGCGAATGACCCCTCTGCGATCCTGCGGCTCATGGACGAGTCGGCCCACGACGGGCCCAACGCGCGTCTGAGCGTCATCGTCACGACTCACGAGCACTCCGACCATATTCAGGCTCTGGCCGAGATCTGGCGGGAGACGGGGGCCCGTACGGCATGCGGGGCGGACGACGCTGCGCAGATCCAGGCGGGCACGGGGGTGCCGGCGGACCTTCGCCTCGAGGACGGATCGATGGTGAAGGTCGGCGGGATCACGCTCGCGGTGATCGCTCTGCGGGGTCACACGCCGGGGTCGATCGCGCTCGCCTACACCGAGGAGGGGCGCCCCGCCCAGATCTTCACTGGTGATTCAATGTTCCCTGGTGGGGTCGGCAACACCGAGGGCGACCAGGCACGTTTCGAGTCCCTCCTGACCGACGTCGAGCGCCGCATCTTCGACGTCTACCCGGATGACACCGTCATCTGGCCCGGGCACGGATCGTCCACCACGCTGGGCGCCGAGCGTCCCCACCTTCGTGAGTGGTGGGACCGGGGTTGGTGATCCCCAGCACGCGCATGACGCGGCGAGCCACCATCATGCGGTGAACTCTCGGTACGCGACGATCCCCAACACCCCCAGGACACAACGAACCCCCGGCCGATCATCGCGTGAGGCGGGGATCGACCGGGGGCACGTCGCTCAGCTTCCGAGGATGCGCTCCTCGTAGATCTGTTCGTCGGGCACACCGTGGGCGTGGGCGCTGGCACGAGCCGCGTCCAGGAACCCGGGAGGGCCGCACAGATAGATGTCGGGACGCTCGGCGTCCGCGGGAAGCGCACCGAGTTCGGCGTCCATCTGGTCCACGGCCGTGCCGACCAAGCCCGCCCATGAGGAGTCGGGGCGCATGACGGTCACAGCAGCGCGCAGGCTCGGCAGCGCCTGGCACAACCGCTCGATCTCGTCCGTGGCGTACACCTCGTCTGGGGTGTTGACGCCGAAGACCAAGAGGGACTGTTGAGTCTCGCCCCACTCCGCCATGCGGCGCAGCATGGACATCACGGGCGCGAGGCCCGTGCCGCCGCACACCATCCACCGCGGGCGAGATCCGTTCTCGTGCAGCCCTAGGCTGCCCTGCGGCCCCTTGAGGGTGAGGATGTCGCCGACCGCCGCGCGGTCGCGCAGATACTCGGAGAAATACCCGTTCTCATGCAACCGCACGTAGAACTCGGCCGTGCCGTCCCAGTTGGCCACCGACGCGAAGGAGTACGCCCGCGAGCGGTCGCCGTCGGGAGGGGTCAACTCGGCGAACTGGCCGGCGTCGAAGGTGATCGCCGACCCGAGTTCGGGGTCGTCGAGGGCCTTGACGAGGATCCTCACCACGTTCCCGGGCCAGGGGTCGAGCTCGACGAGCTGGACCTGGCGCGTGGGCACGGTCCCTGTCAGGACGCGAGAGCTGTCGTAGGGAAGGGCGACCTGGACGTCCGTCGACGGGTGGCAGCAGCACAACAACACCTCGCCGACGCTGATGTCCTCATCGGACAGGGCGTCGGGAGAGTGCTTGTCGAGGGTGGTCTGCCCGGAGACGACCTTCGCGCGGCAGATGCCACAGGAGCCCTGGTGGCACATGGACGGCAAGGTGTGCCCAGCCGCTTGAGCGGCGTCGAGCAGTGTCGTGCCCTGATCACAGGGCACGACATACTCGACGCCGTCAGCGGTGCGAAATATCGCTGTGCTCACTTAGGCGCCCGCTCCCGCGAGGCTGGACGCGATGTCGGCCTGGACGTCGCCCAGAGGCGCCAACGCGAACTTGTCGACGAGGACGTCGACCACAGCGGGGGTCAGGTACGCCGGCAGCGTCGGCCCGATCTTGATGTTGCGAAGCCCGAGAGCCAGCAGGGTCAAGAGCACGGCGGTGGCCTTCTGCTCGAACCATGCGATGACCAGGGTCAGGGGAAGGTCGTTGACCTCGCACTCGAAGGCCTCGGCCAGAGCCAGGGCGATCTGCACAGCGGAGTACGTGTCGTTGCACTGTCCGATGTCGAGCAGACGGGGGATCCCGCCGATGGCGCCGAACTCGTGCTTGTTGAAACGGTACTTCGCGCAGCCCAGGGTCAGGATCGCAGTGGAATCCGGGACGTTGTCCGCGAACTCCGTGTAGTAGTTGCGTCCCGGTGTGGGGCCGTCGCAGCCGCCGATGAGGAAGAAGTGCGTCAGAGCGCCCGACTTCACCGCCTCGACGACGTCGCCAGCCACCGACAGCACCGTGTTACGGGCGAATCCGATGGTGATCGACTCCTCGGGCTGATCCACGCAGGGCGGGAGAGCCTTGGCCGCCTGGACGAGCGGGGTGAAATCGCCGTCGAGGTGACGAAGACCCGGCCAGCCCACGGGCCCGGAGGTGAAGATGCGCTGACGGTACTGCGGCTTGGGCTCGATCAGGCAGTTCGAGGTCAGCAGGATCGCGCCGGGGAAGTCGACGAAATCCGTCTGCTGGTCCTGCCAGGCCCCGCCGAAGTTGCCGACCAGGTGGGCGTACTTCTTCATGCCGGGGTACGCGTTGGCGGGAAGCAACTCGCCGTGGGTGTAGACATTGATGCCCGTCCCCTCGGTGGCCTTCAGCACCTCTTCGAGGTCGCGCATGTCGTGGCCGGAGACCAGGATGGAGGGCCCGGCGACGGTGGTCGTGCGGACCTGTGTGATTTCGGGCTGGCCGAACGTGCCGGTGTTGGCGGCGTCGAGCAGGCCCATGACCGTGAAGTTGACCGTGCCGAGGTTGAGGGCCTCAGCCAGCAGGGCGTCGATGTCCGTGGGGGCGCTGGCCAGGAAGTCCAGATGCTTCTCCAGAGCGGCGAAGACCTCTTCGCTCGCTTGACCGAGGACGAAGGCGTGGTAGGCGTACGCGCACACACCCTTCAAGCCGTACAGGTTGAGGGCGCGCAGACCGGCGATGTCCTCGGACACTGTGGGGTCCATCACGCCGTGTTCCTTGGCCTGGACCGTCAGTTCGGCGAGCGTGGTCGCGGGCTGGAACGCAGCCGGACCCGTGGGCTGCCAGGCGTCGGCGCCGGCGGCTTGCTCGTAGGCGGTGCGGAGGCGGTCGCGATGTGCGCCGGCCTGGCCGATCATCGTCACGAAACGGCTGGCATTGAAATTCACATTCGTCAGCGTCGTGAAGGCGGCGTACAGGATGAACCCGTCAGCTTCGCGGTCGGTCACGCCCAGGGCTCGGGCCCTCGCCGCGTACTGGCCGATCCCCTGCAGCATATACAGCAGCAAATCCTGCAGATCGGCTGTGGTCTCGTCTTTGCCGCACACCCCGATGGTGGTGGCGCAGCCGGGGCGGTCCCCTGTTCGTGAGGTCTGCTCACATTGATAGCAAAACATCAACTACTACTCCCATTCTTTCTTTTAGTGGAATCACGTGCCAAGGCGGGCTTCCCTTCTTTGGGCTCGACGGTCGGACACCACGTAGCGCAGTAAGCCGGACACCTGACAACATGCGTCTGATGTTAGCACGTCGGCAGGTGGCAAAGGCCGTTATAACGACAGGCAAAATGATATAACGAACGAAAAGACGAGCGACAGGGCATGACACCTGTGTCATTTTGCCCACTGGCGACCCTTGTCAAAGATCGAGAAATGCCTTGTCAGGCGTGAAATATCGACAGGTCGATCTATTTGACACAAATGTCATGGAATAGCTAGGCTGTCGGTAGCAGGCGCAAGCCTCCAACGGACAGGGACGACCGCAATGAACTATGATCAAATCTCCGTGGGCGACACCGCATCCTTCGAAAAGACGATTTCGGAGAGCGATGTCTATCTGTTCGCCGGGATCACAGGCGATCATAATCCGGCTCACACGAACCAGCGGTACGCCGAGGGCACGAAGTTCGGGACGAGGATCGTCCACGGGATGCTGACCGGGAGCCTCTTCTCCACCGTGTTCGGCACGAAGCTGCCCGGGGAGGGCGCCATCTACCTGTCCCAGTCCCTCTCGTTCACGGCCCCCGTCGTGCTGGGGGACACCGTCAAGGCGACCGTGACCGTGGTCGAGAAGATGGAGAAGGGGCGGATCCGGTTCGAGTGCGTCGCGACGAAGGCGGACGGAACGGTGGTCGTCACCGGCGAAGCGATCCTGCTCGCGGCGCGAGCCGCCTGAGCGACCACCTGCGAGCGACGACGTGCCCACACCAACATTCCACAACTTGCCCCCTGAGAAGCAGGAACGAGTCCTCGCTGCGGCGATCGCCGAATTCAGCCAACGCAATGTGGAGCAGGCCAACATCTCGAACATCGTGCGTCAGGCCGGCATCTCGCGCGGGAGCTTCTACCAGTACTTCGATAGCAAAGATGACTTGTACGTCTACATGTTCGAGACGCTGAGGCACAGGCGTAGCGAGTACACGCAACCTGCGTTCAAGTACTACAAGACGCACCCATTCCTAGAGTTCTTCGAGCATTTCTATCTGCTCGACAGCCAGTTCCTCTTGCGCCACCCGCTGCACATCGAGTTGGGCAAGATCATGTACTCCCACGCCCATGGCGTGTCGCTGGGGCTGATCGAGGCGGTCCAGCGACGGTACTGCGACATCTTCTTGATCGCCATCGCCCATGATCAGGACGCCGGCCGCATCCGGGCCGACATCGACACCCGTCTGTTGGCCGACCTGTGCACCCACTTCATGACCGACATCTTCATCTTCCAGAATTTCCAACGCCGTATGTCCCTCACCGAGGTCGAGGAGCATCTCCACGGCACGATCGGCATCATCCGCCACGGGATAGAGTGACGCCCGACGGCGCCTAGAAATGTCCTGACGCCCGTCGGCGCCCCCCATGGTCGATCACATGACTCGCTGGTGCCGCCCGGTGCGGAACGCCTGTGTGTAGAACAGGGCGAAGGCCATGTGCGTCGCGATGGTGGGCAGGTAGCTGCCCGAGACCTCCATCATCAGGCAGCCGATGACGGACACCGCGAAGGAGCCCGTGGCCATCGCCACGCCCTGCCAGAACGTCTGGGTGTTGAGCACCTGCTGGGCGCAGAAGGCCACGGCGATGATCCCGATGGCGATCCACGTGCCGCCGGGCACGCCGCCCAGCGCGGCCCGCACGATCGGGTACATCACGCACCGGAACAGGATCTCCTCGACCAGCGACGAGGACATCGGGTAGATGACGCGAAGCCCCGTCGGCAGCTTCTCCGACACGCTCACCCAGCCGATGTCCCAGACGATCTGGTCCCACCGCAGCGACGGTTTGATCGCCTTGACGCCCATGAGCCCCAGGCTCGACGTCGACGACTGCGCCAAGAAGCCGAGGGTGGCGACCAGGACGGTGGTCCACGTCAACGACCAGCCGAACTGCCCGCGACCGCCCGGGAAGCACAGCATGCCGATCACCATGAAGATGATCCCGCAGCCCAGGTACGCGATCCACGCCAGGATCACCTGGACGGTGAACTTCTGGGCGCGGGTGAAGCGCATCAAGGACATCGCCATGCGTTCGAGGATGCGGCTGGTCGCCAGGTGGTTCAGCATGATCCCGTACAGGATCGTGACCACGACGACGTAGACCAAGGCGGCGACGAGGGTCATGAGAGCACCACCTCTTCGACCTGTCGGCGTGAGAGGACGAGCAGGAAGCAGTTGAAGATCATGTGGGCGATGATGGGGACGAGCAGATTCTCGCCCGAGACGAGGAAGAGCACGACGAACACGGTCCCGCTGAAGACCTTCTGCGCGACGGCGATGAGGCCGAACGGCACGTGGTTGACCGCGTAGATGGCGACCATCACCACGGCCAGCCAGACGACGTTGGTCAGGCCCATGGTGGTGAGGACGGTGTACAACAGCGACCGAAGGACGACCTCCTCCAAGACGACGAAGAGGCACACGACTGTGACGTCCACCCAGGTGACCTGGGGGTACTGGTCGTACGGGGACGACAGGCGGATGTTCCTCGGGAGCCTGTGGTTCATCCCGACGAAGGCGAGCGTGCCCACGCCGAACTCGATGAAGAAGCACAGGAAGCCCGCCAGCCCGAGCAGCAGCCACCACGACAGCCGTACCCCGACCCGGGCCGAGGGGATCGCCCACGCCACGACCGCGATCGTGACGATGTAGGCGATGATTAGTCCGGCGTTGTCCCACCGGATGGTGTACTTCTTCCGCGAGAAGGCGACCCCGATGTTGGAGCCGAGCCCGGTGGGGAAGATGACGGCGATCAGCACCAGGACGGACTCAAGGAACGGGATGTGGGTATTCATTCGTGATGCCGCCGTACTGGAGGATCGCAGGATGCTTCGTGAACGGGAAGCTCGGAAGGCACAGTTGGACCAACTCGGGGAAGAAGGTCCTCATGACCGTGTAGCCCTTCTGCGCGACCTCGGGGGGTGTGATGTCGAGGACGACGGCGTCCGTGGACCGCTCCCGCAGCGTGCCCCACACGTACTTGAACTCGCTGGCCGTGCTTCCCGAGTAGTCCTGCAGCGCCGAGAGGGGGACGTGCCCGCTCGCCTTGTCGGTGAAGATGGCGAGTTTCTCGTCCGCGTGGTCGGTGAAGGCGTAGAACGCCACATTCGCGTCCAGGTTCGAGAAGTTGTCGGCGTCGCTTGCGCGCAGGAGGTAGTCCTGGGGGATCATGAGCGGGCCGTTGCGCGCGAGGTAGTAGATGGCCAGGGCTTCCAGCAGCGAGCGGTAGATGACCTTGTACGGGTTCAGGCCGCTCTGGCAGCCGACGACGATGAGGGGGCGATCCTTGCGGGAGTTCTTCAGCACGGTCGTCACCGTGTGGCCCGGCATGTCCGGCAGGGAGTACTCGTAGAAGGTGGCCTCCATGCCGCTGGCCCCGAGGATGTCCTGCAGCATCGACTGGAAGCGCAGGTCGTCGATGATGATCTCGCGGGACTTGTAGTCCGTGTACCAATGGATCATGAAGCAATGCGCCTCAACGGACTCCATCATCGCGGAGAGGAGAGCCGTCTCGCGGTCCGTGTGGCACGCCGTGCCCTTGGACAGGCCTGTGACGAACAGGACGTCGCGCTCGCGCTCCGACGGGGCGTACCCGGTGAACAGCAGTTGGGCCGGCATGAAGATCTGCTCGTCGGGCTGGAACAGCCTGGTGCAGGGCAGCCATGCGATGGGGGCGTCCTCCGTCAGGTCGACGAGCCGCAGGATCCCCTTCATCCGTTCGTAGTCCTCGGGGGAGTAGATCTGCATGTGCTCCCACTTCATGCTGGGGCCGACCTCCTGGATCTGCTTGTACGACCGGTACACGAGCCGCGAGCCGAGGATGACGGGCGCGAAGAGCAGGGCGTACCTCTCGATGGCCTCACCGAGGACGCGGATGTACGCTTCCTCGAGATAGATGCCGTACCCGGACAGGTGGTGGTTGATCGACACGTTCTCGTTGATGAACAGTTTCTGGTAGTTCGGCATGTTGGCGGAGCACACCTCCATGTTGGCGCTGTTCGCTTGGCGTGCCGTCAGCAACAGGCTCGACTCCGCGATGCCTGTGTGCTGTCCGCAGATCGCCCTGAACTGGTCAGAGACGTTGACGTGGGAAGGATAGAACCTCATTTCTGATTCTCCTGGCTCGTGAGTTCGACGCGCCGCACCAAGCCGTCGACGATCTGCTTCGTGGAGGTGTACATCTCCTCGATGCGCGACTCGTCCAGGAATCCGCACGCGGGGCAGGACGGCATTCTCAATAGATCTTGCACCTGGACCTCCAGCGAGGGGATGAAGACGTTGAAGACCCGCGCGGCGAGTTTCGCATGCTTGGTGTAGCCGTACAGCAGGGCCTCGAACAGGGGCAGGGACGCGAACGTGTTGAGCAGGCCGGTGACCTCCGCTTGCGCGCGGTGCTCGACCAGCGGGTTCGACGCCTCGACGAACTTCTTGTAGATCGACAGGTTCTCGATGCGGGCGAGGATCCGGTTCTCGAAGCACTCGAAGCACCCCGTCTCCTTCGGCTTGATCGTGAAGGCGGTCAGGAAGGGGCCGTCCAGGATGGAGTAGGACACCATGTGTCCGGTGCGCACCACCACGCGGTTCAGGTTGCGCAGCAGGCTGACCCAGGGCGTCGACAGAGTCACGCACACGGCCTGGTACGCGGACAGGTACGCGATCTGGCGATCCATCTCGTTGCGGGTGTCGATGCCGTCGAACCTCGTGGTCAGGTCGGCCTGGGAGAGTCGGCGCATCAGGTCGATCGGCATCGTCTCCAGCGGCAGCCCCGACTGTTTGGCCAGCGTCTCACAGTACGCCGCCGTGGACTCATTGTCGGTGATGAGCAGGACGGGTTGCATGAGAGACGCGTCGGTCTGGAGCCGGTACGCCAGCGAGGATCCTCCTACCAGGGAGGAGATCAACCGGTCGGCGACGCTCTCGCCGGCGTCCACGAGGTACCGCTGCGCCGTGAGGGCGTTGACGAGGTCGTGGAACTGGCTGATGTCGTCCGCCTGGGTGAGGAACTCGTGCTCGACGGCCTCCGGCGCCACCGACGACTCCTTCTCGATGCGCTGGATCATCGTCGACACAGCGGCCTGGAGGTCGGGCGACACGCCGTCAAGGTTGAGCACGGCCTCCTCGTAGTTCCAGATTCCCTTGCGGATCCGGACTTCCCGGTCTCCCGTGGTGAAGATGCTGCAGTTCGCGGCTAGTTCTATTGAATCCATGGCAAAACCCTCTTTCACTTATTGCCGATGATGGTGAGATGGACGAGTTGTTGGGACAGCCCGTCCAATTTCAGGTACTCTTCGCAAGGGACCTTGTCGAAGGCGGCGATGTCGCAGGACGCCAGCCCCATGCCGGTGCATGCCAGGTGGATGTTCTGGGCGATCTCACCGACCTCGATCATGGCCAAGATCAAGGCCATGTCCCCGTACTTCCGCGCGTTCTCGAAGATGTTGTACACATAGAACACTGTGAAGCGGAAATTCTTGCTATCCGTGTCCGGGCCGAAGTTGGTGAGCTCCTGGATGCGCTCGCGCTCAGCGGCGGACAGGGTCGAGATCGTGGCGATGGAGTGGGTCAGGGGGAGGTACAGGTAGATCCCGTCCTCCAGCCCTGTCACGTTCTGGACCCAGATGTACAGATAGACCGAATAGAGCCCGCCGCCGCTGGGGCTCGTGCGCAGCTTCGAGTACTCGTCCATGTCGACCGCGATCAGGTCCGCTTCCCCTCTCTCGGAGGCGAGGATCTTGAAATCGCCGGTGATCCCGCAGGCGTGGAAGAGGAGGGTGGACAGGTCGGACATGGTGGCCGGTTTCGTGGTCATGTCCCTCAGGCTCCGCCGGCTTCGGATGGCCGTGCTGAGCCGCATGCTCAGGTTCCGGTACGGGGGCAGCTCGATGGCCTGGCCGGCCGCGTGGTAATCGTCCTCCTTCAACCGCCGCAACTGGAGGCTGGCGCGTACCCCATAGTTGGCGAAGCCGCTCACCCCTCGGATCAGGGAGATGTCTATCGTCGACTTCTTGGAGTTGAGGAGATAGTCCTCGAACGTCATGTGCTGGGACACGAACCGACTGCTTCTGTACTGGATCTCAGACAGGCGCAAGGCGATGGTGTCCGCGTACTGCGACACCGGAAGGTTGGCTGCGAAGTCGTAGACCTCCATCAGCCTCCCGTACTGGTTCGCGGTGAACTCCTCGATCGACAAAATCTGTCGTTTAGCCTCCATATCTGGCTCTCCTAACTGCTGCTCTATTGAAGACGAGTTCCCAAATGGGCAACTTGCGCACGCATCCGAGGCGGAAGTCCTCGGCGTAGCTGTACTCGGCGTAGAGCCCCTGCCAGTAGCGGTACAGCTTCTGTTTCTCTTCCGGTGTGAAGTCCTCGATCGCCGCATGCACGATCTCGCGCATGCACAGGAAATCAGACGTGCCTTGTTCCCAGTTGTTGAGGGCCTTGCATCCCCCCTGGCACACGGGGGCGTAGTCGCAGGTCTTGCACACCGCCGCCGAGTCGATGATGCCCTGGACGGTGGCCAACTCCTCCGCGTTCGGATAGAACGGACAGGCCCTGTTCGACCCTCCCGCCGTGATGATCGAGAAGCGGTCCTCGTCGGCGACGCACCTGCGGGTCGTCATGATGTCCACGATCGTCTCGGTGGCGTGCTCGCACGTCACTTCGAGATCGTCGTACATCGTGATCGCGAGCGACGCGATGTCATGGATCATCCTCAGAATGAGCGGGCCTGTGGCCGCCCACTGTTTCCCCAAGTTGCACGGGTAGACGGGAGTGAAGCGGATGGAGTTCGCGACGTTGTCCAGGGCGTACTGGCCCAGCGAGGGAATGTCGTCCACGTTCTTGTCGTAGACCGTGGCGGTCAGCGAATAGTACGAGTGGCCGTCCCGGAGCCTGTCCACCGCGGCCGTCACCTGGTCGAGGTCGTCCCTCTTCGCGATGTCGGCGAACTTGACGGGGTCGAGCGTGTGCAGGCTGATGCGCGTGCCGATCTTCTTGTCGGCGACGAAGCGGATGTAGTCGTCGTCCACGAGGGTGCCGTTCGTCGACACGTTGACGAGAAACCCCTTGTCGATCGCGTAACTGAGGATGTCGAAAAGGTTGCGAGCCAAGAGGGGCTCGCCGCCTGAGAATGTGATGCGCCTATTCCCCTGTGAGTATGCATCATCGATTAATTTTGTGATAGCATGAATATCGATCTCAATGCTACGCTTGCCCCGGATAATGTCCGCTGCACAAAATTCACACGCCAGATTGCACTGGGTGGTTATGTGTACTTCAAAATCAAGTAGGCTATCTACGCCTGTTGCTGCCACTGCGATTCCTCGCGTTCCCTCCACGACGATAAGTAACTGAGTGGGGCGCCACGGTGTCGGGAGCACGCCCGGAGCGCGCCACCCCACTCAGTTTTGCGGCTCACTCACCAGCATGACGATGAGCAGGAGCATGTCGAGCACGCAGCGCAGCACGTGCAGGCCCCTGGAGACATTACGATCACATCATTGGTAACACTGGTCGCTCCGACCTTGCCAATAAAACGCAACATGGAAATCACCTCCCTCTGGTCATCCTTGAGCAACAATACGCCTTACTGTAACGAGCTATATATCTGATTGTCAAGCGATACCTATTAAATATAAATTTGTGGTACCGCGTTCAAGGGACAGGCGTGTCCTTACCGGGCGAGTGGCGCTGTGAGCGGGTTATTCGAGATCTTCTGTCATCTCTGACTACTAGGAGCGGGAGAAGAGTTTCCACTTGTAAATACATAGCATGGAACTATCAACTATCAGTATGATGTACGCTGTGACATATGCCATGAGCATGGGAGGAGGAGAATCTCGTGTCCATCGTTGTGGAGAATCTGCGGAGGGTTTATAAGCAGAAGGTCGCTGTGGATGATGTGTCGTTCACGGTCGACGACCATGAGTGTTTTGGCTTGGTCGGCCCCAATGGCGCCGGGAAGACGACCATCACCGAGTGCATCGCGGGCCTCAACCACGGCTACACCGGCGCGATCTCGGTCTTGGGCTTGGATCCGAAGAAGGATCACAAGGCGCTCACGTACCTCATCAGCATCCAACTTCAGGAGAGCTCCTACCAGGACAAGCTCAAAGTGAAGGAGGCGTGCCAGCTGTTCAGCTCGCTCTATCCGAACCCGAGCGATCACAACGTCCTCTTGGAGCGGTTCGGGTTGAGCGCGTACGCGAACACTTTCATCTCCCGGCTGTCGGGCGGGCTGAAGCAGAGGCTGTCCATCGTCTTGGCCCTGATCCCCCGGCCCAAGATCGTCTTCATGGACGAACTGACCACCGGCCTCGATCCCGAGGCACGCCTCACCATCTGGGACAACCTCGAACAGTTGCGGGACGAGCAGTCCGTGTCCTTCTTCTTGACGACGCACTACCTCCAAGAGGCGCAGCGGCTGTGCGACAGGGTGGCCATCCTCCTCGACGGGAAGATCGTGGCCCTCGACACTCCTGGCAACCTCATCTCCTCCAGCGGGGTCGGGAACAATGTCATCATCAGCGCGGACGAGTCGTCGAAGATTTCTTTCGACGAGATCGCCCGTTTCGCCTCGGACATCTCCAGCAGCGGGCAATCGGTGATGGTCACGTACGAACAGGCCGTCGAGAAGCAGTTCCTGGCGTACCTGGTCAACTCCAGCATCGCCTTCCATACCCAAGAACCGTCGTTGGAGGAAGCCTATTTCCACTACGTCGAGGGGGCGAGGCAAGAATGAGAGCGCTCGCGATGAACACGGTGGTCGAGTCGAAGCTCTTCTATCGGACATTCGTCAATGTCTTCTTCATCATCGCCTTCCCGTTGATGATGCTGTTCCTCTTCGGGGAGATCTTCGGCAACGACGGCTCGGCGATGTTCGGCGGCACGGGGGCCGTCGACGCCTCGGTTCCGGGGTACGTGGTGATGGTCATCTGCGTGACCGGTCTGATGACGACGCCGATCACGTTGTGCACGTATCGGGAGAGGCGGATCCTGCGCATGTTCAGGGCGACACCCCTGGGAGCGCCCAAAGTCGTGTTGACCCAGCTCGCGGTCAACGCCGGCATGACCATCATCGGCATCGCTGTGTTGATGGCGACGGCGCACATCGCGTACACCACGCACATGCAGGGCTCGTGGCTGGAACTCATCGTCGGGGGTCTGCTGGCTCTGATGTGCGTGTACTCCATCGGCTTCCTGATCGCGGCGCTGTCTCCGTCGGCCAGGACGGCCACGGTGATCGCCAACATCGTCTACTTCCCCACGATCTTCCTGTCCGGGGCGACGATTCCCCTGGAGGTCCTGCCGGATTCCCTGCGCAAGTTCGCCGACTGGATCCCGATCACCCACGCCGTCAAAGTGCTCAAGTCTGTCTTCGCGGGCGACCACTTCTGGGCTAACGGGTCCTCGCTCATCGTGGTGCTGGCCACCACGGTCGTCGCCGGTGTCATCGCCATGCGCTTCTTCCGCTGGGGGAACAGCTAGGGGCGAGGTCGAGGCGCGGAGGCGCCCTGGGAGTGTGGGGCGCCTCGGGCAGCTGAATGTGGGCTCATGGTGATGTCGCAAAAGACATTTCGCAATGCGCTTGACTCCGTGTGCGGAGCGGATTAGATTATCCTTCATTTCTATCTTCTAGAAACCAAGTGGTCGGCTTGTTCCGGCCCCAAGCATGAAGGAGATCGTCATGATGCGCAGTCGTGGCTTTGCCGTTGTCGTCCTCGGGCTGGCGCTCGCCGGGTGTACCGTGTCCCCGCATGATGAGCCTGTCGTATCGCCTAGCCTGACGCCTGAGCTTCAGGCATGCCTCACGCCAGCGCTGGTGCTGACGCAGATGGGGGAGCAGACGATGGCGTTCACGGGTGTCCGTGTGCGTCATGTGACGACTGAGTCGGACGGCGGTCTGGGCGAGTTGGTGCGGTACCAACCGGTCGAGAACATCCTGACCTGGGACCCCGATTCGACATGGGCGGCGGATGACGAGGGAGTCCATAGACTGGAGGCGGAGAATGGGTTGTTGCCCGGACTCGTCGATCCCAGCGACGTCGACCATCTCGTCAGAGGCGGCCTGTACCCGGGCACCTTCGTCCTCTATGTCGGGCAGGAAATGCGGACATGGGACGTGTACGTGACGTGTTCCGACGGTCGTCATGCCCACGGCCTGGCCACGGTCTCGTGGGCGTCCGCAGGGGGGACCGTGGCCTGCGACGACCCGATCGCCATCCTCAACATCGAACCTGGTAGCGTTGGCGCTTTAGCGCGAGACGAGTTCTGCCCCTCAGGTGCGTAGGCGCTGGTTTCGCTTACGGGGCCGCCAAGGTCCACGAGGGGTACCGATGGCCTGCGCATCGGATGCGCGGTGGGCAAGAGTGAACCGATCTTGACATCATATAGGCGTGGTGGTAGACATCTCCCAAGAGGCAAAATGTGCTAGTTCAATGAATGAGCCAGCTTCACTACTGGGAGGACGAGTAAGGGACCGTGAGTGAGTTCTTCCTTGATCATGTGGCGAAGGCGTACCGGGAGAGTGGCGTGCTCACGGAAGCTGTCAGGGACGCGTCGTTTCCAGTTTACAAAGGTGATGTGGTCTGGTTGAAAGGCGAGTCTGGGTCCGGAAAATCAACAATATTATCAATATGTGGGTTGTTGACCGGCGTGGATTCTGGAAGATTCGTCATTAATCACCGCAATGCGAGTGGCCTCCCCGAGTCCGAGCGAGACAGGCTGCGGGCCATGGAAATTGGGTTCATATTCCAGGCTCATAACCTGGTGCCGTATCTGACGGCTCAAGAAAATGTTGAGTTGGTGGCACATGCGCCTCGGGCGCGCATCGTGGACGTGCTGTCCCACTTGGGCTTGGCCAAGCGCATGGGATATCGGGTGTCACATTTGTCCGGGGGCGAGCAACAGCGCGTGGCGGTCGCACGGGCGCTCGTGCGCAATCCCAGCATCATGCTCGCGGACGAGCCCATCTCGGGTCTCGATCAGGACTCTGCGGCGATCGTTCTGTGGTGTCTGGCGGACATGGCGGATCGTGGCGCCGCCGTTCTCGTCGCATCCCACCAGGAGGCGGTTGGTGAGATTGCGACGCGAATCGTGACTATGAAAGATGGTGTGACGACAGCATGAGGCGTCGACTGGTCATGTGGGCGTTTGGACGCTCGCTCTTCCCTGAGCACCGACTCTTCGTCATCGGTGTGGGGGTCATGGGCGCTTTGGTTGTTGCGTTCTCCTCGATCATCTCGCATGCGGCGAACTCTGGGGTGCGTCCCATAGAGTGGTGGAAATTGTGGTGACGGTCTGAGCGTCGTTGATGGCGTTTGGGGCGAGTCACCGGAGTACCCGCTTAGTTGTTCGAAGACCTTGAAAGGACCACCGATGACT
>Ga0123357_10005340_pt1 | contig 15359 bp, 5 predicted proteins | sample TergutEmb28metaG_FD_89873 | JGI IMG/M metagenome (GOLD analysis project Ga0123357, IMG submission 89873) | Embiratermes neotenicus P4 segment gut microbial communities from Petit-Saut dam, French Guiana - Emb289 P4 | ecosystem: Host-associated > Arthropoda: Insects > Digestive system > Gut ... | reverse complement strand
CAGGATGTGGTCTAAAGGGCTTAATTCTGTTCTTTCTATCCACAGATGTTAAATTTCATTTTATTCTCAATTATTTCTTCTCCTCTGTACGTCTTACAGTGTCCAGTCGTTATCTTGCTCTCTGTTGTCCGTCAGCCCAAATTCTTTATACCGTTATTTCTTCTACCCTTCTGGGCATCCTTTATTTTATCAGTTCTTTTATCTTAATGTTATTTTATTATTTATGTTATCTTAACCTTTTTTTATTTTAATGATATTTTTTATGATTGAACCAACTAAGGACGCAATTAGTTGGCTAATTTTGGCAGAAATTATCAGGTGGTTTTAAATGACGCCACATATAAACCTGGACAGATTTAATATCCCTATTTCTTTAACCCCGCTTTAGAATTTGCTAAAACAGGCATATTTTAAAGATTCATTGTGTTGGACAGCTTCTCACTGCATTAGGTAACTGTATAAATTCGCTACTTTTTGCACATGTTACATCTTTCAAATATAAGCTACAATAAACCGTTCAACAATGTCAATGTTGGTAACAGCGACTGTAGCTACACAGCAGGAAACGCAACACATTAATAATTGACCTCTATGGGGCCATCAAAATTACTGTCCAGGAAACCTAACGTAATCTGCACGTGAACAAATATCGTTGTTTCCTACCGCACCTTAACTTAATCCGGACAGTGAAACTGATTAACGCTTTCATGTAAGGCACCGAGGCGTAATGCGTATGAAAAGTCTCAAAAGTCTCCTCCAAAGAAGTTAAATATTGAAGACATGTATGGTGAGGTAAAATAGCCACAGAGACCTACTTCACTGTCTTCACAAACGTAAAACGACCTAGAAGGTCTTTCCTGGAGAAGAACGTACATTACGTTTTCGAGAGTGACCCTTGGCAAGCCAGTGATTGAAATCCTGGGAGGCCATGCTGGTTAGGAGAAGATTTTCCTCTTTTCTTTCTCCCACACAGCTTGTGCTTGATGTCCACGTGGCATTTGTAATCAAGAAGTTCTCTGTTTACCGTGAGGTAGGATCCGAAATTTTAATTCAGAAGAATTTCGTGCTCGTTCGAACTCCTTCCCATGGAACTCTTCACACAGCCCTATTAACTCGCGCTTTCATCCCACGACTCAGAAATATCGTGACATTTTCCGTTCGGTGTAGTTTTGGAGTTATTTTGAATCAGTTGACAAAATAATAAAGTTGTTGTGTAGGTTCTCAACACCTCTTTCACCCACTTGGAAAATTACAAATCACCTTTATTCGTCATTTCGTCATGTTTGAATACTGTTGTACATTAACACGACCAGAGAGCATTGGATTCCATTAGTCTTTGCTACTTTCTCTTTCTTTCATCTAGACAAGTTACATATTACTATCAGAGAGCACGGAAGGCTCTCGTCCATTAATCACAATTACCGACCAGCAAACCGCAAGTAATCCCTTACTTTCTGTCTGACAGAAATATAAAGCATCGTTTTATAATAAAGTCAGAGTTATATTTCTGGCTGTAATTTCCTGACGTTACTTTCACTACCGTCATGCATCTCGCATTTCCGTCTACGACTTATACTTAACATCTTATTTCCGATTTAGATATTACGATTATATTCCATGTATCCCTTCTCCTTACCTACCAGCGCATTATGTATTGTTTTTCTCATTATACCAATTTTCATCTTTTGAATTTGTGCCTGTTAGAGAAGCGTTTTATTCGAAGGCCTTACAAGTTATAAGATTATACAGTGTCGGTAAGAGACAAATTAAATGCTAAAGAAAACTATAATAGAATGTTACTCGCAAGGGAAAAACGAAGTATTCGAAGAGACACTTGAATCAGTGCCACTTTTTTCTCCATAAATCCCACATCGATGGCCTGTCTGCTACATTGTCTTAAGTCGTAATTATAGAACGATAGACCTAAGTCATTTGTTCCATATATGTTCTTCTGTATCTTAATGTGATTGTGTATATATAATGGTAACATCATAATTGCACAGTGTTAATTAAAGAACTCATAACACATGAAAGAAATTTCACGCTTTTATTGTTACCAGAATGTTCATTATACAGTTTACATTGCCATTCACCGACTTGCTTACTGAATTGTTATCTGTTACAGGATACATTTTAATATTATCCCTCCTATAAACTTAGGTCTCTAAGGAGTTTTCGTAACTTCGGAATAAGTGACTAATTTCATCAATATTTATAACTTGTTTTTTCTTGAATGTTCGGCAGCTAATCACGCGTGCCAAGTTTATGGTGTCATCTCAGTATTCTAACTCTATATTACTTTCATGTCAAGCCAACGGCTTTTATTATAGAACACACTATCCTCCCCCCTCCCCCTCCCCCTCCCCAGTTCCACCATAAGACACGTCCGCACCATATTGCTGAATTCGGAAAGTATGGTACTGTTCTCGTTTTTATGTAAGTCAGTCGAAGAGTTGAGTTAGGAAGGCTGCATCTGGCACTGGGCCTCTCTAGGATAGTGCTGTATGTACAGTTTGCTTTGTCAACACCCGCTTCTCACAGACACTGTGGAGGAAAGGAAATTTATGAATAACGACGTGAAGAAGATTAGTAATGAAGCAACGTAAAACAGTAATACGACATTTTCCATCAGTGTACGAAATTGAATTAATCTCTTGCACTGATTTTCATTATCATGAACTCGACGCTTGTTGTACTGGATGAAATCGTTTTTCTCAGTTCTTGCGAAATAGCTGGAGAATAATACGAGTCAATTCATCGTGAAATCCGCATCTTCTTCATGATGTTTCAAATCAGGAAAAGGAATATCAGTACGGTTGAGTGGTTAGTTAAATCCTTCTTTGCATTTCCGGGTTCAATACTCAGCTCGGACAGCGGGTTTCCTAACTGACCTATTTTGTATCTAAGTCTAATATTTAGTTCACAGAACGGAACTAGATCCTTACAAATACAGCAGGATAGAACTTCAATCACAGCCTTCAATTCTTCGCTGTTTCCTACACGCTACAGGCAATGACCTATTCAGTGAGAGTGTCGTTAAATGAAGCAGTAAATTAACCTTTTACAGACTAAACGTAATCGGCTTTATATAACGAATCAGTCCGTACCGCGCTGTAAACGCTTTCCACCGCGGTTATAAAAACCAATCAGCTAATGATGTATACAGCAAAAGTCGCTGTCTGTTCTGAGATCCGTACAAAACACTCAACGCAAAGCGAGCACCATGTATAATTTTTTAACATTAAACCTGATTTTACGTAAAGAAAACGCTAAGCTTTACAAAGTTAATGCAGTTAGTACGACAGTTTCTGCGAAAGCCTTGACACAACAACGTTCAGGTTTGAATAACATGAAAGGTATTTGTATGGACACGTTACTCCGGACGTATAAGAAATTAGTTCGCATTTATTCGCATCCACTCCTGGTTTTTTTTTCGAGAAATCTGGAATACTAAACAGACAGAAATTATGAATGGGGAACGTAATGATCTGCAGGCCTGGTCAGGGGGTTTCGGACAAACGAGTATGTAAAATTCAATTTACAATGGAAATTTTAAAGACTTACTGAATCCTGGAAAGTATATTCGCATATTCTCTTGATCTACGGGTATGCCGCTCGACGTCTTGTCGCAGTCCCTGAAATAACTGGAGTCCTTAGTGAGAACCTAAGATTCTCTTAACAAATCTAGGAATTTCTCAATTTTAGTGGAACCCAACTTTTATTACCGAGTTACAGGAGACCGCCATTCGATAAAGTCAATGCACGTATCTCGAAATAAGTAAAGGAAAATTAAAATAAAATTTCAAAGAATAAACTTCTGATGCTTAACAAGTAAATTGTTTGGTGTTTAGTCTGTAGCCTGTCACAGCCGTCACACATCAGTCATGCAAACGGACAGGCACACCCCTACAGAGCGATATAACAATCATAATCAGCTTTTGCGTTTGTGTTAGATATAATAAGAATAGAAATAAATAGATGTCAATATGTCTAGTAATTTTCATACCTGTGGGGACTCAATTTAAAATTTAACCAAACTGTAAACAATTAGATTTATGTTTTATTTTAACACTGGTACAGTGCATATTTTATTATTTTGTGCAATGAACCAACAAATGTACAATTAATTGACAATTTAACATTCATAGTTCCATGCATCGCTAATATATTCTCAGAGTACAACCAACAAGTTGCAAAGTTTCTCAAATTTATTTATTTCTGTAAGACGCTGTACATGTTTCAGACGGGTTTTCCTTCCATCATCAGGAGCACAAAACTGCACATACAGGGTCAGGCATTTGTTAGACCATTACAGTAGGTGGCAGTAATGGTCTGACAAATGCCTGACCCAGCATGTGCAGTTTTGTGCTCTTGATGATGGACGGAAACCCCGTCTGAAACATGCAGAGCGTCTTACAGAAATAAATAAATTTGAGAAATGTTGCATCTTGTTGGTTTACTCTGTGAATTGACAATTTATTATACTGCTCCTATATGTTTAGACACTATTGTGTCATCTTCAGGGAGCTTATAGCTAGTACTTGCTAAGTATGTTTCACCAAGACCGAATTGACATACTTCAGTAACTCAGCAGGTACTGACTACTAGCTCCCTGAATATGTCACAATAGTGTCGAAACATGTAGGAGGAGTATAATAATTTGCTAATTAATTGTGCATTTTTTGGTTCATTGTACAAAACACAAAACAAAATAATATTTTAAACTATTTTGTACTACTGGCCTGAAGATGACCCACTGAAGTCGAAATATGTTGCCATATTAAATCGTAACACTTACTGCTTGTGATAATGGCAATTTATTTCTGTTGTTATATAGTGTTAAACAGGTCGAAAAGAGACTTGTACGTGTTAGTCCAAAATTTCGGGCGTGGAACTTAGGCAGTCTGTATGTTTCCAACAGTACTGGTTTATTATTCTTGCACCATACACTTTATTATTGGGTCTGCCTCCATTTGGGTCTAGTATCCCTTCAGAGAAGGAATTGCATCTCCGACACTTCTGATCAGTTACTCTCCCAGGCTTTGTGTACGTGAGAGTTTTTTGGACAGCAATATCTTTGTACTATTTTAATTAAATTCCATTTTTAGTGCTCTTTTCATTTGCGTTTATCTTATCTATGTCATCCAACTGCAGCAAGGCGATTGAACCAGGAGACATAGACAGAGGTATACAGGATATATCTGAACGTCAACAATGAGAGTCCTTTTGAAACCCAACTTAACATTCGTCCTGCCCGTTGCAACTTCTGAAACTCTGCATTTTGCCCACAACTTTTAGTAAAGTATGTTTTAAACGGTTCTCACAATACGCACCGATTATTTACCTAAACGGTTTAACCGGTTATTCTTTAAAGTGGACGTGGAATCATTTCTGTGTGTAGTAAGAAATGAAATTTTTATGTATAGCTTAGATGAAAATCTGCCTTTTAAGACAGTAATGTGGCTGAGAATCACAATGGAAAGTATGTCTTTAATTCATAATGGTGGCACACCTATTATTCATGTTGACTATACTGAAAATTGCGATTGGTTGTATTTTCCCATTCTTAAGATTTCTAAATGTTGATTGCAGAATAACAGTTTAAATGCGAAAAAAGGCAGTTAGACGCTAACCTCTGACCTTGCTGAACCGAGTTCCATCCTAGGGTCGGTCCATGTGAAATTTGTGGTTGAAACAGTGGCACTGGGACAGGTCCTTCTCAAAGTATTGCAGGATCATTCCACCGATGGACCAAACAAATTTTTCTCTTAACACAAATTCTGTTCAGAAGTACAAACGTTAGAAGACTTTAAGCTACTAAACAAAGAACGCTATTTTGGATGTCGGGAAGAATTGAGCAGAAGAGCATTTGCACATTGTTTCATCGATCTTCAGACGGTTAAGTAAAGAAAATTAACTCCAGTTTTTTTAAGAGAATGATGCAATTAGAAATAAAAATCCATTAACCGTTTCGACTTCAAGCAGCGTCTATTCTAAATTTTGATTTTGTTTTACTGCTTCTCAGAAACCATTATAGGAAAGATTATGGGCATGAGAAAAGCCGACAATAATCCAATATCACTTTACGACTTCCTCGTAGAATTTACTGCAGCAATATATTCCAGTATTAGTTTCCGGGCTATGCTGTAAAGTTATCACAACGTAAAAGTGCTGTGTTTATGAGCATCCACTAAATTTTAGTAATGTTTCTGTGTTCATTAATACTCGCGCACACCCTGTTTTATATGGTGTTCTGTACAACTGTATCAATTTGTCACTGACTAAATCTTCCCTCTATTATAAACATCCTCAACTGCCTAATCATTGCTGGAGATGCTGCATAACTATTAAGCATGGTTGTTCTGTGGTTTATTTTACCGCACTCTCACTTCATCGGACTGTGCAGCATTAATTATGAGTTGGAAAGGATTCGGAAGGAAGCCTTCGTGATCCCATCAATATAACGTCCTCCCAAGTGCCTGGTGGGGCTGAGGTTATGTCCTGATAAACGTAACAGAACTGGTGTTCTGGTTGAGTTCCAATTTGGACATACCCTAAGCCAAGTGTAGAGTCTCAACACTGCACCAGCCTCTCCTCTTTGTTGCTCATACCAAATTTCATCTTGGTATAAATCTCATCTTAATATACGAGTAAATGAACATTTCTGTAAATGTGCTCTTAGCTTGTCAGGTTTTGATATTAGATTTTTTTTTTGTTGCTTTTTCCAACATTACTGTGCATATGGGCAAATCATCACAAAATATTCCTCTAAAGTTGACAGGCATTCAGTTATGAAAACATCTTCTGCCTTTTGGGTAATCTGAAGACTTAAGATTTTTCGATCTTAGGAAGATGAAGGAAACGGAGAGTAAAGAAAATGCGTAATGAAGTTCTTTATGTCTCATTGTTTATTTCCTGATTGACTATCTTCTTGTAAGGGATTATTTCTTCAGAAACTGATGGTCGCTCACCTAGTCAAGAAATTCCCCACCTGTTACTGCAAGAAACATTTCGATGCCATATTCACAGCAACCCGTCATAACCAGGTGAATATAGTCCGCGCTGTTACAATCTCTGTCTTTCCAACGCCTATTTTGAAATCATTGTCTAAACGCCCGTACTATGGGAATAATTCTTTGTAGCTGAAGCTGTGAAAGCATTCAGTTTCAGTGAGATTTGACGTTCTCCAGCTGTATTGCTGAAGATATAAATATTTTAGGAAGTTAGTCCTTATAAAATTACAGGTAAAGCTCACCCTAGAACAGGCCACGAAGGACAAGAGGGGGAGTAGAGGTATAGTTCTACTCTTTCCTTAGCCTCGGCGCTAGATGGAGATGGGTGGTCAACGCCACGCCCCAGCTGCTTTACTCCGGGAAAAACCCGGGACACATTTTATAGGAGACTGGGTGGGCCCCAGGTTCGGTCTGGACATTTGTGGAAAATCTCGCCTTCACCGAGATTCGATCCGCGGACCTTCCAGCCCGTAGCAAGTAGTTACGCCGTATAGATTGGTAAATATTCATCGGTGTTGGAATGATCTAGGGTCTCCATTTTCCCTCATACGCCAATAAATCTTTACCAGACCGCATATTGTAACACTAACATGAACACACAGTTGATAAATTTTCCACAAATTGACAATTTATAGTTCTTGGGTTGAACGAGCATTCTTTGTGTAACCTGTCTCCTTGAATTATACCTTCATCCCTTTATGTGTGTTAGTCCTTTTGCTAGGTAGCTGTGCTGCATCAATAACTATCTGAACAACGCAAGCGATCCTTTAATTGCATTTCCTTCTGTTCTGAATCGTTGTTTATTCCAGTTGAACTGAGATAAAACAATCATTAATAGTGGAATTACTTCGTACGGAATAGCACCAATTCAATCATTGTTACTCGTGGTGGTAACGGTACATTCATCAGTGCAATCTGGGGGTCCATCTGAATAAATGTTCGATTTTATCCAAGTTCTAACACAGAAAGAAAAATACAAATGTAACCTGTATCCTCTGTGACATTTGAGGCTCGCATGGCGGTTATTATGAAAAATAGTGTCTTTTGGAATATTACGCCGTGTAGTTTGATTGAAATAGGCTGTAGTTTCGGGGGTATCTACTTCAGGTAACATCCTATACGACAGTATTTTTCAACCACTACCTGTTACGTAAACATGTAGAGTAAGTTTGCCCTGTACGCACCATGAAGGCATAAAGGGGGAGTAAGGTGTGGCTACACTCGTTCTTTACCTTGGTACTAGATGCAGGCGACTGTTCAACCTCACGTTCCGGCTGTTTTACACACGGAAAGCCTGTCTGGTACCCATGTCATCCTTCCATAACACAGGATTGTCACACAGAGACGCGAAATTGTAACTAGCAGTCATTGCAGGAAGGTAAGTATTTGAATCCTGATTTAGGCGTGGATAATCTTATTTCATATTTTATTAAACATTATTTGTTTCCATTTAAGGGGTTTCTATTTGAAATCACCTACATTGATTGCTTCTTTTTCTTGTACTTACTAGAGTGCATATCTGCAACCGGTGATTTGCCTTACGTCATGCCCATGTTATCATTTACGTCTACTGAAATTCCTGTTTCGTCTGTATGTGGACAACATAGAATTCAATAAAATATTGAAAAATGAATGATTTTACATATAATTGCACGTATGTATAATTATACCTGTCTAACTTTCTACTCATCGCGTGCAATAAAACGATACTGCTAATAATAGGAAAAATAAAGATAAATAGGCTGTCTGTGTAAAGGCAAAAGCTCCGGCCGGCCACGTGTATCAGAGGAGAACGTGAGACGAATTCAAGAGACTTTTGAGCGTAGCCCACGCAAGTCAACCCGTAGAGGGAACAGAGAACTTGGAATACCGCAACCAACTGTCTGGTGTGTATTGAGGCGCCGTTTACTGTTCAATTGATTCCATCTTTTTGAATCACCCTATACAATTCACAACATAGGCTATGGTGTTGCGATTTTCACCACATTTTTAAAAAATAAACTGGCAATATAATGTCTCCATAAAGAAACTCCTTATTCGTTCTCAGAATTGCTTCGGCGAACTGTCTCATCTTTGCCAGCTGAAGGTTTAAAAGACGGGTTTTATTTCGAATGGCAGCTACGAGATGAACAGTCACGGTATTCTGGATTATTATACCCTGTACTGTCGTGCTTACGCTTCGTTCTGGACGGCGTCATATTACACAAGACCAAAATATTTATAACGCCGTGAGAACCACAGATTTCAAAATTTATTGTTTTGAAACTTTGCACCTGAGTCACAGTTAGTGATGTGACATTACAGACAAATTGAATTCACTATTAACTAACGTTTGTATTTTGAACACTTTAATATTCACGAGCTCTTTAAGGTTATCAGCAAACTGTATCAAACGGAAAGTTAAACGATTATCACAATTAACATGCCGTCTGTAATTACATTTGCAGAAATGTTAATCTAATAATATTTGATCATGTTTTACACATTGCGAGTCGAGATTACTAGTAGGTGAACCGAACAATACGGGGCGCTGAACGACCGAATAGTCGTGGTTCTTCTTCCGGCAGTTCAGTGCGTTCAGTCTTAACTTCTGAAAGACTTGCAGGTCCTGTAAATGGACTGTCAGTTCCATTCTACAATTTTAGAATAAAGGAATCACGATTTCATGTAGCTCCCCATTCCGTGAATTTTGTCTACAGCGTGTTGACACATGTTGGTACAGAACGGCTACTTCTATTATTATTTAATAATGTTGTGGCAATATGTATTCCTTTTCTGTTCCAACTGTTGTGGTCGGTTAGACAATCCTGTGAAGTGTCCGTAACTTCACAGGATAAGGAGCCAATATTGTTTTAATAATTGGAAACAGCTTTTTAAAAAACCAACATATATTTCACAATCTGTTAATCAACCATTGTAACAACCTCACAATAAGCAGATGATTTTGAGAAGTGAAAAGAATTCTCCCTGAGGATGTACATGTAGGTGATACTTAACAAACTATACAAATATTCAATTTTTACAAGGGTGCTGATAAGTCCTTAGCCCGACCTGGAAGGAAACAGGCTAATGTTTCTCTCAGAATGGCGTAAATTTCCTTCAGCGCTTTGCTTTGCAGGAAAAAATTTGATGACAGCTCGCATCTCGATATTGTTGAAATTGCGAGCATCCCTGACATGCTTCCGAGCTTGTTGCCTTCCTGGTCGGGCTAAGGACTTATCATTACCCCAGTATATTTGCGTTTATTTCCAAAATTATAGATTTAATTGCAGTTACGTTTTCGTTTATTCCTTGTCAAGGACCTGTTCGAGACATACGCACCTGATGAAACTGTCTGCTGAGAGTTGGGGGTGTGTATTCTTGTAGCTAGTTACCAAATTTTGGGAGAAATCATTGCAGTCACCTTCAGGTTATGTCTGCCCTGAAAATGGTGGCAGTAGGATGCTCAGATACGATATGTCTAGCTGCTGCTATCCTACACTGCGTCACGTTCCACAACACATTACTGTCTCCAATACCCTTTGTGAACACATATAGACTCGCATGTGTAATTAAGAGTAACATGCAAAATATGATATTGATCCGTTCTGAAATCGTGGGTAATTCAACAGGCTATCACGTAGTTCAGTGATTCCCAACTTCAGGTCGCGAACCAAATCAGGGTCACCGGGGGTCTGACTTGGGATTACGAGAGGGTTTTATGAAGAACTCGATAAATATGGACCTTTCAAGCTTTATTTGTAAGCAAATAATTTGTCTGACCAGCACACGGGGAAGTTATTTAAATAAACATTTATTTCTTGCACGTTTTGTGTATTTGATATTGTCCGCAAAATATTGGACCTGACAAAAACACTTGGAATTTAATATATGTTTTTAATAAGTGACAGTTTTATGTAGTGTTTGAGAAAAGGAATTAGTATGAATTCATTTACACTAAATATCACTGGCTACTGGCGTTTTCATTTCAAGTCCGCGAGTCTCATACCATTTGCCACATCAAAGATTGGGAACCGTCGCCGTGGTTAAATACACATATTATGCACACGCCATGAGAAGAGGCGGGAAGGGAGAGTAACTGTACGCATGCGCGCTGCACTCTTATAGACCACTATTCCTGTGTGGCAGAATTATATGTCTTATTTTTCTCCTGTAGTGCAGGTAAGTGGACTGATGTTCACGGCATAGAGAATAGCGTGAATTACGTCTCGTCCCGCCCATCCAGCTCTTGATTTGCCTATAATAATTGGTTGCAAACCTGAGATATTTGTAAGTTGCTTGGACTAGAAAACCAGCAAAATGCCAGGCCACAGGCTACGCGTTTTGTTTGGAAGTTTCTTTCTTTTTTTTTACGGTCTTCATCCATATGTATCAGAGTAACAAGAGAAATAAATTGCCGTTAACGTAATTAGTAAATGTTATGTCGTTAATTTGGCAACATGTTTCGACGTCAATAGTGTAAAATACTCAAAGGAATTGTGTAAAATTATATTGGGGTTTGAATAGAGATCCCAATTTTACCCTTTAATAAAAAACAGTGACTGAGTCTAATAAATTTTATACAAAAATGCTGAAAGTTTGAAACAGTTCAATGACTGTTAAAAAGTTCTTGAATTGTTCTATCGTATCTTGAAGTAGTACCTGAGTATGAAACATAGAGTTCGTGGGATCTTGTTGCAAAGCCCCTGTATATGTTGTAGTTTGGTTGTCCGTATTCGTTTTTCTTCTCGTTGTGATCACATGGTTGTAGATATTGGGTCAGGATGGTTCTGGTTTTTAATAGTGTTGACAGTCAGAATATGCGGAAGATGTTTGAAGAATATTTTAGTGAGTTCTTCTGAGTTTCTACTCTTCTGTGATTGCTATAAACTGACACAGAATCTGTTGGATTGATATGCACTAATTTACGACTGTCCTTTTATAATTATAGAAATGTCTCAACTATTAACTACCCATATTAATATGCGTTGTTGATAGCTAAGAAATTTTGAAACTGTTTTTAGGGGTGAATATGTATACAAATAGTAATCAGTATACCAACCATGCCGTTAAATATACATATGCTGTTCTCAAATTTCATATTAGAGACTTTTCATCCATCGGTTTTTCCTGGAATATTGTGTGGGTCGTGAAGTGTACATTTCGGTACACACATTGATTGCAAGTATGTGCTATGCAGAATGTTGTACTGTTCGGTTCTAATTATACCTTCTGTCCTTTGTTATTTAACTAGGACCCTTTGTATGATGTACGTCTAACCATATTTACAATGAAGTTTCCATTCAGCTTTGAGCAACTTATGGTCGGGTTTTCTAATAGTTTGGCAGAAACGAACGTCTTCTGTTCCTAACTAACTACATGAATCGCAATCATTTCCATCATCATGATCTCAGAAGTGTCAGATTCAGTACCCGTTACTTAACCCTCAAGGTGAAGTCGGTCCTTCTATCTTTTCCTCAGTCGTCCTATGTTTCTCCTCTATTTTAGTTTAAACTGCAATGCCTGCTTGGGTATTCTGTTTGTGTCCATTCTTTGTTTGAAGCCGCCCGTTCCAGGTTCGACCCCGGGAGCAGGCTTCCCTAAGATGTAACGGTTTTATTTAAAATTCATATAAATTCTTTGTAGCCTTTCGCATCTGCTATTCCGACCTTGGTTTTCGGGGAAGCGTCAGTTATGGCTAAGATGTAGTGGCGCGGTGCATTTTCGCCAGTCAGTTGTGACGACTCAGCAGTCAGGCGACTGAATATCTGGCAACGCGTGATTAAAGAAAGATACAAAGAACGCTTTATTCACGAGTCTTCTTTTAGGTATCCAGTCAGCGAGCAGCATCCAAGTGTGGGTGCCCTGGAGAAAATGAAGTGGTTTGATTCCAATAAAAGAGGCTGTTTTCTGTAACACCGATTTGGCGTATCTTCCTTGTCATCTCCAACCCCCACCCCCACACCCCTCGATATTCTCTAAGAAGAAGGAGGCTCAATAGACCGCTACAGTTGATACAGTTGTATTTCCCGAGCAATGTTCTGCACCCGCAGTTTGTTCCTAACGGACTGATTCCGTCCGTCCCTCCGCAATACTAGTTGTGTCAGTCAAATTTTCCACCTATTTTAGAAACTTTCAGTTAATTCATTAGCATAAAACGTGTTTCCAAGTCGAAGAGAGGGTTTATTTCATGTATGTATATATCAAGGTTTTATTCTTACGTCTAAGGAAAACTAAGAAAGACCTGATGGAATGACGAGGTCCAAATCATGGTATATTCCGAGGTTACTATATTCTGGCAAGTAACTTAATATAATTTGGCAGTTGTACCAACATCTCGGAGGAAACGTTTGCCAAACCGCACAGCCTTTCATGTCAGGAGGAAGCATTGCAATTCCGCAGGATTCTGACGATGATGTATCACATTTTGTTTCATTCGCTCTTTGGACTTTGATTTTATCCCGTGACTAAAATAAAGAATAAATTAAATTTTGGGGCACAATCGGTCCCGTTCGCAGGTAAAAGAGTATCAAAAACACCTGCATATTTGGGCCCAATAGGAAAGCCATTATAATATCAGAGATTTAGAATTTCTTTTTATCTAATACAACCGACTATTGGAGATGTATTCGTACTCTTGCCAGAGGACTGGGGTCGATACGGTCCACGAAACGGCTTGTTTCAATTTTTAGGCGCCCTCTCATAAGTGGCCAAAGGTATTCTTCAGTTGCGCCAGACCTCTCCGTCCGCATGTATCAGCTCGGCTACCAATGGAATGATTTTCGTGCAATTGGATGCTGGGAGTTTTGTGAAATTGTCACGAAAGTCCAGATGTGGTTAAAATCTGACAAAAATTTGGGGCACGTTACGTGAAAAATTAAGTACGTTTATATTGTTCAGAGCCTTACGAAATATTCTGTAGATTGACAACAATGCACAAGGAATACATCGTCACATTTTCATTGCAACACTCAACAGTTTTCTGTTGTTGACAGCGATAAGTATCTCAACAATGCAGAGGGCAGGCATCTTTGCATTTTCGAGGCAGTGCCTTCAGTGTATGCATGTGTTACTTGTCTTATTATTGTACAGTAGGGTTGTGGACGAAATTTCAATTATTAATTATTCAAATTCGAAAAGAGCCATTTTGATCCTGGTCACCCTCAGAGCCTCAGATTTCGCCGTTCGACCAGAACACGTGAAGGAATGCTAGAGTGGAAACGGAATCTGGCGGCACACGGTGACGCACGGGAGGAGAAGTGAAGGGGAAAGAGGCGAATGGAGAGGGTATCCAGCAGTTTTCAGCTTGACTCGGAACAGTCCATCCAGTGTTACTACAATCGTTCTCCTTCGACCCGCACTGCAAGAAAGCCAGTACTCGACTGAACTGACACCCCCGCCGATATGATTGGACTCGTCCGTTTCGCTGGAAGACCGAATCTGGTTTCTGCGCGTGTGCCATCACAACCCGTTTTCACTCTACCACAGATGTGTGTTAAGCGGACCGCATTCAAACTTCTACTGGTGTGACATAAGTCTGCATACTTTTTGTGTTCAGAACTTTTATTCACGCTGTACCAAAATATTCCTTCCTTATTTTCGTTTTTAAAAAAATTTGTTGCTTACAAATCTCTGACACTCGCATTTGAAGAACATTTTGTGTGTCCGTCGTGGAGTAATTTAATTACTTCAGTGCTAAAGCAAGCGATCAGCAACAAATATTTTACATTCACTATGCCATAATGTCAGTCATCCATGACTACGTAGTCTGTATAGAAGCCATGCTGCGGGTTGGACGATCCACGAAAGTCCTCTGGAGGGCAACAAATTTACGTGCGAACACGTTTTAAGCATTTTGTGACTCACAGATTTAACAGTTTTCGACATTTAATTCAAAATGAATAGGCTCTATTTTTTTTAATTTTAGCATATCTCACAGTTTATGAGAAGTTGTTTCTGATTTTGTTTTGGTGCGCCATTTTATAAAACGTTACAACTTGAAGGATTCACGGTCTTTCATGGACAGGCGAGTTAGCTTTACCAGCACTTTTCTTCTCGACTTCGGATGCAGAAGACAAAATTCTCTCACCTAAAACTTTTAGTATCTGAACACACAGAGGGAGTTTCTTAAAAGTCTAATTTTGCCTTATTATTTATGTAATAGTCGACATAAAACAAAGTTTTATTGTTTCCAGACTTATTATTAAAAGATAAAAATTTCCGGCATTTATATTTGAGCACTTTTTGTCTGTAATTGCGAATTTAACTTTGTATTTATATTCCTTAAAAACACGGTAATGAAGGAAAGCTTCATTTCCTTTCCGGACCTTACTGTGCCTCAGGCAGTTAATCGTTGGCGTTTCACGT
>Ga0123357_10005339_pt1 | contig 15360 bp, 23 predicted proteins | sample TergutEmb28metaG_FD_89873 | JGI IMG/M metagenome (GOLD analysis project Ga0123357, IMG submission 89873) | Embiratermes neotenicus P4 segment gut microbial communities from Petit-Saut dam, French Guiana - Emb289 P4 | ecosystem: Host-associated > Arthropoda: Insects > Digestive system > Gut ... | reverse complement strand
GCGTATGTCATAGTCTCATTGAGCGTACGCCAGCTCATCATGTCAACCTTCCCGGTTGACAGCATTTTCAGGTACATGTCAGTACCACGGGCGGCCCCTTCCGCGGACGCGCCGCTCGCCAGCAGGGCATTATTGACCGCGAGCGCGGAGTCCGTGCCTTTGTCCAGATCCCCCAGCGCAACCGAAAATTGCCGGGTATTCGCGACGATGCTGTCCAAGGTGGTAGGCAGCCCTTGTATGCCGTCCGACAGGCGCTTGATCGACTTCTCGGCGACATCGCCGCCATAGCCCATCTGCTCCATGATTTTGGGGAAACGTGTCAAAGTATCGTATCGCGACACCGCTGCGTCGATCGAGCCAACGACCATATCAAAGCCTTTTTTGAGGATATCAAAAACGGCAAGGCCCTTGACGATATCGCCCAGCTTGCCGGCGTCCTTCTGGAAGCCGGAAGGGTCCATGGCTGTGTCGAACTTTAGGGTTCCGTCATATGCCACCTTCCGCCTCCTTTCTGGCTAATGCCGCACTGGCCTCTTCGTATCGCCTGGCGACGCGGTCCTTGGTCTGCTTGTCAAGCTCCTCGATTGACAAACGCTGTTTGTCCGGTTTCTTAAGCGCATAGATCTTCCGCATTTTGAGGATATGCTTACGCTCCTGTTTCGACAGGTCCTTAAGGTCTGCCGTACGCCAATACATGACGCGCTGTATGAGAGTGGTCTCGGGCAGCCCCTCAAAAAGCGCCATGAATTCCCACCAGTGAAGAAACTCAATGGTGGCGAGGTTGATCCCGTACGTCGCGTGGAAGGCAGAGTATATGAGATTCGCGTCCTGATTGAAAGAAAACCCCTTTTCCGGCGTTTTTTTCGGTTCGCCGGACTCTTTATCCTCCAACACCTCCCCACGCGTAAAGAACCACTGGAGCCCGTTTATGGCCTTTTCTATATCCTTCGGGATCTCGGGGTATAGCTGGTGCAGGGACGCCAAGACCATTTCAGTTTGACTGCATCCCTTCTCCTCGTGCATGATCAAATCGGCCTGGACCATGTTCCGAAAATCAGCCGATATGGGTATCCCTTCATACTCTTCCGGCAGGCCGCCCAGGAGCAGGATGTTCACTTCTGCGCGCGTCTGGTTGCCCGGTTGGGCTGATACTTTTGCAGCTTGACGCCAAAGTCATTGCCCTGTTTCTCGAAAGCCGCCTCAAGCGCGTCATTAATCTCACCGACTTTGGTCAGGCTAGGATTGTCACCCAGTAGTTTTTCGGCGACGCCGTCCCCAAAAACATTGTCGATAAAATTGCCAAAAAGGCGGAGTTCGCTGTTGAGCATTTCGACGTAGACGTCCAGAAAACGGGGATCGTCCTCATCCAGCGCCGGGAGCGATATGCTCGCACCCTCTGCCTCCATTTGCTCCCCAGCTGCTTTGTACCGTAGTACGTCAGACGGTGACGTCAGATCAAAATCAAGCTCAAGGCCATTTACTATAAGCACAAATTTACCCTCCTGAAAAATCACGGGCGCCTATAGCCTTTGCCACAGACGCCCGTCCATTACTCGCCGATGACCGGCTTCCCGAAAGCGGTCTTGGCGCTCTGGAGATACTGCACGCGCTCCAGCGGCGGGCTATACCCATCCTTTGGGTACTGGCTACCGCCCCAGTACACTGTGCCATCCTCGTCCGTGAAGCTCACAAGTACGGAATATTTTCGGGCAGCCTCCGGGTCATTGTCAGTCTCGTTGCTATCCTCTGCGGGCTCTGTCGTCACCAAGCGCTCTTTCGTCTCTTTCACGGCTGCCACCTCCTACGGGGTCTTTGGCGAATAGCTATACTCGTCGGGCTTGCGCGTAGACGTCAGCGAGGCGGAAAAGCTCGCGTTGTCGCCGGCAGCCCCGGCAAGGTCATTTTCAACGACGATCGAGACCGAGCCTTTTTCGCCCTTGCCCGTAAGCAGGTTGAAGTACACATACGGCTTGATGACCGCCTGCCCCGTGCCGTACTTGAGCTCGTGCGCCAGGATCGCATCCTGGAAGGCGTCGCTATTATAGCGGTCGCCGGTCACCGAAAAGCTACGTGACGTGCCGGTCTTGACCGTCACCTGCCCGGTGCGCAAGTACTGGCTGTCCTGTGTCTGGGCGGACAATGCCCCGGACTGCTCCGTGATCCCCGTCTGCGCGACGGTATAGTCATCCGGGTGCACTGCCGCCCCGGTGAAGTCGATCGCAAGCACCATGTCGTCCGCGGTCGAGAACCCCTCAAAAGCGGGCACGGGCGTCTTGCCCTGCATAAGTTCAGATAATTTCATATCATGATTCTCCTTTTCTGTAGTATTCCAATTCACATTGGATTTGGTATTTTCCGGCGTCAATGTCCGGCTGGTACAGATAGCCGGACCCGATAGCCCGGATACTGCTGGGTGTCATGCCTTCGGGCAATCCCGGCAGGTTGCGCAGCCGCGTCTGTCTACGTAGCCAGTCGGCCAACGCCTCAGAAAAGCCGGTATTCGCGATGTTTTGCGCGGCGTCAGGGCCGTAGTCATTGACGCTGCTGATTACGAAAGGATAGCGGCATCGGGCGCCGCCGCGTATATAAGGTGTGACAAGCTCGTCTGATGGAGACACGGCTAATGCGTATTCGACGCCGGCCTGTTTCGTGTTTTCCGGAAGGTAATCCACGTTCAGCCGGCCATCCGCCATCAGTGGGCAACTGTCGAAATACTTAAAAAGCGCCTCGATGATCGTTACGCTCATGACCCACCTCCCGCGATTTTAAGCGCCCCTGCAAGAATCCGCGTCCGCTCAATCGCCTTGCCGCGTTCAAACCAAAAGGCCCCCCGGTTTGCATCGTAGGGCCTCGATTTCGCGGTCTTGTAGTACTGGCGTGCCGCGTAGGGCGCGACATAAGAGACCTTGCCGCTGCCAATCACGGACCCAAGGATCCCTGACTTTTGCAGCATGCCAGTCTGGAACGGCACGCGCGCGGAGCAGAACCGCACCACCTCGTTGTCCACAAAGGCCTGCGCCCGGCTGAAATTCGCGGAGTACCTTCGGCCAAAGTCTGGCGCCCACTCCAGCCGCGTTTCGATCTTGCCGTCTTTCGTGCGGATATTGGTTATCACCGCTTTGGGCGTCGTTATTACAATGCCAGCCATGTCATTTTCCCTCGATCCTAAGGTGGGGCAATAGCCTCTGGAGGTTGGCGGTATGGACCGCGATCACTACGAAGCTCTCTGTATGCTGCTTGGTGACCTCAGTTATACTATCAGACACATCGGGGCCCGCACCGAGCATGACGACATCCCCGGTCTGTGCTGTCCAGTAGCCTGAGGGGTCGTCCAAAGCCTGATACTCATCCTGCGACAGATATACAACCCGCAGAGATGCAACCGGGGACTCTTTCGCGAAACCCCCGATCAGCATGTATAGTGACGGGGTGATCGTGGGCGGCCAGTCTGACTGGCTGCAGTGGTCTTGTATAACCTCATACAGATCACCGGCGTACTTGACGATCACGCCACAGGCGTAGTCCGTGTCGGGACACCAGTCGGGGTAAGCGCCAGCAACTGCCATTGCGGGGACCGGTATCCTGACACTGTAGCCGTTGTTTGACGTCAGCCCTTCGCCCGTCGTGACCCGCTGCTGGCCCGCCCAGCTTACGCCGGAGATAACGGTCTTTGGCCATAGCGTCTGCCTTGTCGCCGCGTCGTACCGCTTGTTGTAGATGGTAATTATTTGATTAAACATCACAGCCACCTGCACATGAGATTAACCGGCTGCTGGAGGTACCGGGCGCAGGCCTCGTGCCGGTCTCGTGCCTCCATGCTTGCAATCTCAGCCCCCGTGCTGGACTTGGATGAGACGCTGTAGCCATCATTGCTCACGCTACCAATGCCCCCAGGGAGCAGGGCAGCGCTTTTCTTGTAAGAGTCGATCACATCCACCAGTTCGCACTCACATAGCTTTACGGCCTCTGTCATAGACTCCGGGGCTGAGATTGCCGCAGAGTTGGTCTGCGACAGTATTTCAGCGTAGGCTCTGCGCACAGAGGCACCGTATTCATCCTCGCTCAGCTTCCCGCGATAGACGTTTTCGTAAAATGCGAAATCCGAAAAGGTGGACATTATTTTTACTCCTCTTTTTTCTGGCCTTCGGCGGCAGGCTCCCCGGTTTGCGGGGGCGTGGCGGCAGGCTCTTGCTGTGCGAGCAAAGTTTGGATAGCCTCTACCCGCTCCTTGTTGGTCTGCGCAGCGGATATGTCAACGCCAAGCTCGGCGGCTTTCGCCGTCAACTCAGCGGTATTCATATCCTTGAGGGATTTGACCGGTTTTGCCGCAGGCGGCTTTTCTGTTTCGGAAACGACCGCCAAACCCCGCGCTTTCCACCTGGCTGCTGTCTTCTCGTCGACGTCAATAGCGTCCCCGGGCCTGAGCCGTCTTTCGTTCCAGAACGTAGCTGTTATCATCTTCACTTGCATGGCTATTCCTCCGTTCCGCCTTCTTCTCCGCCGCCACCCGGCCCCGGAGGCGTTACGACACCCGGTTTGAGGATTGCGAATGGGAAGCCCGTGCCGTAAGGCCTGTCGATGTCGATCGGGTTTGCAACCTGCCACGCAAGGCGCATGACAGCACGCAGCGCGACCATATCCTGCTGGAGCAGGTTGTATACAATCTTGCCCGTATCATCAGAAATGACGCCCGTGTCAAAAACCTGGTATGTAATATCCTGGCGTATCGAGTAGACCGCAAGGTTCCAGTCCCCCATGACCCCCAGCGCGTTAGCTGGCGTCCACACACCTTTACCCACGAATTCTGTCCGAGATCCATATATCCCCGCGGGGACTTCCCCTTGCATGGGCGTAAAGATCGGGTCGTTGTTGGCGTTGCGGAGATCCCGAAGCATCGAGCGCAGCCGCTTCTGTGCGGCAATTCCATTGACATCGTACTCATCCTCCTCAAGCAGCGCCATCGTAGCGCTTACGTCACCAGCGATGTCAATGCCAGTTCCTACAGTAACGACGTTGCCGGCTGCCACCGCCGCGGGGATGACCCCCGAAGGCCACTCGACTGGCGCCTTGGGGTTTCCGCCCTCAAAAACCTGCTTGTCAAAGACCCGCCCGAATGACTCGACGATTAGTGGACGGACCTCCCCCCAGATATCATAGTCAGAGTCGTCCAGGACGGACTGGGGGATGGGGACGATCGCTGCGATCTCCCCTACGACCAGAAGCTTTTTGTCCCACTGAGCTTCCGTCACAACCTTCATGCCCGCATCGCCATTTACGAAGTCGGCGGACGGAAGCATGGACAGCACAGGCTGTCTTGTTGTTTTGCTTGTCATGTTGGGGAGCCTGCGCATCAGCTTCATTGAGACTGATTCCTTGCGCACCCCGCTTATAATTTCCCGGGTCACGTTATCAGGCATAAGCGCCTGAGCCCCGGTCCTGTCTATACCTGGCATATTACTATTCTCCTTTCAATTTTCCTCTGATCATGTTATTCATCTGCGCATTGGAGTCAGATGGCGCGCCACCGCCATCCTCTTCGTGCACCCCGCCGGTCGATATCACTTGGCGGGTACTTTGTGCATCTCCGAAAAGATACGCGTCGGACTTTTGCAGGGCAGCGAGCGCCGCTGCGACGTCCTCCTTTTGGTTCTTGCTGCCTTGCAGCTTTTCAAGGTCAAGGTTCGCCATGATGGCCTTAGCGTTCTTGCCTTTGGCTGCAGCGATCTCCGTGCTGATCAGGCCGTCAAAATCGCGCTTCGCGATCTCTTTTTGGTGGTCAGTTATAGTCTTGTCATACTTGGCCTGCATATCCGCCAGTTTTTGGTTCATTTCCGCTTCCGCAGCTGCCACCTGCTCCGGGGTCTTACCGGCAAAACCCTTAGCCGCGGCCTGTGAAATCTCGAGCTGGCCTTTTAGATTGTCGCGCTCGGTCTCGGCCGCTTTCTGCGCATCCTTCGCGGCGTTCACGTCCTTGCCGTTTTCCTCCATCACCTTGTCGACCACTTCCTTGCTTAGTCCAAGGCCTGTCAAAAACTCAGTTTTCATGTTGACTCCTTTCGTCATTAGGTTGTTTTAGGCGTTTAACCATCCGCCGGGCGAATTGACTGTTTTAGGCCTGGTCATCCGGCCAATAAAAAACCGTCCATCTCTGGACGGTGATTTAACACGTAAAACCCCTGGAGCCTTATGCCCCCGGTATTATCTCCTTGATGTCCTTCAAAGCCCTTTTGACTTTTTGCATCATGGAATTCTCTATCAAATACTCTATGCCTTTCGATGTGATTTCTATACCGCTGGTTCGTTGTAAAAAGTCCCCATCTCTTGTATTCAATAGCCGATATCCTGCAATCAGCCCGTCTTTCAGCATGTTTTTAATGATAAACTCCCAATACGAATACGGAATAATAAAACGTTTATTTTCATATTCAATCTTCGTTTCGTCCACAGGGTCGCCATTCCTTGTTGTTGTATACAGGTACTCCAAAATGATGTATACGATCATGAAATAGTCATCTTTAGGCATTTAGTCCTCCAAAAGAAAACCCCGCCGAAGCGGGGGAAAGTTGTCAACTAAACAAAATTCACGAAAGCTGCTTTGTTCGCACGCCTATCCGATCAGGATCGCCACCAGGCAGAAGCTGTATAACCTCATAAACGCTTGCACCATCCGTCACAAACCTGTCCAACCCCTTTAGCTCTCCGGGATTAATAACCAAGAGAGTTTCGCCGATATTATCAAATTTTGCTACAACTTCAATCTTCGTCATCTTAGCGCCTTTGTGCCTGTAATAATTTCCTCTCCCAGACAGCTAAAGCCTTTCTTGTTTCATCGAAATCAGCCTCGTCAAACCCATAAGCTTTACCATACTGTAATAATTTCCTATTTGCAAGAACTTCCCGGGCATAAAGTTCCTCAAAATCGGTATAATTAAGTATACCATACTCCTTTTCCTGCTGCCAATGTATTATTTCTTCAAACATAGCAGATGCGGAGGGGACATCACCCCTGTGTGTGATCTTATTATCACAGTATCGGGCTTCTGCGTTTAACCCGTCAAGCATTTTGATTTCGGCGCTACTTGCCTTCTCTATCGTTACACCATTTCGTGCCATTCCTGATTTCATACGGCTATACTTTACCGAATCCATTGGATTTTGCGTAATGTTGCCTGTAGCTCTTGTCAACATACGCTTTGTATTGATAGAGGCCAGTGACCCCAGCTGCGCCCCGCCGCGCTCGCGGAAGTAGTCCCTTGTAAGCCCAGTCTGGCTCACAAAGTCCCGCTGACGCGCCTGCCAGTCCCTGATCTTGAGCCTTGCCGCGCCGCTGTCCAGCCCCGCGGCGTCCATGGCGCTCGCCTCGCGCTTCCACCGCCTAATCTGACGCTCAATGTACCGCTGCTGCTGCGTCGCGTCATACAGGCTCATTTTCTGGCCGCCAAAAGTGACGGTCTTGTTGTTGTACTCTCGTAGCTTGTCGGCGTTGTACGCTGGGTTCGACAGTCCCTCGAAAAAGGGAAGAATGAATGTCTACAGTTACATGGTCACCAGCCGCAAAGCCCATCCCCGGATCCGTAGCCAGTGCTCGTTACAAAATCGGGATAGTCTTTGTCAGCCATTTTTGCGTCACCTCCTTAACCGTCACGGTAGCGCCATCTATAACCGTAAGCGGTTTTGCCTTTTCCTTTACACACTTTATTGATAGTTGCGTAATCCGCACGACTGTAGCTGGTATTTCCTCGAACCCATGCAGCCGCATCCATCAATTTATCGAAACACGCAATAACGCTTCCGATTTTCTGATCCAACATCTCAACAGCTTTTGCGTTTGCTCGACTCTGACGCAGACTCTGTTTCCAACTGCTGGCATACTCCGGATCGCTTTTCAGTTTTTCGGAATGGCTCATAACATCTCGACTTATCCGTTCCACCGAAAGACTTTACCCTGAAAAACCGCATGTGATGGCCTTGCTGAGGCATGCGCCGTTACTTCAAAAAGGTTCACGCCGAGCTGTCTTGCATTCTCGAGCTGGATCTCTGCGCACGTCTGGTTCACTCCCGTAAGTACTGCCCTACGAAAGGCCACGTCCAGCCAGTCCACATGCCCCGTCGGATATAGGATCGACGCGAGGCCGTTTTGCGTCAGTGTCCGGATACCGTCCTTGATCGCCTGCTGGTACGTAAAACCGCCAGACACGATCTTCTGGTAGGCAGCATCGAGCGCGCTCTCGAACTGGCTCGTGGCGGTATTGGCCGTCGTCAGCGTGAGGTTCTGGTACGTTCCGAGCGTCTTGAGCAATCCCGCCCGGATGACCTGCTGCAGCTGCGGGTTGTCAGCGAGCGGCACGGGGCTGTAACCGGCCGCCTGGTACATTTTGCTGTCAGCCGCAAGCGCGCGGGTGGCAGCCTCGTCGAACAGCTCTATGAGCCGCGGCTCTGAGACACCCAGCAGCTTTGACAGCTCGGCTGTGACCTGCTGCCGCGTCGTCCCCAGAAGCTCAAGCCTGAGCGCCTGCCAGTTCGTCGCACCTGTCACCCCGTCGAGCCGCGCAATGCGCCGGGCCATGTCGGTGATGATTGCTTGCTCTGTGTCCGATACCAGCCTCACTACCGCCTCCCCGGCGTCCTCAAGCTGGCGGTATGTAAGCATTAGCCGCCATCCTCGCCGGCCGCGAAGCTACCCTGCCCGTACGTCGGCCCCATCGGCTGCGCCATGGCTTTCGCTGTCTCCTCGTCCTCGCCATACCAGCGAACCCTATATTCCCAGCGTTGCATGATCCCGTTCTGGACGTCCTGTAGATCGGCGACTTTTTTCTCTTCGTCGCTGATGATATAACCGTCCGCAAAACCGATAGTGACCTTGGCGTCAGGGTTGACGGGCTGCCCCAAAATGTTCTGGCCAGCCCAGAGGATCGCCCTCACGATGTCTTTCAAGGCCTCCTCGACGATCAGCCCATGCTTGGCGGCATTCTGTCGGAGATCCTGCTTGTCGCCGATATACTGCGTCGCGGTGACCGCCGAATTTCGGCTGCCAGTCTCGAAGCGGTAATAGCGGGCGCCGAGCCCACACTTGAAGGACAGATAGTCAAGGTGCGCTTGTACGCCTGTCTTGTTGGCTTCCACGCGCAAATCCGGATTAAACTCGTGAATCAAGTTCTTGTCGTCCATGATCCCATCACCGATCGGCATAAAGAGCTGCTGCATCATGTCGTCGGGTGTGACATACATCGGTGACCCGTCGGCTGTGACGCCGACGACCTTTGTGAGCTCGCGGTTGTAAAAGACCTTCTTGCCACCAAGCCGGAAGTCCCGGCAAAAATTATTGTATGCCAGGTCGACCCCTTTGAGGTTGTCGATCGCCTGCGAAAATATCGAACAGCCAAGGCCGAGATTGCTCTCAAAAGGATTGACTGTATTCGGGCGCATGATCGCGAAAAACGGCACCGGGGAGCCAGTCACGAACCGCGCTGCGATACCCACCGGTAGCGCTGCCAACGTAAGCTTGCCATCTCGCTCCTCGTAATAGCTGTTCTCAATTACGTACCCCGAAGGCTCAAGCCTGTGTTGCTCAAGGTATACAAACTTCTTTCCGAGCAATGTGCTTTCGGAAACAAAAGCCGCCTCAGTGATCTTGCCATACCTCCGTGACAGAGGGACGATACAAAACGCTGGCAGGTACTCCATCCGGATCCGTGCGCCCGGCGAATCCATGAGCCCACCATCGTCAGAGACCGTGAGCCCGTCCAGCTTCATCACGAACGCGCCAGTACCGCTATAAAACGCTTTTTCGACGAGGGCGTTGGCCTCCTCCCAAAAGTCAACCGCGCCAAAAACACCGCTATTGCCATCCTTCCCAAGGACGAATTTCGACGACGCCGGATTGTCTATAGTGACCGTCGTTTTTTCGTTCAGTAGCACCGACGCCCAGTCCTCGCAAACCTTCTTGGCCATTCGCAGCGAGTAGAGGTCGCGGCTCCGGCGCCCACCATTCTCCAGAAGCTCGTAGTACTGGTGAAAAGCGCGGTTGTAGCCTTTCCACCACTTGCTCCAATCGTCAATCTTGGAGTAATAGTCTGCTCGGATACTCGACCCAAGCTCTTTGTTCAGGATGTCTATGATGGCCCTTATGTCCACGTCTCACCTTCCCTTCAAATCCGGGCATAGCTGCGAAATGAACGCCTCCCAGCTGTACTCGAAGGCATCCAGTATGTCTATGTCGGAGCTGAAATTGTCCAGCCTCACGTCATCCTTGGCCGGGTCCCAAGCAGCATTCTCAAGGCCGCCGCGCACGAATGCGCAGCCGTCGCCGATGAACATCCGCCCGGTATTCAGCAGCGTATTCGCCGCAGCAATCCGGCTCATGATTTTCAGCTTCTTACTGTCGCTGACAGTAAAGCCAAGCCCCCGCCGCCGGGCGATATTGCGTAGGCTGTTGATGAGGTACTGCTCCTCGCTGTCAGCCCAGCAATACTTGATCAATAGCCCAGGGAATCCCGCCCGCAGCCGCTCCACGAAGCCTACGAACTCGCGGCAAAGCCTGTCAGCGTCGATCTCCCCCTTTTCACCGCTGATGCGATGGTCCGCGAGCACGGTCACCCGGCGGTAATTGGCGTGGATCGCCGTGGCGACAAACGCCGTCTTTGAGCGGCTGCCGCCAAAGTCAATGCCGATCGACGAGAACATCACATCCCTCAGCATGTCCTTGTCAGGCTTGACAAGATACCGGCCCGGCTCATCCGCGAACTGCTGGTAGACTAGCCCTTCCGCAACGCGGCGCTCACCGAGGATGTCCCTCGCGTGCCATACGGTTCCGGGCTTATATTGGCTGATTATCTCCGCCTTACGCGCTGCGCTTATCGTGCGGTTGTCGTCCAGCGTAAAATGCTCGTACCTGTAGCCACCGGCCAAGCCGTGCTCGCGGTACTCATCGATGTACGCGCCGTAGATCGGGTGCCGCGGCGAGCAGGGGTTTAAGTCCCACAGCGTGAAAGGCCACTTCGCCGCGATCTGCCGCCCAAAGGCGACCTTCACGAAGCTTGTGCGGCTGTCATCGCTGTCATAGTGCTGGTCGATCTCAGTGGCAAGCCACAGGCCGTAAGAATTGCCGAGGATCTTTTTATAGCTGTCGGCCTTGCCGGCGCCGGCAAAGATCACGACCTTCTCTCCTGTCTGCGTCTGGATCAGGAGCGCGCTGTTTCCCTCGTACTTGCCCCTGCGGCACCTGCCCCGGAAGAGATGTTCCAGGCCGTAGCCATTGCAGTCGCCGAGGTTGAGCTCGGCGTTAGGGATCGACGACCCGCTTGCAAGGTGAATCCGGTCAGGGCACTGCTCCAGGTAGCTGGCCGCGATGATGCAATGGTCTATCGTCTTGCCGCTCCGGATCGCGCCCTCGGCCACGCACATCCGGTTGTCCAAAGCTCTGCGGATGTACCGCTTGTGCTTTGGGCCAAAGACGCCCCAGTCAATCGTCGCTGTCGTCGTCATGGCCGTTAAGCATATCTGCAAGCAGCTGTAGGTCCTCCATGTCCCGAAGGCCACCGCCCGAGTCGAACATGCCCAATGTCTCCCCAAGCATCCGAAGAGCACGTAGCTTGTCGTGGGTCTTGACCTCAATGCCGCTTTGCGTTTTCCGGATCGCGGAAAGCGCTACACACTGCTCATGGGACAATTCGCTGGTCGGCGTAAGCACCACCCTAATAACGCCGTGCCCATCCGCTTCGAGCCGCATATAGTCCGTCGTCTTTGCGAAGCCTATCGCCGCGAGCTCCCGCATCACATCAAGCCCGGTGATGATCCCGTCCTCGATCGCGCGGTCGCGTTTGTTCCGCCTCGCCGCCTCCAGCGCCCCTTTGACGTTGGGCTTTGCCTCAAGCCGGCAGGCCGACACTTCGCGCGCCGCCTGCTTCGCGGTCGACTTTGGGTACGCGAGCGCATAGGCCTCCTGCTGGGTCTTTCCGGCTACCCGGAATCGTACATACTCGCTTTGCTGTTCAGTGAGTGGCTTAAGCACATCGTTGTTCTCCATCCAAAAAATAGGCCGCCACCTGATACTTAACAGTCAGGTGGCGGCACACACGCAGGTTCCCTAGGAGGGTCAGAAATGGGGGAAGGTGACGCCATCGCCGGAGCCACCTTCTCAGAATGAATTTTACCACCTTTTTTTTTACTTGGTTTTACTTCGTTTTACTTACTTTATTTTCCACAAGTAGCCCAAAACGTTGAAATTTCATTGCTTACGGTCTGGTAGGCAAAATGTGTTATCTCCGCCACCTCTTGCAGGTCGTGATTTTCGAGGTATCGAAGCTTCAAAAACCGCCGAAGACGTAAATCAGGGATCGTAATTAGCCACGCCTCCGCCTCCACCAGGAAAGCGTCGTACTCGCACTCAAGCTCCAAATACTCCCATCGCAATTGTTTTAGCCTCCGTTTAGCGCCCACGTCGTCCAACGAATCCGCCGCCCTCGAAACCACCTGAGACCCAACCGTCCGGCAGGCCTCATCCGGAGAAGACATCATGACGGTCTCAGCCCAGCGGTGCTTACTCTCGTCGATCCGCAGCACAATATCCTCCTGCCTGCCGATGTCCGCGGCGAGGGCAGCCAGCCCGTCCTGCAGCGCCTTGAGCCTCTTGAGGTCATCCTTGGTCATGCAGGTACTCCTCGAGACGCTCTTGCATCCACTCCCGCCGCTCTTCCGGCGTCTCGGCGCCCTCCTGCTTCGGGGGCCTTCCCCGCTGCTTCTTGGGCTTATCCCCGGCATCATCCCTGGGCACAAACGCCCGGCAGGAAAGCCCCAAGGGCGACTGCGCATCAGCCTCAAGAGTCCTCAGCTCTTCAAAAAACATGCACACGTCGGCTTTTATGCATGCCGCGCAAGGCGGCAGCTCATAAGGCAGCATAGCGTTTTTCATCGGCCCCCCTCCTTCCGCGACAAGGCCTTGATTTCCCTGGTGAGGTACCACGATGCCTTCTCAAGGTCCTCGACCGTTTTCCCCGGGTCTTTCCTCCCGGCACGCGCGATGTACTTGACGGCGTTGCCGAGGCAAAACCCCAGCCCCTGGTCCTCGATGAAATCGATCACCTCGATCTTGCCTGTCGTATAGTGCGCCGGGTGATTGGCCGGGTCGTTGAAACTGTCCATCACACTCCCTCCCTGTACTCCGCGACGCGTGCGCGCACCGCATCCATAAGCGCTGCTTGCCCCGCCTCTTTACGGGACAGCGCAGCCATGACGTCCTCATCGATCGTGCCCTTGCATACCAGGTGGTGCACGACCACGGTCTCCCTCTGCCCCTGCCTGTGTAGCCTGGCGTTCGCCTGCTGGTACAGCTCAAGGCTCCATGTAAGGCCGAACCACACGATAAGGCTGCCGCCCTCCTGCAGGTTTAGCCCGTGCCCGGCGCTGGCAGGGTGCGCGAGAAGCAGCGGCACTTCGCCCCGGTTCCAGGCGTCGATATCCCCGGCACCCTTAAGCTCCCGTGCTGCTGGGAATGCAGCCTTGATCCGCGCGGCGTCATGCTTGAACCAATGAAACACCAGCACAGGCCTCCCCTGCGCCGCTTCGACGATCTCCGAAAGCGCGGCAAGCTTTTCGTCGTGGATCTTGACCACCCGGGCGTCATCGCCATAGACCGCGCCATTGGACAGCTGCAAAAGCTTCGTGGAAAGTGCAGCGGCATTGACTGCATCGATATCCCCCTCCGGGAGCGAAAGCACGAGGCGGCGCACCAGCTCGTCGTAACTGGCGCGCGCCTTGGCATCAAGGGCGACCTCCACAACATTGTCGATACGCTCCGGGACGTCAAGGTAGTCCTCGGCGCTCATGCTGATGCAGATATCCGAGATCCTGGCATAGATCGCCTGTTCTGAGCCGCCACGAAGGCGGTAGTCAAACACAATCTGGCCGTTTGTGCGGCCCGGCGAAAAGTACCTGGCACGGTAGGCCCCGGCCGTCTTCTCAAGCCGGGCGCCCTGGTCCAGCAGGTAGAGCTGCGGCCAGAGGTCGATCAGCGAGTTCGGCGCTGGGGTCCCCGTAAGCCCAACGACGCGCGACGCGTAAGGCCGCGACATGCGGAGTGTCTTGAAGCGCTGGGCCTTGGACGACTTGAAGCTTGACAGCTCGTCGATCACCACCATGTCAAACGGGAATGCGGCGCCATAATACCCGCAAAGCCACACCACGTTTTCGCGGTTGACCACATAGACGTCTGCCTTTGCCCGAAGGGCCTCCTTGCGCTGCCTCTCGGTCCCAAGCACGCGGGAGACCCTAAGGTGCCTGAGGTGGTCCCACTTCTCGGCCTCGCCTGTCCATACCGTCTGCGCCACGCGCAGCGGCGCTATGACCAAGACCCGGGCAACCTCCATCAGCTCGTAAACGAGCCTGTCGATTGCCGTCAGCGTGATCACGCTCTTGCCAAGGCCCATCTCCAAAAATAGCCCACAGGCCGGGTTCGCGATGATATGCTCGATCGCGTGCTGCTGGTAGGCATAAGGCCTAAATTCCATCAGCGCCTCCTACGCGGGTGTACAAGCCACGCCATGTGCTGGACCAAGCGGTCAAGCCCATCCTCAGAATCTATGACATAGACGGCAAACCATCGGTCCCGAAGCTTTTGGTGCACAGCCTCCTGCCTCTCCGTGGGAACCTCACCCGGGGATTTCAGTTCCACGAAAATGATTTTTCCGAAGGGCAGCAGGACTATCCGGTCGGGCATGCCTGTGTAATACGGGCTCGAAAACTTCAGGCACATCCCGCCAAGGTTTGTCACCTCGGTCCGGAGTTTTTTTTCAAGCGCTTTTTCGTTCATCCCTTGCCCCCTGTCGCCTGTTGCCTCGCGCGCGCGCGTGTGAGCATATACACGATTAGGCGTGTTAGGCGTGTTATATGTGTGTATATACTGTCTATTATTATTTTTATTGTTAATAGAGAAATAAAAGGCAACAAAGGAAACAACACCGTTTCCGTGTTGATTTTCAAACCTTTTTCTTGTTGCCCTTGTACTAAAACAATAGGCAACGAGCAAGCGACACAGGAAACAGTACAGTTTCCTGTTATCTTTTCATTCATCGTTTTTGCTTCCTTTCATATACGACCTGGGTGCCATATTTTGTTCTTTGTTTTGTCCCTTTACGTTCCCACTTTTCAACACCACGCATGATCCCGTTTAGGGCTTTTGCCTCCTTTTTTAGATCCTTGATATCCCCCCGGAAAAGCTCGCAGTGTAGCTCGCAGGCACAGATCCTGTCACGCTTTTTTGTGCCTTTTTCCCTAAACCTGGGATCACTTCCGAGCCATTGCCGCCTCTGGTAGAGGTCCCAGTTTTCCCAGCTTTCTGGTAGCTCAAGCTCCAAGAAATCAAGT
>Ga0123357_10005338_pt1 | contig 15360 bp, 14 predicted proteins | sample TergutEmb28metaG_FD_89873 | JGI IMG/M metagenome (GOLD analysis project Ga0123357, IMG submission 89873) | Embiratermes neotenicus P4 segment gut microbial communities from Petit-Saut dam, French Guiana - Emb289 P4 | ecosystem: Host-associated > Arthropoda: Insects > Digestive system > Gut ... | reverse complement strand
CCGCTGATGCGCACACCTCGGCTGCCAGCAGCCGACTGAACTGACACCCCCGCCGATATAAATGGACTCGTCCGTTTCGCTGGAAGACCAAATCTGGTTTCTGCGCGTGTGCCATCACATTCCTTTTCCACTCTAACATCCGTGCTACACCCGCTTGCACCTTATCAATTTTTGCACGATGGTTTGTGATTGACATGGAAGGTGGCAGTAGAGGTTGCATTTATCCATAAGCACACGTACGCCTGTAACCGTTCATCTCTGAGGCAGCAGTGTGAATAAACTGTGTGACGCATCTCACACTTAACCACATCCCACAAGTCCTCTGAAGCTAGCACGCCAACGTGTACCGCATTAACGGATCCATGGGTTTAATTTCAACTTTAAACCTGTACTATCCGAGCGTCGGTAGTAAGATGTGCACGAGAACAGCCCTTGTATTCTGTGTGAAGAATCATATGATGCAATAGGTTAATCACTACAGCACATTGTTACAATGCCGTATTTCATGGCACTCTAACGAATTGTCGACGATGAACGGATGAAGTCATCAGCATTGTCTAACTACAATGACAACCAAGTAATCCGTGGTGTACATGTATCGCAGCACGTGGTCGATCGGTTCACATTCCATTGTCCGTAATCATAGATGATCTGTGGTCGCTGGCCACGGATAAGAATGCCCGCACAGGGGTGTGTGTGATGTGTGTTCTGCAGGAGTTGATTGATAGTTCTAACCGAATCTTCCGCCACAATACTAGTCATTTGTACAAAATATCAAATAAACGGAATATTTGTTTGCAGGATGTTTGCAAGGAAGTTAACGGCTTTGGGTTATCCTTCACCTATGCAGTTCAATGTTAATGGTAGGTCAGTTAATAGAATGGTATATGAACCTGTGAATGAAACTCTTTGAGTTGGACGTCGTGTGTTTTAGCCATCTGATATTTATTTATTTACTTATTTGTGAAGTTCATTGGCATTAGAGTAGTACTTGTATGCAAGGATACTCCCAGCACAGTGATAGAAACGTCTTCAGAGATTATCATCAACAGCATAAATGTTCTAACATTAAATTTATTTCTTATGTACGAGACATGTTTCGACCATTATGAGGTCGCGGATATAAGAAATAGATTAATGTTAGAACATTTACGCTGTTGTATTGGTCTGATAACCATTGAAGACAATTTCATAAATACAACACATTGTTTTACTCAAAGTTAGAGGCTTAATTTAAAAAGGCACGTTTTTTTCAGACACGAAAGAATTCAGGAATCTTGTGGTCTGGCTTGAAGATCAGAAGATTCGTCACTATAAGATAGAGGATCGGAAAGCCCTCCGGGATATCAGTTCCTGTGAATGGCCTAAAACATTCGAAAAGTACAGAGATGATCTAGCTAGTCCAATCCAGAGTGATAATCCAGGTGAAGTGCTGGAGTGGTTACTGGCATTTGCTGTCCGTCTTGAATATGCTGACAATGGCAAGTAGCATGTTCTTCAATTACTGCAGAGCCACTAACTTATTTTCAGAGACCCTCAAGAATTTTCAGTATTGTCTATTAGATTCTGTGTTATAGGTCTTTAATAGTGCATTGATGAAGAATGAGTTTGTTTTGATGAAAGAACATCACAGAATATGGCCTAACACTGAATATTGTCATATGGTTGTTTGGCATGTTGCAGTGGACAAGTACAAGAATCAGACGGCTGAACGCATTAAGAAGAATGAGCTCAATACTCCTAAAATTATATCGGCCAACCCGCTGGATAATCTTGACTGTAAGAAGTTCATTTGTACAACCAACAGCTAGATGTGTTGATGCTTCTCAGTTATTGTTGTAACAGCTATTTGGAATAGACTGTTATTACCCAAGTACTACCTAGTCATAATGCTTTATGCTGTGTTACAAAAACGTGTATTGTTGCAGTTGACAGTGCAGACTTCAAGAAGGGTGTCAATGCGCTTGCACAGTTGTTGCGTGTATCTTCTCATCCAGATCATCTGATAACATTGAAGGCAGTAAGCAAAGTGGTGTGCCAGCGACTCTCTGCTGAAACCCTAGAAAATCCAGAGAGGTTGATTGTGAAGGTATGAGTATATTAGTTATGCCACTGCCTATTCTGTTACATAGAATTTGCAATAACTGTAGGACTTATTGATAATAATGATCTTCTGGGCTGTGACATTGTATTTGGTTTAATGCGTACCAACTGGTGGCTGTACGTGAAGTTTTTCTTGCTGTTTTTGGACCATTGTGGTTTTTATCTGCAAAAATTAGTGTGTGTGAGTGCGCATCAACACATGCTATGTTAGTCTCAATACAGTAACTTGCTTAGGAGGATTAAACTGTAGTTTCAAACTTGCTGGCCATGCACACACATGCATTGGTTAGAACTGTTAGTAGTGAGGCAGTTATTATTATTCAGCAGGGTGACCATAAAATAACATGCTGTCCCATAATATGCCAAAGAGTCACTGATGGGTGGAGGGGTTTAGAGGCATAGCTTGACACATACTTGGCCTCAGGAATAGGAAGGGTGAGTGGTCACTAACACACGCCACCTGCATTATCCCTGTGTAAGAGACTTTTTACCCATTGTAGTCTGCAAAATAATTGTATATAAATTGTATTGGTCATAAAATAAAGAATTATTGCAATATAATGGCCTGTTGGGAAGATACAGCCATTGAATATTATGTGCATTTACATCTTGAGCATCCTGAGTAAGGCCGTAACCACACTCTTCCTCTTCATGTAGCCAACTTTTCATTAATGATACACTGGTTACATACACAACAGGATAACAGAGACAGTGTCTTGCCCTACATGAATACATAATGTACCTGTCGACAAAAAAATGCAAGTTCAGGTTACATGCACCCTCTAACCCAAAGGTAACCACAGTGTATTTAATCAATGGTTTTAACCTTTTACTGGAACCCTTGAAAGTTGTTTGCATAAACATGGGGTTTAGATGCCTCAGTTTTAGAGGCAGGTCTACCAAAGTACAGTGTTACATCTCAGATGACCATCACTGACTCAGTTAATGATGTTATACACTGCTTCTACATGACAAAAAATCATACAGCATTCAAATACCAAATTCTGCAGCATTCTGAACAGTCTGAAAAACACAGTATTTGGTTTGGGTGGTTGAAAGAAACATATATTATGGTGAAATATCAGTGAACTGCAATTCTTTATCCATTCTGCTGATATCTGACATTGTAGTTTGTTGCTGCATACTTGGCTCTTAGTAAAGACATTATTATAGTAAGCTCTTAAGTCACTACAAATGCACAGACTTGCACCTTTCACAAGTTCATAGAGGAGCATATTCTTTAAAGATGTGATGTTAATGCAACAGGGCTCTGCTGTATTTATTAAAAAAATACTATATAGTTAACAGCTTTCATTTCAAATGGCATCATTGAACTATGAAATATGCCACATTAAATAATGAGTGCTGACATGTGTTGTTACTAATGCTGATGTTGGATGAAATATTGTCATTCTGAAAGCTACAGATACAAAGACATGATGAAGAGCCACAGAATAAGAAACTAGTTTGTCATGTTCAGGATCTGTAAGACTATTATTTGAATATTCGTTGGTGAATATTCCTCTATCAGAACTGTTCATCAGGAGGAGGGGAGTAGGGGCAGCTGCGCCTTTGAGTAATGTGCGTTAATACTCGTTTGCTATCCTGTATTGTATGTTGTTCATATGTCCTTGATCTGCTCTTCTGTTACAGGGGAAACCATTTCCATTGCAAGAGACTGACCCAGGATTTGACACTGGAGATTATGTGCTGAATCATGCAGCAAAGATCCTTCGCCTTCTGTACATTCACGACCTCCGAGACTTGCAGACCCGTATTAACGAGTGTATTGTGGCGGTGCAAAGTGTGACAGCAAATCCTAAAACTGATACAAAGCTTGGGAAAGTCGGGAAATGAAGTTATTATATTTCAGTATTTATGTGTTTGAAATTTAATATAAAAAATAATTCTGTTGTGGTTATAGTTCCTTTGGAAGCAGATACCACTGTCAGACCTCCAAAACATGGTACTTCACGATGTTCAGAAGCTGCCACGTGGATGGCCATCATGAGAGACCATGTGAAAAACTCCAAAGCCCGAAGTGACTGGAATTAAAGAAATAAAAATGCCCTTTCATATGCATATTTTCAGAAAATTAAAAATGTGTTAGGTTGTATTCTGAACATTTTCTTCTGTGGGCATGATATGGAGGGGGGGGCCTCTGTCATGTAAATATAGTAATCCCTCGATACACATGCTACTGATTTACAAGTAACTGTTGTACCAGGTGTGTAACCTGATACGGGGTGCACACATCTTACATACTAGGTCACTGTGGCTACTATATTTTTAGGGTGGTGCCTAATACTTGAGGGTTTTCAGTGTGAAGCTTGCTTCATATACCCATCGTGGCACCTACACTTTTGAGGCAGCTCCTAGATTTCTATGAAACTTGTGCACCCCCTAACTTCATACCCGTTTTCTAATTCGTGAGCCAGTTTTCACTTATATGAGCTCCTGCCCCACTAGAAGTAGGTTTTGTTCCTAGTCTCTCTTGGCTGTTGCCAGTTCCTGCATATTGTGATGTGAACAGAATGTCATGGCAACTGTAAGCAGTATACACAGAAGGAGCTTTGCAGCAGTGCTTTGTTGTGAAGTTCACTGCTCTTGGTGTTAATCATTTTGCATCCACTAATTTGATGGAATTTTTCTGTACCATGGACCCTATTTGCTAGGGGCAAAGTGAAGGACAGGAAGTCATTAAACACAGCACATGAACTGGACAGTATTAAAAGGCTAGACACAGAAGAATGGTGGAAGGATATCTGTGCTGCATTTCATATGCATTCATTGATGGCGAGGGCTCTTTTATCTCCAAAAGGACAAAGGTTAATATACTGCTGTTTCTGGTGTTCATTTACATCATGTAACAAAATCACAGGATGCAACATTAGAACAACTGTACAGACTAATGTTGCAATAAACAGACCTCCATCCTTGTTAAATTCTCATTACTGGCTGCACTTTTATGTCATTCAGCATAAGGTTCTCTTTTTTTCAGTGACTGAAAAGAGGAAAGCTAAATATGAAGGAAATCAAATTAGTGCAATTTGAGTTGAAAGCAGGTCATGGTTGTTTTGAGAAGATCAAGAAATGTGCTGATTTACACAGCACCAAAGGAAGTGGCAAAATAGCAGGTGTTGATTTTGATGCAGCATTACCATTCCCAGCTAAACTTGAAAAACAAAGTGCATATTCAATGAAGCAAATATTCAGCATTGACAGAACATTCATTTCCTCTGAATATAAACAACTGACAGCATTTAAGGGGAGTTAGAAAATGTTTGTTCCTTGGTGGCAATCTGAAAGTTTACTAAGCCAAAGCCACTTCTGGTGTATCATTTGCAAAATCTTGAGTGTGTAGTGCAGGCAGACACAAGTCCTGGACACTGAGATGACTTGCTTTTTTACCATAGTGCCTAATATTGTTTGGTTCTTAGTATGAAACTTGCTTCATGTCACTCTTCTAGCACCAAGGAGTTTGAGATGGTTTTTAGATCTCCGGAAAAACTATGGGCCCTTGATGTAAGGGCATCCAGAAAACAAAAGTACCTGTATTTTAGTACTGGAACAAGGATGGGGTAGAATCTTGAATTTTAATCCTTACTAGAGTATACAACTTTTGCTCCTTGCTAGAAACTACTGTGACAAGAACAAGCTCGATTACCAGGCCCTTTTGGTTTTGGATAATAATACTGAACATACAAAGAGCACTGAGTACATTGAATTCAGTATCTGTGCCATTCTTTGCATCTTAGTACCACCTCACTCTTAGTACCAATAAATATGGGAATCACTCTGGCTTCTAAAGCTTGCTATTTACAGTACGGTACAGCATGCTGTATCATTTCAATACCGATTAAGAAGAAACATACATCAGTTATTTTAAGAGCTGTAATATCAGAATGGCAGTAGATAATATTGGTTTAGCTTGGGATGTGCTCAGGGAAAGCATGTGGGCATTTTAGAAATATTTGTTGTGAATATAGCATCCAATTTGCCTGACTAAGAGAAGTTAATGATGTCATTTGGGATACAAATGTGCTACTCTCAAACGAGGTTGTTAAGGATGATAATGGAGGATGGCAATAGACTGGTCAGTAACTCCATCAGCTTCTGGAAGTTACTTAAGGAGCTGAATGATGACCCAGAAGAAATATTTGATCTTAAAAAGTCCTTGATGCAAGAATGTAACTGTTGCTAATACATAGGCTAATGACTAAGAATGCCATTTACATAGTTCCCATGTTGTACTTAAGTGAATTTTGTATGTATGGGAAAAGTTTTTTACCACATGAACCACTGAATACTTAAAGTAAGGGAAGCTGGGGGGAAATTACTTTTTGTTTTTTGAGTTTTCGCTTTCCTGGAAATTTTAGAGGACGGAATTACGCTCATAAACCGACGAACTACGGTTACTTTGCAGTTATATTCTAGATTTTATACAGGTCTTATACAAATGTTATTGTTTGCATACTGAATTGTGTCAACACTGTGGGTTTCTTGGTTGTTAGCCTGTAGATTCATTTCACTACAACGAGGGAGTCTGCATGCCCTCTCAAAATGTCAATACGCGCTGGCAAGACAAGCGTACACATTTTATTAAAGAGCAGTTATACAAATGAATGTCTTACATACCACATGATACAAGAAATACTAAAGTAAACTTACATGCAGCAATTACTAACATGCTGGCACGGCTATAACCGCGAAGTCGATATCCATGGTAACCCATAAATAATCCTGCACAAATTACAGTAACACTACTGACAATCCTGCATGACAAACAATCTCTATGATATTCCGAATTTCTTGACATTTTCTTGTTAAGTCAAATTCTAACGTACGAAAATTGTATTGCTTTCGGCGATAGAAGTCTGTGCATATAAACAGGAACAACACGAACTGGAAAAATAAGAAACATGTATGTGTTTGTAAAACACGCGTAAATTAATTGCCGTTGCGGTCTACAAATAAAGCAATGGGACGTACTATAGAACCCTGGACACAAGATGGCCGCCAGCACTGTCGGGTTTAAATCTTATTACAACAACCGGAGAAGTGAGTGAAATTCAAACCGAAAGTAAATTACAATTAAAATATTCATTGAAGTAAATTACAACGAAATTTAAACCGAAAGTAAATTGCAACTGAAATATTCATTGAAGTATATTACAAAAGAAATATTAATTTCTGCAAAGGAACGTAGACGGTTTGGCGTAATGGAAATATACCAAACCAAAGTAGTGAGTAGGACGTAATGGAAATGACGCCATAGCAGACGACACGGTACGTCCATACGACCGCAGCGCCGCATGCGTTGGGTTGCGGATTTAAGGACTTGGGAATGTGCAGAGTTCTATAGCGTACCCAAGCAATGTATAACGTCATCCGTCATCTGTGGAACATACGTGCGTTTTAGTCTACAAGCGCAGAACTTCTTGAAATTTCTTAATCTTTACCTCTTTCTACCAACTCGCTGTAGGTGCCAGAGGTATTTTTTACACTTATCACACACACACATAATCACTACAACTCCTTTAGATACCTCTGCCTGCCAACACGCGCATGACCCAGACATCCATGTGCCAATAGGCCCAGCCAGCCACAGATGATCTAGTATTATTTTACCAGTCACCAAGAAGTAACATTCCAGCAGACTCTTGGAGTCTACATTGATTGATTTTCCTACAGAATGCTGACTTCACACTTGTTCACTCTGCTTGTCTACATGTGTCCTTCCCAGCTAATATGACGGAAGGCAAAGAGAACTATCCGTATGTCTATTGTAAGGACACACGAGAACGCAAATGATGCAAGCTTACTTTGATCAAATCCTACACATCCTCCGCCGGGTTCTGACAGAATAAATGAGCGACTTCAAGCAAGTGTTATGAGATTCAGAAAGCGGGCTACTGCTACTATTACTATTACGACTATTACTACTATTTTTACACTTGTACCATGCATCTTTTATTATTTTGTACAATTTGTGCATTTGTTGGTTCATTGTACAATACTACTACTACTACTACTACTACTACTACTACTACTACTACTACTACTAATAATAATAATAATAATAATACCAGAATTAATTGGTAGATTAGAGGTTCCCACCGAGGTGCAAATGAGATCTGCGCTCTTCTGGGATGGTACGCAGTGTAGAATGATTTTTAACGACGTTTCAAAATCCTATTGCCCTTGAACCGATAGGTTGTTCTGAAACCATAGTACCAAAATAACTGAAAACTCCCAGGAGAGGGTAGACCTTTAAATTTATGTAGTCGACCAACAAATGCACAGTAGCAAATTATGTTTTATCTTATACCATTAATCATCCATGTGTTTTGGTCGCTAATTCAACCATCAACAGGGCACCTTCAAGAGAATACTGATAAAATACAACAAACTACAATATTGTATAAGTAAAACGAATGAATGTTTTTATAAATGTCTCATGCTCTCCCTATGATAATACAAATGTTGGATTATGTAAAATTCAGGTAGTTAAGAATACTTAAATTGTGTGTTTATGTTATATGTAATTAATACACATCCTGTAGGCTTTGTAACATTGTTTTACTTATACAATAAGGCATTTTGTTGTATTGTATCAGTATTCTTTTGAAGGTACTCAGACGATGGTCGCAATAGTAATAAAAACATGTAGATAATTAGCAATACATGATAAAACATAATTTTCCAGTGTGTCTGTCGGTCTATTCCATTAGTTTAAATATTTCTTTAATGCACGGATATATAACATAATTTGAGTACATCTGTTCACTTTGACATCTTCTGTTTTCTCCGTTGGTATCGATATTAAAGTGCAATATGGCTCCCTTGCAATGACTCACGTTAAAATTAGAGTGATAGAGCAACTTGTTACAGTGATGTAACACTATTTATGTGTGCGTGTCAGGAAAGGGAATTAGCCTAGTCGAATTGTATGTTTTCGTGCACGTTCTTTAGAAGCAGTTAGCATGGACGAAGAAGATAGAGGGAATGTTAATGGACGTTTCAAGAGGTTGGGATTTAAGCCCCAGAAGGAAATTGTGTATTGTAAACTTTTACCATACGCGGACCAGCTTGATGATGAATCAGTACGCATGTTGTCGGAAATTAAAGCAAACTTAGGAAGAGCGGTGATGATGAGAGAAATGCGACCAGGATGTGGAATGTGGACGGCCAGATTGTTGAAGTATGATATGTTACTGAACAGTCATTTTAAAATATGTTTTTGGTGGTGACATCTAGTGAATTAATAATTTTACGAAACGTGTGAGAGAGTAGGTACTTTAACCCACTTTACTTGCAAGAAAATTCTACTTCCCATTGCCACCTGTTATATTTATGAAATATTTCTTGCAATCGGTATTATTGTGGGGTTTCAATAAACTCTTGATTATGGCATTGTGAACTTAGAATTCTTTAATTTTGTATGCGGGAATGTTTCCCGTTGCTGATGTATGCATAAGAATTGTTTTGATTTTATCTCAGTAACTGCTAGAATGTTGGGAAATTGTTTGAAATATATTTGCTATGGAGGAAAGTTTAGCACTGCTTGCATACGTCATGGTTTCAGTTTTAGTCATGAGCTTTTTTTGTAGGTATGTGAAGTTGTTTGGAATGAAGTTTTCGAAGGAGGACCACCTGACCTTTATTCATCTGCTGTATCAACTAGTTACAATTCCTAACCTAGAGCCATGGCTGGTCAGCAAGTTTGCTCATACACTGATTGCTCTTCTGAAGTGAGTTATTTGCCATCTGTATAAGAAAGTCCTGTGTATTTTTTCACACATGGATGCACAGAGTAAACACAGTATTTTGTTGGAATACAAAAATTAACTCTTGTGTGCATGTGCAGTGGAGAAATGTACTTGGACAGTTTACTGTCATGCCATTTTTATTCACTGATCGTTGGCCTTACACTGAAATATTTCCTATGTGGGTTAAATTAAGTCATCTGTGATGCACTTTGTTGGCAGGAAGAAGGAGCTGATCTCTCCAGACCAACTGGAACTCCCATGGAGGCCACTGTATGACATCTGTAATCGCATCATGTCCAGTAGCATGCGTGCTGTCGGCATGTACCGCTACTTTTCGTAAGCAGGAATCCTTTTATTGTATGGTATAATGACTGCAGATGTTGGTATAATTCAGCAAGTCAGATATATGTCTCTGTGTTAATGTAGCTTGTGTTATACTGACAAATTTTGCCTCATAGTTATGCATTGTTTGAATTCTGAACACTGCAGCTTTGGGGGGGGGGGGTTCAAGTGGATTGTGTTCTTGTGACATTTTTAGACAAAGATATTTTAGTATTTTAAAGGGGGTACAAAAAACTAATGGCAGTAAGAAGAGTTTTTATTTGGAGTTGAGAATTATCAGGAATAGATTATGAATTGGAAAAGGCAAAGAGTGCCCTTGTGCCATTTTATACTCTCTTGCATCAAGAGTGTGCATCAACCTGCTGTCAGTGCTGTGATATCTGTTGCAGGTCGCTTGACAGCACTCTGAACACACTGGTTCATTCTACTAGACAGTAAGTACCCAACTGTTTTCCCTACAGTGTGATAGTTGGAATGTGGTGTGCGATGGTAGTAATGAATGGTGGTGTGTGTTATGGTGTTGGGCACCCCTGTTACTCCCTTCTGCTTTCTGCGTACATGACCTCTGCAAACTAGCACAGACAGCTGCATAGTGCTGCTTGGAACCTGATATAATTTGAGGATGCATGCCCCAGGCTATAGCTACTGCATGATATTTTGCACATTTTTCTTGTCCAATACTCTTAAACTGCATTCACCATTCAGTCACTTGTTTGCATAGTCTGTCTTGCAAGAAATCCATAATCTCTTCCATAGTGAGTTCCACAAAGTCTATTGCTTCTTTTTACAAACTCCAGTATTTGCTCTGTTCCTTGACTTTATCCAGCAGCTGCTTACATCTTTCTCAGTTTCTTTTTTCTTTGATAACATGTTTTAGAAAGTTTTTTTTTTTTTTTTGATAACATGTTTTAGAAGGCAATTCCCACACAAGCTGTGACCAACCCAGCTAGCCTTCCTTTCTTTTATTTTATACATAATGTTCCTTTTCTTCTTGACTGTATATAACACATCTTCATATTTCACACCTTCACTGTAACTGATATTCTCCATCCCTCTCCAGCACTTCAAACTTTCAAGGTATTTCTCATTTATTTTCCAAAGTGCCCAAGTTTCGGTACCATATAGAGCTATGCTGTAATTGTAGCATTTAATAACGTTGTCCTTAAATGTAAGTCCAGTTTGCTGGTGAAAAGAGCTTTCTTTCTGTTGAATGCTGCTTTGGCATGGCAATCCTGGGTTTGATTTCACACACATCTTGCATGACTTGTTGTCAGGTTACTCAGATTGTTGAAGTATTCTACATTCTCCAGTTGTTAATACGCTGACATGGTCTGTATTGGGGATTGTTGCCTAGAGATTCTTATTACCTTATGTTTTCCACATTAATTTCCATTCAGTAGGTCTTCCCACTTCATTTAGCCATCTTTTATGCACTGTAGTACCATTTCATCCTAAGCCATTAATACGAAATCTTCTGCATATTTCACATTGCAATTATTTGTTGTCTTATTTTGAAGTCTCCATACCCTTCAGAAGTTTCTTTGTTAAGGTACTCACTGTACAGCTTGTATTAAATTGGTGACAAAAAGCGTTCTTCTCCAACTTCCCTTCCAGTCTCCACACATGTTTTATCTCCTTGGTCCAATTTTACTTTAACACTCTGATACGCGTACATTTAAATGAGTAATCTTATTTTCCTCCCTCTATAACAGCGCATCTACATTAATTTGGTCCAGTTTACACAGTGAAATACTTCCTGCCAGTTGGTGAAGCAAGAACAGATTTCTTTATCTATGTCCAGAGTTTACTCTGACATTGTTCGTAGCATCTTGGTTGCATCAGTAGTTCCTCCTCTTCTTCTAAATCCAAATTGATCTTTGCTAAGTTTGTCCATAGTCATCTTTTAAAGCCTTCTACCAAGTTTTCTTGCTGCTATCTTTGATGCATGTGCAGTGAGGCGCATTCTTCTTTAAGGCAATCATTCTCCAGTTTCATGTATGTTGTTGATCAGTTGTGTCATTAGTTGGAGAGAATCTTCTGACAACAGTTTGAGTACATCCTGAGGTATGTCTCCCACTTTCCTTCGTAGATTTTTCCACTTCAATGTGCAAGATATAAGGGTGCATCTGGTCTGTATCTGCTTCCTTTTTGGGTTCAACTTACAGGTTTTCTGGTCCATTAGGTCAGTTGTAGAGCTGTGTAGTATGTTTCTCCCAAATTGTAAGTACATGTGTCTTATGGGTAATTGTATTCACATGAGAGTCTTCAGTGGCCCAGATCCCATGATTCCTTAATGCACATGAATCACAATAACCTGTTCTTTGAAAGTCCATGTTTTGTCACATATGCTTTCAGGATATTCCCTCTTGCCCTTTTATGTGGCTCCTTTGAGTTCATACCTAAGACATACTGAAAATTGGGAATTGGTTTAGAATACTGTTTCTGTAGGTCATTAGATGCGCTCTGCAGGCTTAGAAGTGAATTGGTACAAAAGTAAAGGGGAAATGGTGGGGTTAAAGCATAATTAAATATGGAGGCAGAATGGTCACACTTTTAAGCAGAGTGATATACTCTGTCCCATCAAAATAAGAAAGTTTTATATTGACTGGTATTTTCTAACTACACTTATTTTTTAATGAGAAAGCTGCCCCTTCCACCAGTATTTTAGCAAATTGCAAATTAGCCGAAACATTGTGTTAAAACCAACATGACTGCCCCAGAAAACAAAGAAAACAACATTTCGGATATCTGGTTGACTGTCCAGTGTATGAACCCAATTATGAATCAGTAGTGCTGACTGCTCAAACATGATATATAATATGTTACAATAGAGTCATTTAGGATGTTCCATTATACTTATGGAATTGGGAAGGATATGGAAGGAAGCAGTTATGGCCCAATTTGGGCATACAATCCCAGCATTTTCATGGCAGGGCTGAGTGTTGCCACATATAGTCATTCAGTTTAGCTGGTCTCCTGGCTGAGATGAGAGAAGTACTGTTTATTTGACTAAAGTAGTGTAATGTCTGATTCTTCTGTACCATTTGTCTCTAGGTAAATGATATAATGCATTTCTTTCTTGAACAAGGTTCAGATATGTCCAAAACAAGTGGTCACAATGAGATTTTCTCATGTTTTGGGATTTGCCCATGACATAGAGGCCAACATAATTAGCTACACATTACAACCTTTTTAGACATCACAAATTTGAAAAAAGTGACCATTAGCTTTGTCATGTCTGTCTGTCTGACTGTCCATCTACATGGAACAACTCGGCTGTCAGTGGATGGATTTTCTTGAAATTTGATATTTGGCTATTTTTGATATTCATTCAAGAAAATCAAGGTTGATTAAAATCTGACAAAAATAATAGGTGCTTGACACAAATACCTATGTATGTTTATGATAGTATCTTGTTGATTTCTTAGAATGAGAAATGTTTCAGACAAAAGTTGTAGAAAAAATCTAAACAAACATTTTATGTTCAACTACTTTTTTATTCTGAAAATTGTGCCATTTATAAGATATTGTGAAAAAATATGGTACAGCTTGACACACCACAGTTGATAATAAAATACAATGCATGTGCTTAGCATGCTGGATGACTAAAGCTATAAACACACACTCAGAATATGTAATACTTATTGCTTTTCCACTGCAAGAATGATTACACGGACGCACCTCAGTGTTACATTGTACGTACATTGCCTGTCTTGTTATTTTTTCAAGTGTGTTATTTGTCACACTGTCAGTTGCCAATACTGTGTAGCATCAGTAAGTGGAATGACACTGACAGAGGAGAGCTGTAGTACTTGGAGAAAATCCTGTCCCAATGCCACTTTGTCCAGTGCAAATTCTGCATGGACTGACCTCTGTGGTGAGAGGTTGGCGAGTAACTGCTTGGGCCATTGCAAGGCCCATAAGCTATAAATATCCTCAAACTAAGAGGGAAAGTTCCACAGACGGTCATTTGACTCATGGGTCTGAAGACACAGAGAGCAGTCGTTATGAACTTTGTTGCAGCTATTTCCCTACGTCAGCAACACAGGAGATGCTGGACATGTTCCGACCACAGCTGTGCCCGTTTGACTCCAACACGATATGCACTGCATTGCAAATGCTGGAGTGGTTTCTTCCAATTTCACTTTCGCCTGAAAAGAGCTGCTTTGGGCACCAGCTGTGGTTCCATGAATTCATGCATCTGTGGGAGGTGTGTCACAATGCACCAGCTTGGGAAGGAGACATGATGCGGCTCATGGCACGGCTCGCACGGTGCAGTATTGGCTATATTGACTGGGAGCCATACATCCCACTGATGTTCACCAGGTTCTTGCACAGCCTCAAACTTCCAGTATCATACCAGAATGTACAGTATTCCAAACATCACAAACTGGGTGTTGGAGCTATGGCACTCTGGATTATATCTGTGCTGGTGAGTTAGTGGTTGTTGTATGTAGAAAATACACAGTTCTTGTGTTGTTACAGGACATTATAACTGCCTGGAAAAATTATTTAGTAGCGATTATCTTGATTTGAAATAAAAGTTTTGCACATTATTTATACTGTCGTAAAGTAGTGGTGTTTAATATTTATTGTTGTACCGACAAATGCACGCACGCACACACACACATACACATACACACACACACACATGCGCACGCGCATGCGCGCGCGCACGCGCGCGCACGTGGGAGGTAGGTGGGTGGGTGGGTAGGTAGGTAGGTAGGTGGGTGTGTGGGTGGGTGGGTGGGTAGGTAGGTAGGTAGGTGGGTGGTGGGTGGGTAGGTAGGTCAAAGTTATATTACAAGTGCTGCTTGGTGCGGATATATTTGGGCATTAATTGTTTGGTTCTGCGTGTTTTGTTGAACTATATTACGGCATTTGTTTTCAATATCTTTAGCTATACATTCGTATAGATGTTGTGAATTCATGCTTGTTGAGCACCAATTATTTTTAAGTTCATAACGTGCATTTTGATTGTTTAATGTTTATTATTGTACCAACAAATTATTTGTAATATAATTTTGTAATATACGGGGTGTCCCAGGAGGAATGTGTGAGACTTCGGGAGAGTGTTCCTTATGTTAAACTATACCGATATAACCCAAAACACCTATGTCCAAAGTAGAATGGTTACGGAGAT
>Ga0123357_10005337_pt1 | contig 15363 bp, 12 predicted proteins | sample TergutEmb28metaG_FD_89873 | JGI IMG/M metagenome (GOLD analysis project Ga0123357, IMG submission 89873) | Embiratermes neotenicus P4 segment gut microbial communities from Petit-Saut dam, French Guiana - Emb289 P4 | ecosystem: Host-associated > Arthropoda: Insects > Digestive system > Gut ... | reverse complement strand
TTTATTGAAAGTTTCAATGCCGGTTTCCCCAAGTTTGACACAAAACTTGATTGCACATCGTTGCTCGAAATTGCGCTCTTCCATTTCCGTGACACACACACAAAAACTGCTTCACAAGAAACCACACTAAAATTAGCGTGTTGATGCTAGCGAGTTGAAACTCATACTAGAAATCTATGAGACTCTTATCTAACCTTCATGTGAAGGGCAAGCTGGCAGTGTTGCCAGATCGTGCGATATGCAGGGCGTCTCATTACTTTATTTACAGACCTCGTAAAACAAATTTATTTTGGCAAACACCCACTCTCACAGAAAAGAGAGAAAGATGATGGAAAGAGAGAGTACTACCAGACATTATCTGGCAGTATGGAGAGGCATGCTACAGATGCTGCTTAAGACTGAATTCCAAATACAGTGCTGTCTCCACTCCTATAGCTTCAGACTCAGCTTTGCATTCCTACAAGCCGGGGCAATGAATGGGAAACAGAGCCACAGTGCTCATTCCTAAATTCTACCTCTTTTATGAGCAATATATTGTAAGACTTAGTCTTATGGGATATAGCTCCGAGTATTTGGTAGGTTTGTGGGAACCTGCTGCCTTTGTCACCAGGGCAGGGTACATTTGAATTGCTCTGGAACACTGGTACCAATACACCAAACCACATAGTATCACATCCTAGAAGACCATGTTCTTAAAATTTATTAAGAACATTAAATTTTCACAAAAAGTGTTATGTGTGCAACTTAGTAAGTGCAGGAATTAGGTGTGTTGCTTCATATTAAGGAGACCTGGGTCTGAATCTGCAATAAGACATCTTATATCTTGACTGAGATTTCTTGTGTTATTTTATCTGTCTGTGTGGGCTAATTCTGTGATAGTTTCCTAAACTAGGCCAATGAAACAACAGGCTAATAATGTTATTGGTGGCAAATCAAGGATAAACTCCATGAACGAAGAGAACTGGGTCTGTTTATAGGAAAACACTTGACAGATCAATTAGAAATGTAAAAGGTTTTCTATGTCTAATATGTAAAGAATATGTATTTTGTTTTGTAACCCTAAGGTTACTAAGAAAGGTTGGTTAATCATGTATGTTTATTTACACTAAAATATTAAGTAAAGTCATACCACTGTTATTCATTAGGAATGACCATACATACTGTACAAACATGCATGTCTCTAGGGAAATGGTTAGTTGACAGACTGGTCGTGCAACCAAACGAATGCTGGCTACAATTTAGCAGAAATGTCTGTTACGGTACTTCAGTGCAGAATTCATAAAGACTGGAAGCTGACTATCACAGCTACTGCCATGTTCATTTGTAGATGCATCCACTTACATTCCAAATAACTACTAACCTGTTGACATGTTCAGTTAGAGGTTGTCTGACAGTAACACACCTGTTGACTCGTTTCTCCTTGGCCCTACTGAGGGGCTTTGGGCTAGCGTCATGCTCTGCTGGGAAATTGCCACTGATGTTAAGGGATTCAGAATTTTTCATTTCGCCACCTCCCCCATCATCCATGTCCCCACCTCCTGGATCTTTAAGGAAGCCAAATTGAATCAACACAAGAATCCTACAGTTCACACACAAGAAGTATACTGTATGAGAGAAGAAAATACAGTTGTCTTGGATGTGACACCACGTAGTTTGATAGTGATGTACCAATGTTTAGGAGGAAACTATCTACCAGCCTATATGGTATCACATCCCAGGAGACAGTAATCTTCAGGAAATATATTAATTTCAATCTTACATTCAACACTGTCAGCAAAAAGTGCAATACTGTATCTCACTAAATAAATCATGCATCATAACTGACAATGCAAAATTAAAAAAAATAAACCCCATTCACTTAATATATCTATTTATAAATATGAATGACAGAACCATGAAATTTCTCTCTGTTTGTTTAATATTTCTATTCTTAAATATGAAAGACAGCACTGTGGCATGTCTCCAAAGCTATATAGTGAAAGTGTTAATGTTTTTATTGAACACTATAAATGGTAAACAGTCTATGAATGTAACATACAGTAATATGAATGGAATAATTTAAATGTCCATACCAATGATACTGGTTTATTAATTCCAAACTGGGTTTTTAATTGATTACTTTAACCAAAAACTCAAAAAATTAATTTGATGATATATGTATTCCATTTAATAAAAATCTCTGGAGGTAACCTGTCAGACACAACAAGAAATCAGGTGCCAACAACATTCACCTTGTCAGTTTATTGCAGGACTATGCTGCATGTACACTTAACTGTTCAGTGCTGAACGTTATGCATATGTAACATACAGAGTGATGCTCACAATGCTGAATGTTATATAGTAATATCTGCTCTTATGCAGCTCCCATTTAAATTGCAGTCTTTTGCTGATCACTTTGGGAATTTAATTCCAGTGCTAAAGGATTAAAGAAATTTCCATTTGTAATCTGGGTTATGACACTGTAGCCCAGTAAGTACTGCCCTCCCCCTCATAATGCTACAGTGTCACTGTCTGTAAGAGCCACAATAAGAATCTTCACCACTTGAAGACCTCAGATCTTCAAAGATCTACGTGTCTTTAACAGCGTGTTGAAACATGCCACTTATTTCCTATTGACTTTTCTTTCAAGTGACAGGGGTGACACACTAAAGTATTATTCACAACAACTGATTCTATATTTATATAAGCCTTATTCTGTACTCAACATCCTACCTTATCACTGTAATATCAGTTTAACTTTACATATGGCAATGGTCCATTACAGCATTAATAATTAATGACAAGTGAACTGTACTGGATATTATGATATGTGTCAGTTCTAAATTAACAATCCACATCAAAAGTTATGCCCGAGACATACAAAGGCAATAGTACAATGTAAATGCTATCCTATATTCTTTCAGTCACAAACCAATTCTAGCAGGAGGATTCACGGTCCGTGCACGAGCAGTTCGAATTCGAGATCGTCGAGATGACAGTTCAAAATCATTCTCCAAATCCTCTTGACTGACTGAGCTAGATGCCATTTTTCTGCAAAATCAACAGTCACACACATAACATATAGAGGCATTTCTGGCTTTCATTATAGTCACATTATACGGATTATTGTTATGCCTTTGGTTTCACTCACTAGCTTCAGTTTTCAAGGAAATATTGTGAACTTTAACATGTAAGAATTAAGTTTCAATATAACCCACTTTAGCTGTGTATGATGACTAAGTTTCGTGTTTCAGGCAAAAAATTTAATTATTTGTTACCCTTCAAAAAAGGTATCACAAATCCACATGATGTCCCATTACTGTAACATTCACACAAAGTCATGGTATGGGTTGTAGCCAAACATTGTTGGTACATTTGTTTATCAGAGAGAAAGATTGCTGGCGTCAGTTGCAGGCAGTTCAGGACCGTCTGTCTTAAATTTCATTGTCAGCTTCATTTTGGGGAATCGTTGGTTACAGAGAGCTTTAAATAGGGGGGAAAGAAAAAAAAAAGAAGAAAAAAAAAAAAGGTTAGCAGCAGAGAACAGAATTGGGTGACTAATGCTAAGAGAACTGAGTAAGTGAGGTGGTGGACAGTGTGATAACCTAAAACAGCAGGTTATAAGTTTGGGAATGAAGTGACTGTTGGTTTTCCATTAATTTGAACATGGTTTTTGTTTGATTAACTGAACAAGTTCAGACATCGCACTTCAGATACAATTAAATATGTAAACAAATAGTGAAGACTATGTGTTGATCTAATGAACCCCACCCGTATCCTGTAAGAAGTTTCACCTACCACACAGCAAGTCAGGGCAAACGAGGTACAAAAGGGTGATCGTGTACAAGGTGTAATGTTTACTGTGTTTGGAAAAACAACATAATATTGTGGCAACCACTGTTACCAACTACATACAAAATTTTATCCAACATTACCTCCATATGTCGACAAACTTACTGGGGGTCATCGGTGTGTATCTTGACATAACAGACCAACTACCAGTCATATATTCTACATGTTGTCAAATACTTGAGAAAATATATAAATACAATGGTGCAATGCATCACCTATATATACACTTCTGTACAGGGTATGACTCAGTCAGGAAAAAGGTTTCATATATAGGTATGCGCCACATTACAACATTCTGATCAACGACGGACTACTATTATGACGGTGGTCCCATTATATTATAATATAATATTATAATACTTACCATTGTGTTACAATTGCCTACAGTATTCAGTAGAGTAACATGCTGTACAGGTTTGTAGCCTAGGAGCAATATGCTATACCATATAGCCTAGGTGTGTAGTAGGCTATACTGTATTATCTAGGTTTGTGTAAGTACACGTTCGCATGACAAAATCACCTAACGACACATTTCTCAGAACATATCCCCATTGTTAAGCGAGGCATATCTTTATTTTAATTGATTCTGGCATCTCCATAAAACTAGTTAGGCTCATAAAAATGTGCTCCAATGAAACCTATCATAAAGTACTGACAGGCAAACATTTGTCAGATACATTTCCTATTCAGAATGGTCTGAAACAAGGAGAATCTTGGTCACCATTGCTACGTTGTTTTCGAACAGGCCATTAAGAAGTTTCAAGCAAACCAGGTGGTGAAATTGAATGTGACACACCACCTTGTGGTCTGTGCTGATTATGTTACTTCTTGGGCAAATACACACACAGTACAAAGAAAACACAGGAGCTTTATTAGTTGCTAGTAAGGACATTGGTCTAAAATTATATGCTGAGAGAGCTAGACACATGTTCATATGTCATCAACAGAATGCAGGACAAAATCACAACATAAAGACAGGTAATAGATGCTTTGAAAGTGTGGCAATGTTCAGACATTTTGAAAGCATGATAACATTCAGATATTTGGGAACAACTCTACCAAATCAAAAGTGTTTGCCAAGAAATGCCTACTATTGTTCAGTCAAGAATCTTCTGTCTTTACAATTGTTATCCAAAAATATAAAAATGAAATATATAAAAGTATGATTTTTCCTGTTCTTTTATATGGGTTGGAAACTTGGTCTGCCACACTGGTCACAGTTGCTTGAGAATATGTTGCCATGGAAGAATATTGGCCCTAATATGGAGGAGGTAGTAGGGACTGGAGGAAATTGCACAATACAGAGCTTTATGATCTGTTGTTCTCACCAAATATTATTTGGGTGACAAACTGAAGAATGTAGTAGGTGTGGCATGTGACATATATGGAGGACATACATGGTTTTGGTGGGGAAACCTAAGTTAGACAACTTGGAGAACCTAGGCACAGACAGGATAACATTCAAACAGACCTCCAAGAAGTATGATGAGAGGATGTGGACTGGATTGATAAGACTGGGAATAGGGACATGTGTAGGTCTCTTGTGAAAACAAGCTTCAGGTTCCATAAAATGCAGGGAATTTCTTGACTAGTTGACACTACTAGCTTCTCCAGGACTGTGCTCCATGTAATTTGAGTTCCACAGTAACAGCAGGCTTGTTAGTCCCATTATTAGGCACTGGCACCATGTAGAAAAGTTGGTCATGTTGCCACTTCTGCATGTCCAATCTGCCTCCATATTCAGGATCAAAGTGAAAAGAGTAAGTGAATGGTGCATTATATAGGCAGACAATCTTACAGGACCACAGGAGAGGGACTGAACTGCTAGTTCCTCTCCCCCTTATGTGGATCTCAGGCACACCTACATACATAAACCCATTTACACACTCTACTCACTTTTCCCTTAAATATGTAAATAGCACGTCTCTATGAAACGGCAGCACACTCTAATTCCGTACGGCACCAACACCCAACAACACAGTGAACGTTAACACTGAATCTGATAAAAGCCTGAAACCTGTAATGATATGTTATCTTTGTATTTCATATCTCATTGATAAAAGAAACTGACTGCAAAACTTCTATTCCTCTTGGTGTATTTAACGATACTTTCACTTGTTCAGATTACGTGATGTTTGAAAGACTGGATGATTAGTGAACACTGAATTTGAAAAGACGTAAATAATGCACTGGAATGCAAACAAAGAGTTCGACCTAAAACGAGGTACTATCTTGACCAGAGGGCCTGAATAAAAAGACGGAAACCCTCAATGACAACGACCAAAAGTGTGGGACAAGATATGAACGCGCGACGTCCCGAATACAGTGCAAGGGTAAAAACCACACCGCCGCGTCGTTTGGTGACGGAAAAATATTTACTATTATTATGAAAAGAAAACGATTCTAAAACCTACAGCCACTTTCAGAAATTATGTGGTTACGGATAAAAGGCTTTGTGGGACTGTTTAGCAAACAACAGATTGAGCCTGGCACTAGATCGTGAAGTGACTGTCGAATATACACGTCTGCCATATACGTGTGAATCTGTCTTCAGTTAGTTTTTGTACTTACTCTTTAAGTACAAACTTATGTTTAACGAACACCAAATATAAGTTTAACACTTGTATCAACGCTCAGCCACGGACCTGTCAAAATATTATGACAATACTGCCTTCTAGTGGCTTTTGCTTATTTCTTACAGCTGCATGACCACTCCTTGCTCTGACACACCGCACCGGCTCTGCATACAAACAGGCATGCACGTCACAATGGAGCGAACAACGAAGGCCAGCTCGTAACGTGGCCCGTACAAGCAAATGTTGGTATGCTTGTCATACAGGTTATGAGGGATATTACACGAAGTGAGAGGCGTGACAGGAAGATATGGGTTGAGTTTAGTGTCTGTGGGTCATTTCTTGTGTTAAAACAATAACTGATATTTACATGCAAATGCACATGAGGTTCTAATGCGTGAGAATTTAAAAGTGGTAATTTTCGGATTTATAAGTTGTGATTCAGACTTTTGTGTTGCTGATTCAATACAGTTGGTATAACTTTACTTCATGAGTTGTAGTGCGATTGATGTGTAATGTTGCTCCACCTTCAAAGCTGCTTGGTAAAATAAACTAGGTAATATCCCTGTCACCTCAATTCGTGAATTCTCATCTTTCGTCTGTAATCAAGTTACGATACTTTATATGCTAGTTGTGTCGTGTTTGTCATCGTGAAGTAAACATAGCTGTCATTTATCGTGGGGAAACAAATATTTTTCCTACTGTTCGTGCAAATTTTTTTCGTAAGTTCGGTTAGCGTTTTTTATGAAACTTGTAAAACTCAGTTTATAGTTCAGGTTAGTACTTTTTTTATTGGAAAGTAATATGTGCGTTACGTTGGGAAACGTTTGGTCTTTTAAACTGACACTGACGTGTATTACACAGTACCGCGGTTACATTGTTACATGGTATGTTAAAGACAGAAGTGAATATGGGAAACCAAGAGGAAACCTTTGCTTTGTAATTCATTTTAATTTACTTACAAAATATCTTCGACGTGTGATAATGCATGTGATAGGTTGCACAAGTTTTCACTGCTTTTGCAGAACACGTACTGGATACCAGCGCGTACTGTACTTTGACAGCCCGTACAGATTGAGCAAGGCCATGTGCTATATGGATGGCCTGGTGAAGAAAACAATAGAAATGCATTTACATCCAAACAGCTTCAACGCGCAGGAGAGCTTCACGTTAAGTCGAACAAGGCACCCCATAATGGAACCACTGACAGAGAGAAAAGAAACACCCAAAGAGAAGCAAGGCTGGGTGTAGCAGTCGGTTGACTGTACCCACTAACCCTGTTAGTTCACGTCCTTACATAGGCATTGGCATGGTATTGCTGCTTATTCCTGACAGCCTGCGTGTCGAGTCTTAGTAAGCCCCTGATGATGATAGAGGTGGTCTGTGAAACACTGACTCTTTAAAATAACCTGATGTGGCAGTGAGCCTCAGAAGATTTCATTGCAATTTGTTTTTGCAAAAGCTTTGTGAGATATAGTAACAATAAATTTATTTCTAGACCTGTTACTATGCTATAGTCAACTACGTAGATACAACCGATGTAAAACCAATTTGTAATTTCCACTATAATTTTAGAGGATCTACCTGTTGATGGTCAAATATGACTAGAACTTGTAGGAGTGTAAATAAGTCAGTTGATACGTACTGATAATTTTGTAATGGGATGGTGCTTAATTTGTTTGTTAAGAGATGATTTCTCTTAAAATGAAGTTTTTATTTTTTTTGTAGGGTTACATTTTGTAAATGATGCAAACAAAGTACCAAACATCACCTGTTCCAAGTCGGAGTCCATCATCGCTCAGTAATAATTTACGAGGAGGTTCACCTCTGCCAGTCCCAGTTGCATATAGGTTTGTAATTGAATGTTTATGAGTTTGTAAATATAGTACTGTGAATTTTAGAGTGTAACAAATTAACCTCTTCTTAGGATTGTAAGTTGTTCATAGATTTTATAATCAGAGGGTTTGGTGTAAACATGCTGCACCTTCATTTATATAGATCTGTTGGAAACAAAATGCGAATAATTTATGTGGATTTGTGTTACAAAATTTTCATGGTGTATAATTCAAGTTATTTTGTCCAAACTGGCCTTAGTTGTAGATCAGATGATTATACTTTTTCGTGCATCATTTTGTGACCAAACTCTTTGTGGTTTTGAAATTACAGACACATGCAAATGTGGCAAGGAACTGTTATACTCATATTCTTTCATGTCATTCTTATTTTATTCTTGTGTCCAGTTCTTGATACTGTTTCATGTTATTCCTTCATTTTAACAGGTTGGACTGTATGACAGCAGCAGCAAAGAGATACAAGTATCTTCGAAGACTTGTAAAATTTCGACAGATGGACTTTGAATTTGCATTCTGGCAAATGTTATACTTATTCATTGCACCTCAGAAAGTATATAGGAATTTTCACTATAGAAAACGTAATTATTGCAATATATATATATATATAAAACACTTTAGTGTGTGTGTATGTGTGTGTGTGTTGTTGGGTGAGTATGTGTTTGTTGACATTTGTTGGCATATTTGTGTTTATGCATGCGTATATCATGTGCATGCATGCTTATGTGTTTCTTTCACATACTTTTGTGTGTTTGTTTGCACCCATGTGTGTGTGTGTGTGGTGTATGCTAGGGATGGAGAGTATAGCTCTGGAACCATACTCTTCCTTTTCTTCACTGGTGTGGATGATATTTTGTACAAGGTGACTCATTACTACTTTTTAGTAAGTAATAATAGGAGCCACCATTATAGGCCATTTTTAGCTCTCTCTTAGATTCGTCACAGTGTTATGTTACCATGTCTTCAATGTTGTTTCCCCACAAAAATTATGTATTATGGAATTGTTTTCTGCACATCTCAGCTGCATGTTCATTCCCTTACAGATATCTAGATTTCTCTGAACAAAGAATACTGCATGACTTGCTTAAATTATGTATGCTCTTGTTATGTAACTTGCAAGATTTCCCACCCAGTTTGTACATCTTGTGCCCATATAGCAGGGGTGGCAACAACACAGGTTGCATATGTCACTGGTTTGGCTCGCACAAGTTACCATTAAAAAAATAATGTTTATGTAGTTTTCATGTATGCAAGGCTGACTGTGAATGGTGTTTTCAAAGATTTGCTAAGGAAGGATAATCATAACTGATCAAAAATAACCTACTGTAGGTAGTTGAACATAAATAAGATGCCACAAAATAAGTCAAAATGTCTCATTGTGTTAACGAATGGCTCTTGCCTAAGTTGCCTTACGAAGTGCAGCTCCCAAAGCCCATCTAGCTGGTTATCCCTGCCATACAACATAATTTTTTAAGTACTTTTTGTGCTAAGCACACTTCATTGTCTTCCCTCACAGGGATATCTATCTCAATTGTGCCAAGGAAGTTAATGCATACAATTCGTTTAATAAATAAAAATTTTGGTTTTTCTTCACTTGTAGAAACCAAGTCACAGTTTGCCCGAGATGATCCAGCATTCTTGGTTCTTTTGAGTTTCTGGCTTTGTGGTAAGTAAATTAAGTCATGTAGGCATACAAAAATAAGCTATGAAACCTGATCTTGGATGGAAAAATGGTGTGTAAACCTGGGGAATTGGACCCGTGTGTATAAGATAGGTTTCGTAGTACATTTAAATTAATTCACCTGTGAATGATGGAGTAGTGATACATGCACCATGGGCATTCTGGAGTATGCAATAAAGTGGGGAAAAAGTTTTCAATGGTCCCAAGAGTTTAATACTAGCTGCCTTAGTGCTGCAAAGGAGATATAAATCAGACTGTACCAGTGTGTGTGAAAAATCTGGAAACATGGCTAACGTAACTCATTAGCATATTTGAAATGATCATACATGACAGACGAGATGATGTTTGATGTAAAGATATTAACAGTTTTTCTTTCTTTGTTGTTTTTCAGCATCTTCAGTTGGTTTTGCCTTAGTACTCAAACTTGGTTTTTGGGGCTTTGTCAAATTCCTCATGTATGTGATATTTGTAGATTGTATAGGAGTTGGGCTGCTCATAGCCACACTGTTCTGGTGAGTGATGTTCATGTTGCTGAATGTGAGACATCTTAAGTTTTATGTATCATCCTCTTGTAATAAAAGAGTGCAAATGTAATTATTGGTTATACTGGTACAGATTATTAACATTTTTGTATGAGCAGGTGATGGTATGAAATTTGTGTGTTAAATAAAATATGTGTATGATTTGTATCTGAAACAGAAATGTTCAGCTGTTTACTCTTAATACAGAGAGGTTAGATTTGGTAAACAGGAGTTACTGTTGAGTAGATGTTTGCCATATGAGGGATTTAATGTATGAAAATTATGGGCTGCTGATAGTGACTTGTCTCCTCATTAGGAGATCACTGTCTTCTGGGGTATGACACCTCATAGTTCGGTACCTTGTTCTGTTGGAGGAACCTGCCGTCTCCATCTGTGGAGTAGATCTTTCCTGAAGATGAGAGATGACAGATTCCTCCAAAATTTTGGTGACCAGCTGTGAAACTACATGGGGTTACATCCTAGGAATCCATAATTTTCATAGTGCCTGTCATGAGGACCGCAAATCTCATTGTCAGTTATTTGTTATACTGTATTTAAGTTTAAATTAGTTCATTGTTTATCAGTTGTTATTGGGAGATTTCAGTCTGATTGTTAGTCAGTTCCTCTGACTTCATTAGCATGTTCTGTGTTGCAGGTTTGTAAGCAATAAGTATCTCATCAAACCAACTTGTCAGGATCAGGATGTGGAATGGGGATATGCGTTTGACGTTCATCTCAACGCATTTTTTCCCCTTCTTATTATCCTTCATGTATTTCAGCTCTTTTTCTACAATGGTGAGTTCATATTTTGAGAACACATAAATTTAGACCAAGGGGATAATTGTCATTTTCTATTAATATTTGATTAAATTCTTACATTGAATTAGTAGTTGATGTGTGGCTAGATGTTAGTACAAAAAAAAATATAAAATTTTGGCATTAAAATTTCTTGAAGGTAATATTATTTTGTAGAAGTTTTTAATGTATTGCTTGGAAGCTGTTTATGCTAATTAGCTGTAATACCTTCAAAACTAGGAAGTAAAATCAGATTTTTAGAAAGAAGAATGAAGAAGACCACTTTTGACTCTCTCTCTCTTTCTTTTTTTGAGAGAGAGAGAGACAGTGGACACTGATTGCAGGATTTAAACTGCATCATGATGTAGATATTGCTGGAAGTTCATTGATTGAAAGGAGTATAAACAGTTTTATTGTCATGTAAATAGTGAAGTTACAAGGGCATACCTGAAGCAAAACTCATTTGTAAAGTTTGTGGTATGTTTATGAATGAATGAAGTATGTCAATATATAACACAGACTTTTAAATGAATTCAGTCATAGTTCATATAATTATTAATATATGTTTCAAATGAAATATTGGTTCAGTATATTTCCATCACATAAAGGTCTAGAAGCAAGTAGTCTATATAGATGGAATTGACCCAGTGTTTTTATGAATCCATTTTAAGGTTTTTACCTGCTTAATATGTTAACAGTGTTCATTCCCTTGGAGAGCTTCTTAAGAGGGAACCACTGTATTTGGGTGTTCAGGGTTTGCAATTATACAGGTTTGCAAGTCTGTGAACACAGAATCATTTGTCTGATACATTTTTTTGTTTCCTTTGGGTTGCAGTACTGATTAGTCATGAATGGTTTGTGTCAAGATTGTTTGGCAACTCTCTATGGCTAGTTGCTCTTGGCTACTACATCTATGTAACATTTTTAGGATACAGCTGTAAGTAATTGGTACTTCTGATATAATGAAAAGATTTTAAAGTTTTCATTCCACGTATTTTGGATCCATTTTTTCTTTTATAATACCACCACAACAAATACAGATAAATATTCAAGCTATTACTGCAGTGTGTTTTGGGACTCACTGATGATGGTGTATTTTCACTGAAACATGTTGGAGTAATATCTTGACAATTTAAATGTATTTTATATGGTGCAATTTTTGGCATAATAAAGAATAATAGAAGGAATTTACTACCATATGTACCATACTCAAGAATATGAACATGTTTATGGAAACTGCAGATCTTACATATCAATATTTCAGGGTGTTAGTACTTGGGTATATCGTACTTGCTTACTGAGAAACTGTACTGAATTGCTTTGAAGCTTTCCGCACCGTGTATTCTTGCAGTCTTTCACCTTAGTTGGGATAAAAAGAAGTGATTGTACTGAATTGTCTTTATATATTTACTTGTGGAATGGACATCCAGGGTTGTAACTGGCCTTCGTATGGGTCATAACACCCGGAGGAGACATCTCTACTTACTAGGGCTGCTTGACAGCCCCTTGTGTAGGAAGTGCGGGGTGGGAGAGGAAACCTTGGCTCACATTCTATGTGAGTGCGAGGCTTTGGCCTCACGCAGACACACATACCTGGGCTCCTTTTTCTTGGAGCCGGAGGATATTAGGAGTTTAGGTTTGGGGGCCATCTGGATCTATAGTAAGGTTGCGGGGCTCCCATGATTCGATATGGCGCACAAAGGGTCCGTCCTAATCAAGGCCTAGGTGCATCGAGGCTGAGAGGCCCTGAACCCAAATCAATCAATCAATGTGGAATGGACTGTGAAATAGGGTGGCCACTCATCAGAATTTGATTCAGTATAGTGTATATGTGTGGGTTGGGTAGCTCAGTCAGTATAGCGACTTACTATGGGCTGGATGGTCCGGGATCGAATCCCGGTGGGGATGAGATTTTCCGTCCATCCAGACCAGCCCTGGGGCCCACCCAGCCTCCTCTAAAATGGGTACCTGGTCATTCCCAGGGGTAAAGTGTGGCCGGGGCGTGCTGCTGACCACTCACCCACTTCTAGTGCTGCGGTCATGGAAGAGTAGAGCTATACGTCTACGCACCCACTGGGCCACACTGGGCCTCTAATGGAATTACTTTACATTTACCTATATTGTGTATATGTGAAACAGAAGTGTATGTGGAAATGTGGAAAGACCATTGGTGTATTGCAGTAAACGTGTGTGTGATGAATGTAGAATAGTGTGTATGTAGTACAATGGTTTGAAATTCTTTAAGCCAGTTTCATCACTGAACTTTATGAGCACTCCCTGCCTGCCACATACTTTATTTCCTGAACCCTACAGGTAAAACTTCACCCTATAACCTCGTGTCTTGGCACAGAGGGGGAGTAGAGATGTAGCTCTACTCTTCCTTTCACTTTGATGCTAAATGAGAGTGGGTGGTTAATACCATGTCCCTGCCACTTAATTTCTGGGAATGACCTGGTTCCCATTTGGGCCCCAGGGCCGGTCTGGATGGGTGCGGAAATCTCGCCTCCACAATCCCCGGCCTTTCCAGCCTGTAGTGAGTCTCTATACTGACTGGTGTTATGGCCCATGAACTCTACAGTTGACATCCTTTAAGGGTAAGATGGGAAATCCATATTAATTTGTTCGTATATTGTAACCTGCTCTATGATGTCTTGCCATGTGGTAGGTGGTTAACAATTTGTAAGGTACTAACACATTTCAGAAGTTTGTCTTTGCTGTTACATTCCTTTTGTATAGCAGTGCCAACATTATGTATTTTCTTGATATGTACAGGTTTGCCAATCCTGCACAGAACTCATCTACTGTTATATCCTCTGACAGCATTGCTACTGGTATATGTGGTGACTGTTGCTATTGGGTGGAATGTCAGCCAGACAGTAATGGACTTCTATAAGTATCGAGTGTTATGATCACTGATCATCTGTGTCTGTACAGTCAGCAAGTAAAATATACACACCATTATTTCTGTGAATTAATTTTGTATTATATATCACAGGGGTGGCCACAATGTGGCTTGTGCACGTTTTCAGTAAAAACTGAATAGTAATTGGAATTTCTCATGAGAATGCTCTACTACAGACCACTAGTGCTTATAGTAGATTCTCTAAACAACAGTATTTCATTGTGTTGTTAACAGACGGTGCTGGCGGCATTCTCCCAGACAGTGAGCGGTATTGGTACTACACATCTCGCTGTGATTATAAAAACATGGCTCTGACCTAAGTTGCTTCCTAAAGTGCAGCTCCTGATGGTCATCTAGTTGGCCACCCCTAGTATATGAGTATATCCAGTACAATACCTCTTCGTTATATCACATTGTTTCCCAGACCATTGTCTAAGAATGTTTCTTTAAAGTTTGTATGGAATATGGTAATTTGGATTTAAACTCTCCTATTATTGTCAACAGGCATTCTTCGTAAACTGTTGCCATATTACAAACATACGTAGAACAAAAGTACAACAGATATAAAGAAAAGGCTTGCTGTGTGAGGAAACCACTTGGACAGTAGTAGTGTGAACACTGTGCAAATCTGATGTACACGTAAAGTTAATTCACAGTACTGTTGTATGAATAAATCCATAGGTCCTATACTGGGAAACTGAATAGGCAATGAAATGGGCCCATTCCACCTGCCCAGCTTCCAGTCAGTTCTGATGTGTGGTGCAGTAGAAACTGTGCTTGGAGTTTAGTAATATTGTGTTTTCAATGTTCGTGTTGTGTGTTAATGTCACTGGTAGAGTGGTCAAACTTTATAGCTTCTTGCACATGGGTGCAACTAATAACTACCTTAAGTTGAATATTTACATGCACATTCATCTTCAGGAAATGTGCTACAGTAATCAATTAAAAAATAAAAAAAGCCTGGTTTAAAAAAAGTTATATTAAAAGAGCAAAGACTTGGCACTTTTCTGTATTTTACATTACAGTATCAGAACAGCCTCGTGGTCTAGTGGACAGAGTCTCTGTCTACTAATCATGAGGTCCTGGGTTCGATTCCCGGTTCTACCGTGGGAATTTTCCCTGAAGGGGAGGATTCCCACAGTGACCATGGTCTGGGTAGGTTAGTAGAATTTAGGTTTAAGGGCCCTCCTGGCACTACATCCCCCTATAT
>Ga0123357_10005336_pt1 | contig 15365 bp, 6 predicted proteins | sample TergutEmb28metaG_FD_89873 | JGI IMG/M metagenome (GOLD analysis project Ga0123357, IMG submission 89873) | Embiratermes neotenicus P4 segment gut microbial communities from Petit-Saut dam, French Guiana - Emb289 P4 | ecosystem: Host-associated > Arthropoda: Insects > Digestive system > Gut ... | reverse complement strand
GTTTGGTCGCTGTAGCTTGTTTCCTTCCTGGTCGGGCTAAGGACTTATCAGCACCCCTCGTAATTTCATATGAAATAAGTCTGATTTAGAAAGTTCCATTCTCAATCACTGATGATCCCAGTGGCCGCGCGGTTTAAGGCGTGGGTCTGAGGCCGCTCTTTTGCTGGAATTGTGGGTTCGAATCCCGCTGGGGCATGGATGTATCTCTCTTGTGAGTGTTGTGTGTCGTCAGGTAGAGGTCTGTGCGACGGTCTGATCACTCGTCCAGAGGAGTCCTACCAAGTGTGTTGCGTCTGAGTGTGATGGTGAATCGTTGATAATGAGACGGTCTTGGCTCACTGGTCTGTTGCGCCATAGTAGAAAAAAAAATCTCATTCGCTGCCCTTACGGACTACATCAACTGAATAATTGTACTTAAAGGGAGAATCCAAAATATCGTGAAAGGAAAAGCGTGTAGGGGAATCGTACTTAGGAGAAGCCTCTACTTGGTAGTCTACTGTAGTTTTTAAGACCTACTGTGACAGGTCTACAGAGACCTGCGCCTATTACTGTAATGTACGTCGTAAAGAACAAAGGATATTCTGCGTACCTATTGCTACAGCGACGGGGCAAAACTGTTCAAAAGAGGATAATCGTAGTTTCCTTGATTTAGATGTGCTGAACATACTAACTGATCTGAACAAATCACGATATTCCTCATTCAGTAATACCCAAAATTACCCGTTATATACTATCGAAAAAATTTCACTTTGACCTAAGAGGGATGGAAGAAACATAAAAGAATAAAAATAAAAATTAAAGATACTTTCAAGTCTTCATTCCGTGGCCAACCAAAATATGTTACAGTTTTTCTGTCAGAAATTTGTTCTTTATTATTACAACCTGAATGGGAAGATCGATGTTTTAAAATTGCAAAGGGGCACAAATGGATGGTTCCCCCTTTGTGGGTGACAAAAATGCTGTGCTCTTCTTCTGCATTCTGAGCGCAATAAAGCCTCTGTACTTACCATATAGCATTGGATCCATCGCAGGAATATAAATAAGCGATAAATCATACATCCCATGTTGAGACTTTCACTTGTACATGTTGGTACGGATGTACGAACATAGATACAACAGATGTGTTGCTATTCTCGTGTCTTATTGCTTCGTACTGCGGTCCTCATTTCGGAGAGCAGTAAAAACTATTGCGCTCCTACCCTTACATCCCACTTCAAACCAGAGCGACGAGGTGATATCGTTTACATGACACAAAAGCAGACGTTGTTTCACACAGCAACGAACAGTTGTCATTTGCCTCACACTTCCCGCATCCATCATCCTAGCCAGATTCAGAACAGAGTGCCAATAGGGTCGACCGCAATTAATGATTCACACAGCGTACATTAAGACCCGCATCAGTCACTCACTCAACTGTCGGAACAAACAGGACACGTTTAATACCGTGTTTCGTCAGCTGTTCAAAAACGTCGAAGATTCATGTCGTCTGCGATACGACGCCATGCTGACTGTTATAGAGTTACCGACGTTTCGAAGGAGATTGCTGTCTTCCTGTTCAGGGAATAAGCAGTGCAAGTGATGGATTCAAATCTCACTTCAAAAATATTGTTCCTTTTCCTTGCTTTGATCATCTCTCCTTATCTTCCAACATGACCCTCGTGCTGAGCAGCTGCGAGAGTGAATCCTGAGGCAAAAGCTAGGGAATATCAGTCCGTTAGACTTGAATCTTAAGCAGACAGGTTCATCGGGATGTTAGGCAGACGGAACTAGCTCAGGAATTAGTCAACGTCAGGCTTCATTACTATAAACGGTTACGAAACAAAGGGTTATTACACCAGAATGTCACAGCACCCTCCGTATATTTTACTTACATCGCATTGCCTTCGTAGTTTTCCCACTTCACTGCCCAATAATACTAGGTAATCTGCAAAACCCACGAAGATCCGCCTTACGTGATATCCTTCACCGCTGTTAGGTTCAAATATTTACCTGAACATTATTATCAAGAATATGTTACGTATGTTCTTCCTTACAAGCAAATAACTGTGTTTGGCGTCCGTACAAACTAACAGGCCAAATGATTACTGTCAAGTATCTTGAATTTAGTGCCTCGGAAAGGACACATAATGAAAAATTACTTACTAAGTGCATTTATGGTTCTTTATAAATTCCAGTACTGAAAACACGACGAACTTTGAATTGTAAAGATATGGCAAGAGAGTTTATTACCACTTACACATTGCCAATATTAGAAAAAGTGTTTACAGCATAGACGACCGACGTTTCTTAACGAGATATCTCGTTCATGGCCGATACAGGATTCAACATATATAAATCAGATTTATTTGGATACACTTCCATTCACCTGTACGTATTCATGTTAAATAACACTCACGCCCGAATTACTGAAACTGACCGCCACCATTTTACACCCAAGTGGGAGGGGTGTGGGGGGGAGGGGAGGAGGTGTGACGGACGGACAGTGTGTCCAGACAAGCCGCTCGGCTATCTGCTAGGCAGTCTAACTTCGTGCTCAGTTCGCGCAAGATTGTCGGTGCCTTCCTTGTGCCTCCCGCTTCGTTAGATACTAACCAAACTTTCCAGGCAATCAAATCGCAGGAACAGTGTGAAATTAACTCTGACAGTGACGGTAATTCTTCGAGTTGTGTGTGTGTGTGTTTTTTTTTCTTCAGGTAATGTGGGCTGCGCTGTGGACGCATATGGACCAAGTGTCGTTCTAATTGTGATCGTTGTTACCACCAGGTTTAGCATCATTATCAAAATCTTCTTCTTAACTGCAATAATATGACTTTTACTTCAATATTTAGAGAAAAAAATCTCATTCCAAGATTAGGTTTCTCCCAGTACAGGGAATCTCTGACGTGAACGAAGTTTTGTTTTTATGATTCAAATCTTTAAGTCAAGTTTTGTTACACTGCCTCCAGAGCTAAGATGTACAACTCATGTGGGCAAAATTACCATAGACATTATCAATATTGTTGTTGTCAGAATATTAACACTGGTGTCGAACACTATACACCATTTTTATCATTCATTAGCAAATTTACACTCCGTGTTAGACTTCTAAAAACTTATCTATTCGCATAAAGCAGTTAAGAGAAATACAGTGTCTAAATATAATTACATTTTAGAAATTACGTTTTCTTCACAAGAGAGGCGAAATTGCGTCTTAAGCTGTATGAGAGGAAGATGTGGAAATAATGGCAGCAGTAAATAGAAAATATTTGTTACGAAGGAATAATTAATTAGCGACAACCTATGTGGTAACTAGTGGCCACGTAGGAAAGTAATGTCTAGTTGTGTGTGTGTTTGTGTTTGTGAGTGTGAGTGTGTGTGTGTGTGTGTGAGTGTGTGTGTGTGAGTGTGAGTGTAACAATAGCACAGAATGGAAATTACGAAACCTAGATATAGTGATCCAAATATATGTAGAAGAATGATTACAATAATAATAATAATAATAATAATATTTATTAACTGCAATTGGGTTGTCACCCGGTGGCAGTGGTTATTTTACATGCGTACAAAATATGAAATTGGTTAATACTAAATTTAAGTTGAGAGGGCTACATGAGAAGCATGTAGTGGCAACTTGGATTCTTGGGAACCATCTCAGCATTTCCTTTTAGGAACAGGGAAACCAAGAAAAACCTGTGTCGAGGTGGCCGGTCGCAGGACCTTCCAAATACTGACTTCTAGCCAGCAGTCCGGCATCTAAAGTATGTGTACGAATAAAGAGAGATAAGAAAAAGGCCTTTATTTTATTGTGTAGACAAAATTTTGATAGATGTAAATGGGGAATTAGGAGGTTGGCATGATAAGAATCTTACGGAGAAGCCAGAGAGGATATGTTTGTGTTTAAGACTTGAATGCATTGTTGAAAAAGGAATATTATACGGTATAAGAGGAATATTATAAAACATTATGATGTGAATGAATGCGAAAGGACTGACTTTGTGTACTAAGTCGTCCGTATCCAGTCCGAATTGAACCATCATGTACAACAGGCACAGACAGAAATGTCCCTAGTTTCACAGCACACGAGTTATTACGGTAGCTTAGAGCCAGATTACACAGTTCCCCCTTTATGTATATAATACGTAAATTTTGTTGGGATTTGGGAGCCCTTTATAACAGCAGTGTAGAAAGCTTTCATCAGTTTATATCTGGCAAGGGAAGTTATTGCGAATAATTACGTAACATTCTTGACACTCGGCATTAGACGCAGATGTGTGGTCAGCTTCTCGTCGCAATTGATTTTTGCCACCCTGAAAAGAGGCTTCACGGTTGGGATAAACGTTGTAGAGAAGAGAAAACATTGATTCCTTTGTCTTCCAGTCTATTATCTAGTCGCTATACTGACTGAGCTCTCCTGCCTATTATTATTATTATTATTATTATTAACCCTAAACGTCGCAGGGTTTCATCGGAAATAATTTTGAAATTCCACTGCACATTGTGTCCCAACACGTACACGTACAATTTTGAGGCAACATAACCTCTTTACAGGTTCAATGTTAAACTAACTGCATGGGGAACAGTCAGGCTCGAGAAGCTAATAGTTGCTTAGACAGTCAAGAAATTCCTGCATTTTACAAAACCGTTTTCAAGAAAGCTCGCAGCTCATCCACATAATAAGCCAGATTAATCCACTCCACACCTTACCACGCTCTTTATTTATTATATATTTACATTTTTAACGTTAGGTAAGGTTTTCATGTACAGTAAATTACGGTGGGCCGATACAAGTCAAAATTATAATCATTATAGCACAAAAACCTTTGGCGTAAAATCCCGGTACCAAATTTCCCCAATATCAGTTGCCCCACTTTTGGGACCAACACACATGCAGGTGGATAGGCAGAACTCGCCCGCGTGTTATAAAGAACGGACTCAATTATCTCCATTAACCAATTAAAGAGCGCTAAGTTTAGCAGGTTCGCAGTATGTCAGAAGTAAAATTTCCCCTCGAAATGACATGCCACCTCCCCAATGTCTTCGTCATCAGCCACAAAAGTCGCTTCTTAGGGCATACCGTTGCACAAGCTAAATTTTCATTAAGAACAAACAGCCACGCGACACAACGTTTATAAAAACACGTCAGCTATTCTGATGAAAAATGCTTTGTTCATTATAGAACAGACAGAAATCTTTGTTTTGGAATATATTTTACCTGCTTATTGTGTAACTCAGTGATGACACTCCACCCCCATGTGTTCAACAAGTACATGAGTGTACTTCGTTTTTCTTTTGCTCAGTGGCCGTATTTACCTCCTTTAACATTTAAAGTCAGCAGTGCCAGCCACTTGCGTTCCTTTCTTTTTCAAACAGATAAAATTATCTTCGTGGGCCGGGTAGCTCAGTCGGTATAGCGACTGACTACGGGCTGGACGGTCCGGGATCGAATCCTGGGGGGGACGAGATTTTCCGCCCGTCCAGACCGGCCCTGGGGCCCACCCAGCCTCCTGTAAAATGGGTACCGGGTCTTTCCCGGGGGTAAAGTGCGGGCGGGGCGTGCTGCTGACCATTCACCTGCTTCTAGTGCCGCGGTCATGGAAGAGTAGAGATACACCTCTACCCACCTTCTGGGCCACACCGGGCCTGCAATGGGATCACTTTACCTTACCTACAATTATCTTCACAAAGGCCCGTTTCCGAAGACAAAAACAACAGTCGAGAATTCTACCACTGTTACTTGAGGCCTCCCATATGTGCTCATTTCTTATGCATAATTAAAAATAGGAAAAGTTTCAAGGACATTAAACCACTCAAAGATATAACATACACGGATGGGAACTCTGTTGTGGAAGGCTGTACACTGAGCTAAATGATAGGGCCTAAATGATACCTTCTTGTGACATTAAGAAGTCATGTGGAATTTTAATTATGCGTATACGTAATTTAATTAGGCAAGACTTGCAATTAAACAGCAATGAAACACAAAGTCCACGGTAGATCTTAACCCGATACGAAATCCTTTTTTGAATCCGACGTGTTTGAAATTTTTTTTCACGGCTTTACTCTTCTGTAGTCGTAAAAGTAAATTTAAATCCTTTGTCGCTCACCAGAGGCCTCAGGCTGGACAGAACCTCAGTGCACGAGTGCAGTTTCTTTCCGATCTCAAGTCTTCTAATTTGACGTTCAGGTGACTGTGCGTCGTGATAAATTCTTATAATGAAACCAACCAGATGCACTTATTTCTCAAATTTATTTTTGGAATATAACTATACATATTTCGGACAGTTCCTCTGTCCATCATCAGGAGTTTTTCGCTATACACACAGTAATGGTATATGTGTGTACAGTGAAAAACTCCTGATGATGGACAGAGGAACTGTCCGAAACATGTAGAGTTCTATTCCAAAAATAAATTTGAGAAATTAGTGTATCTGGTTGGTTGCATTATAAGAACGTTTTCAATGTTATTTCTTTTGAAAGCAATTTCGTTGCTCAAGACGGTGTATCTTCTCTTAAATCATTGTGCCTTTCTGTCATTACTGTTTGAGAATAGCATATTGGACTATTTCATATAAAACTCTGTTAGTTTAGTGAAACGGAGACTGTCAATGCAAACGCCTAATCAGGTAAATGTAAAAAAAGTAACCAAATAAAATTCATGGCACAGGCCTTCCTTCGAAAATTAATTTATATCCACCATGTTACTTCCCCGCTTTTATTGACTCGAATGTCCATCACTGTGCTCACAAACGCCTGACACAGAATGACAGCCTGATCAAGAACAGTCCAATCCCTACCTTCAAAAATTACTATTTTCGATCCATTTTAATATTATTTTATTTATGCCTAGGTTGCCCAAGTGATCCTACAACTCGGATTTTCCAACTAAAGCTTTTGTATATTTCTCATCTCCCCCACAGAAGCTATCTTTCTTGTCCTCTTTGCTAATTCTGAATTTATTACCATTATGTGTTTTATGAAGCTTCTCAGCATGCAACTTCCTGTTGCAATAAAATGTAGCATATTTTTAAGTGATCTAAATATCACACTACCTTGATTGCTGAAAGAGTTACGGACCGGAATGACAGAGTTCGAGATCCACCATTGGTACAGTTTTTTTCTCCCCCGTTCAGCAGCACTTCACCCATCACCCTTTCTTATTCGTCATATCCACCGCTACCTTTCTATATTCAATTTGCAATGCCGTTTCTTTTCCAGGAAACAAAGCGGCTGTAGGCTGAAGGTCACTGTCATCTGCACGCAACGTCTATTACTAAAATGTTTAGAACTGTATCTCCAAGCCCGTATAGCGTAATAAGAACGAAATTAATTACACGCTGTGTATTTTCCTTCGGACTTTAAAAACTTTCTGACGTGTATATTAAGTAATTCTATAGAGTCGTCAGGTTATCTTAATTAAACGTTTAGTATGAAGTTGAAATTTAATTTGCACGATATCAACTATACAATGTATGCCCGTGTTAATAAGCTAATATACTAGAATTCTTCTTGGAAAGTGTACAGTTGTTGAAGTATTCAAGAAATTCGGCGTTTTGTGTCAACCCGATATTTATTTTTTCCTTCTTTCACATTCGTACCGAGAATCTTGATATTATCAAAGTTTTTTATTCACCAACTAATGCACAAGTGATTGTCTCAAAAAACAATATTAAAATAAAAAAATATTCATTACATATTAAAAACTCCCGCTACTGGTCCCTGTCCTGAGCCACTTAGTACCAATCCACCCTTTCGTGTCCCATTTTCAAGGTAGACCTAAATGCAATCATCCCATCTACACTTATGTCTTCAAAGTGATATTTTCTGTTAACGATTTCCATCTAAAATAATGTAGGTGCATAAAATCTTCCCATGTATGTTACATATCCCTCCCATCATTCTTAATTAAATCATCCTATGATTAGGTCTACAAATTACGAGTCACTTAAACGAATTTTGGTTTTCCATTATTTTATTACATAATCTGTCATGTAATGTTGCTGCAGAGGACATCTCAGTCAATAAACAAACACAAAGTGGCACGTTTCTCTTGATCTGGTTACATGTTGACCCTTACTGCAATTTACCCCATGGGGACACCTACCATAGGGGTACGCAATATTTCTACCGCACTTGTCATTCGACAACAGGTAGCAACCTGTTGATATGTAACCACGTGCCGTTACTACAAGAATAATCAATTGTGTTGGCGGTGTATTGATCTGAAGCTTCTACAGAAGGCAGCCACTAATCGGACGATGGCTTCTGAAAGTCATTCCACTTCTCTTTAGGCCCTTAAAAAATCACTCCCTCCACTTTAAAATTTTGTGGTGATGCCCCTTGATATTTAAAATTCTAAGTCAACGGCATACGTTACGAAGCAAGGTCAGGTGGGATGTAATGAACTCGTATTTGAAAGGATGTTGAGGAAATCATTGGCGACGTATTCGTAGGGAATTTTTCAGAATTTTCTTAATGGAAAGCAAAGCGAGATATAGTTCGGAGCAAATGGTTGTGTGTAAACACGTCTGCTAACACGAGTATCTTTGTTTGGTATGGGGACTTTAACGTAAGTTATTTATTTAACGCCAGTCCATATCAGTGACTGTCCAGTTTGATTAGTCAGCAATCCCGAGGCACCGGGTTCATATTAGGAGACCGGTTATATTGACTCAACTTCGTAGGTTTTCTCGATCAATTGATGCAAATTTCAGGATAGTACTTAGCGGTAAGACAAAACCGCTTCCTCCTTTATTCTTTCCAATTCGTCAGATTATAGCAGTCTGGGATTTGACAAATTCAGTTATCCTGGGGAAGAATGCAGAATGTTAATCCGAAAAGTCGGTGTCAACATACAGTTATTGACGGCGATGAAACATAAGACCATTATCTGATGCACACCCACCGCTGTAATTAATCGCCCACTACTTATCCCACCATTCGACAGCACATATTTGAACTACACAGAACGTTGTTAGCTAAACCATAATCGAACAAATCGTTCATGTGAGATCGGCTAATTATACACTACTTTTCGTACTTTCTCCTACTTTAGAACCACGTGCACGATATAATTATTGCCATTGCTTATATAAATGTTGTTTGAGAAAGCTTTTATGATCAGCACTGTTAGTGAGGAATGAGATTGAGGGTGTTTGAGAGGAGAGCTTTGAGGAAAGTATCTGGAACAGCAACAAAGCATTGAAAAAATTATGTAACAAGGTTCCTTATCCTTCGCACTCTTTTCCTAATAAACGGTAAATAAATAATAGTCGGGAGGGTCAGAAAAAGTGGGAACGTAAGGAGTTCATACAACATTTCTGTCGAAACAATGAAGTAAGTTGGCCATTTGGAAGAGCTGTATGTACAGTAGATGGAAGTATTTTAAATCGAATCTTATGATAGAAATTCAGTGTGAAATGTGGGTTGGACTGAGTTGCATTGAGGAGACTACAACGGCAGATTTTCGTGAACTTCTTGATGGAACTTCAGATTCCAGGCAAAATAAGAGTGTCTTAATTGCACGAATAACCACTAGATCAATTAAACACGATGTCACATAACTGATTTATTTAAAATAGTGAACATTAACTTCCAATCAATATATTTAGATTTTTGTTATGTGCCTATACATTCCCATTTCCAGATTTAATACATCTGGCCGCAAAGGCATAAATAAACCTAAATCCTAACCACATTATCTGTAACACTTTGAAGTCTGAAATATATCTAAGTTATAAACCGAAATCCCGTTTCAACATCACAGAAAACACAGTCCGTCTGCACAAAAAAGACCAATCAGTTAATTCAGTTTAGGGAAATAGTCGGTGTTGACGGGTATAATAATACTAAACATATAAATGCACTGTGTAGGAAGAATGCAAGAGTCTTCAGTGTTGTAGCAGATCGTACATTCGGTTGCCACTCCTCTTTAAGCAGTTAAAAAAATATTTAAAATATGTAGTGAAAGAAGGGCTAGTCTTTTGAAATTTATCCATTCCACGGACACGCTCCGACCCACTGCTTTCTATGCTCTATCTGCCGTCCCGTCTGCATCAGCAGTCAGTATTAAAGTTTATGTTTCAGTAGGTAATAAAACCTACATCCATCACAGGTCTCCAGCAACGCTGTTCAGAAAGTCTTTCTGTAATCCAACGATAGCGACGATGTTTATGTTACGACTGTGGGTCACGTGTAAACCTGTAAGTCAGGATGTGAGGTTTTTTCCAAAGTAAATGCAACTGAGAGCAGCATCTAAAATTTAATGAGGCGGATTTAATTCAGACGTGTTTGTCAACATCGAATACTCAAATTTATTTATCTTCTTAAAACACAAAAATATATAATTTTAATTTTTGATGCATTATATGTGTGACGCCGGTCACACTGACCGCACGGTCTAAGGCGTGGCTCTGCGGCCGCTAGCCTGCTGAGATCGTAGGTTCGAATCCCACTGGGGGCATGGATGCCTGTCTGTTGTGAGTGTTATGTGTTGCCAGGTAGAGCTCTCTGCGACGCGCTGATCACGCGTCCAGAGGAGTCCTACCGACTGTGATGCGTCGGTGTGTGTGATTTAGAAATCTCGTGAATGAGGAGGCCCTGGCCCAATGGGGACTGTCGCGCCAAAAGCAAACATATAGAAGTGTGACATGGTATATCACTCTAAGCAAAGGATACATATAGAAGATGTATATAAAAAATATCGTACTGAGAGCATTTAGACCCAAGAAAGAGGAAATGGCAAGACTGAAAAAAAAATTACGTAATATCTGCTATCTGATGGTCTTAGAGAGATTAAGTGAAAGAAGGTTAGGTGGGCAAGATCTGCAGGCAATGTGGGAGAAATCAGAAATAGACACTAAATTTTAGCTGAAAATTGGGAAGAGACAACTTGACAACAAGGATACTTTTCTTCTGGGATATGATGCTGTGCCAATGGTTAACCGAACCCTAAAGTTGCGACGCAACGCATTGTTCTCGTCTTCTAGGACCTATCGAACTTGGAAGATTAACAATAAGTTATCCAAACACGCCAGCATCACATTTTCCATTGACACCACGTTACATCCCTGAAGAGTAGAACTTTCAGCTGTACCGCTGCGTAAGCCTCAAGACTTACAATCCAACAACAATTTATCTTGTTTGGTAAGTTAACACGTTTCATACTCCGTTTCATCATAACACTTTTTGTATTGGCATACATTTCGTACTGATTTCAGTTTTTATCCTCGAAGAGCCAGAAGTAGTTAGAATTACGTACTTACACTTATTTACTAAAACCCAAAATAAATTCAAACTGTAAAGAACACTGCTTCTAAATGAGATATGTTACGATTACGGTATGAAGGGACAGTTGTTGTGTTCTCGTCTTTAACGCACGGAATAAGACGATAGCATTCATATTGCTAAAGCGGACGCTCACAACAACGCCGCATACTTCAATATCACTGACATGCTGGGTGACTGACTGCATTCCTCAGATTGTTTCCGATAGATGTTTGAGACAACAGCAAAGAGGAGATGAATGGTCAAACTCACTGAGGAAGTGGTGTACAGATATGAGATTTGCACGTTACTGCTTGACATCTTCCATGTTTTATATGTCATAACTTTGTTTATAGCAGGCATGAACCAGGAGCCTAACTCCTTGCATTATCTTCTCAGGCATTCAGTTTATACTTCTGTAAGGATCAGATATAAAGGGCTAATGTCATATATGCAGTAATCGCCGTACGAAGCATTTTCTTGCTTGACAACAAATTAAAGTACTACATGGCTACATCGATACCCGAGGTACCGGAAACCCCACTATGACTATATGAGTGTAATCAATACATTTTTAGGTCTAGGGAAGGAGTTCTACAACCTCAATTTATTTGCATTAATTTTACGCATACTTTTAAATTTTTTATGCGTCTGTGTTGGCAGACACGGAATTTGGTTTGACTACGAGCGGCGACAAACAATGCAGTGCAATACTACATGGTAACTGGCCATTCACACATAACAGCAGTTTTCTGTGTACACGTGTGAAATATACGGCAATATTTAACAGAATGGTATTCGTGACAGTAGCAAGGTACTGACAGGTTGAGATTTCAGGTTCTGTCACTGGAGACTATAATATCTTCTGGGACATGTGTTCTGGTGTAAATTTACAGATGCTCTTCTGAAACTTCAGTAAATGTCTATCAGATTACGCGCGTCACATCAACTGAGGGCACGTTCAGTCAATTTCGAGCAGCGTGTTCTTTAATCTGTAATATGGATGCGCAACTGTATTGTTTTATTCCGCTATATCACTTCAGCAGTAAGTGGACTAAAATTCTTTCCTTTAGAAGTGCACGTCACAGTTGGCGGTTGTGGTATTCAAACTATTTCAGTAAATAAGCAATATCAAAAACGACTTCTGTGATGCTGGTATTTGAATTCGACGTAAAAGGAGATTAAAAAAAAATCCAATAAATGATTTGTGAGGCCTGCTTTGCTTTAAACGCATCTGTGCAATGTGGCAAGAAAATGAGGAAGTGTTACCTGATAATCATGAAAGTTAGCGGAGCACTTTTAAGCATAAATCCAGTAGTAAGGATTCCAGCAAGGTTACTTTGCCAGGCACGTGCCTACACGAAAATATAAAATAACTTCTGAAATTACTAAGTAAACCCTAAAACTGTCAGCTTGCTTCACTCTCTCACGTCCAAATATTTTCTCAGCATTTAACTGTTCCTTTCACTTCAATTGTTATTCCACTGGCACAAGATTTTACAGAACCAGAAGATTGAAAAAAATATCGTATGAAGACAAAAAGGAATTCGCAAGTAGAATGTGAATATGTGGAATCGTAACGCAGAGCAGGGTTCCGTTACAGGCTTTGTGAATCGAGGATGGAACGTAAAGTTTCAAAGTAGGGCAATTTGTGACCGTTTTAATAATAAATAACTATCAAGCAATCAAGGTAAATATCATATCGTGGAGTTCGTATGAAGTTCATAAAATTAACAATGTGTGTCCTTCCTACCCGTCTGTAAGCCGCTAGTAATTAATTTTGATGGCATGTCGTTATGGAAGGTAATCTGGCAACGACATTCTTCTGTGTTCACCTCAGCTAAACCGTATAAATATGACATATTTTTAACCTAAATTATCTATTACGTTTGGGATTCTGCTTACGTCATCCAAGTTTTCCACGTATAAGTATTAATAACTATGTGGGACGTCACGCAAAGAATTCGTCATCATTCATTTGGGCGTGGCTGTTTAACAAGGTTTCACAGTTTGCTTCTCGCAAACAAACTTCATTACAGACAGGTAAACAGGGATTGATGAGGTACTTAACATGAATAGCACCGAATAATGTGAAGACCTTACGCATAGACACGCTCCAAAGCCTTCTCTTTGACACTTGTTTTGTTATTGAGTTAAATTCTGAACGCAATTATGTAGTTCTTACGGGCTCATTTAGTTTAGGGCTTAGTCATTTGGTACGTGGTATCCATAAACGACAGTAACTGTGCATGTGACCACTGTCAAGATCCTGACCGAGTCGGGTGACTACGGACGCGGTTTGTTTGAGATACTGAGTATGGTCTCGAATGTGATACCAACCCACTACGGTGACTACGAATGCGCTCTCTTTTGAGATAACGAGTAGGTTGAATGTGGAAATTGTCTCTTTTAAGATCCTAAGCTAATTAAGTGACAACGGCTGTGAATATTGGAATACAAACCCAGTAATGTGATTATGGATGCGATCTATGTTACTTACTGGTTCATGTGACACGCGGTATAATTTCTGATTTGTATTTAGCGGAGCTGTCTTCGAATCGGCTAGCATGGGGACCATCCTGACTAAGAGTGTGTTCCACATTATTTCCAGTTCATTATTTGCTATAGTCAAATAATTAGATGCTGTACTTTTTGCGTTCCTCAGAGAGAGCCTCGTTAAAGGAATACAAATAAAATTCTGGGATAATTCTGAATACTTTTTTCTGGAACCCTGAGGAGGCCCCAAGACACAGACACATCTTTGGAATCAGTCTGTAGACTCCCAATTCTTCAAACACGGAGAGTTTCGGTCTGCAGATACGGATACTGCTGACTTGCAGCACAGCACATTAGCATTGCACTTTCAGTGAGATCTATGTAGGTGAGCAAGCCACGAAAGCTGAGAAGAAGACCACACACTGCGCATTACGTAGATGAGAAATTCGGCCACAATTTAGTAGAAATACTTTAAGGCGAATCCCACATTTTGCAGGGACAAGGGTCCCTTCTGAACTTCAAAGATTTCGCAGACGGCACACATTAATATTTGTATTAAATACACTATGAAAATACGATTTTAATCCTACAACCATCGTAAATAAATTTACACTCTGTTAATCACAATAACAACGGAGAGAAATTCAGCCAGTCGCTCACCGAAGAAGGAAGAATCACTTGAAAGTTATGTGAATTTTGGGGGTTCTTCGAATAACGTTGTGGCCCCTTTGGAATTAACTTCGGCCCCAACGGGGTCTGCGACCCACAGGTTGGGAACCACTGCTGTAATCCTTTCAGGCCTAACGGTTACTTTACGTATCACCATGTTTAACGTTCAAAAATTCTACGTCCTGCTCACAAAATTCATTTATGTGTGCAGTGTGGTTTCCGTATACAGCTGTAACTGACGGGTTTCTTAACAGCGTCGGAGTTTGTTTACTGTGTAACACAGACTGTATCTTTAAATATAATTCAGCTTAATTTCAGTCTTAAAAGGGCTAAGTGACGAGACCGTTCGGCAGAGTCAGGCCCGAGTGGAATGATAATATTAGAACTGGTCACAAATAAATGGGAAGTGATATGCTCTGGATTCCCCTGTTTCATAATGCGTGGTTCAGTGACGGCCATAATGTACTCAGACAAGCAGAATATATGGGAGTTTCTTGACAACTTGCGTGACTTATAAACTTTAAAGTTGGAATTAACAAATAACCATCGAACACAACTGTATAATGTATTCATACAGCTACATGTTTCGATCCCATTGGGTCGTTATCGGGCTGGCGTTTAGAACATGTTGCATAAAGTATACACAACGGGATGCATAATTTTAACATTTAAAATTAAGGATGGACCCCTTCCATTAGGTTAGTTCGAGAGGGAACGTTGCAACTTTCTGTTTTCCGTTACAAACAAGGAACGAAATTTGTACTGACATCTGAAACATGCATGCATTCTTTACAATTCTTATTGCATGGATGACTCATATGTTCAGGTAAAAAAAGTAATCTTGCACGTACTCTATAGATGGACCGCAGGGATCACAGTGCGTAGTCGTATAATGCAATATATCATGTCATTCAATATTTAACGTATAGGAAAATGTTTCAGACAAAATTTATATATCT
>Ga0123357_10005335_pt1 | contig 15366 bp, 7 predicted proteins | sample TergutEmb28metaG_FD_89873 | JGI IMG/M metagenome (GOLD analysis project Ga0123357, IMG submission 89873) | Embiratermes neotenicus P4 segment gut microbial communities from Petit-Saut dam, French Guiana - Emb289 P4 | ecosystem: Host-associated > Arthropoda: Insects > Digestive system > Gut ... | reverse complement strand
TTGGACCGATCATGTGAGAAATGAAGAAGTATTACTGAGAGTCAAGGAGCAGAGGAATATCCTACATGAAATAAGGAAACGGAAGGCTAATTGGATTGGTCACATTTTGCGTAGAAACTGCCTTCTACAACGGGTTATTGAAGGAAAGATAAAAGGAGGTATAGAAGTGACAGGAAGATGGGGAAGAAAACGTAGGAAGCTACTGGATGACCTTAAGGAAAGGAGAGGATACTCATATTTGAAGGACTAGATCGTACTATGTGGAGAGCTCGATTTGGAAGAGGCTTTGGACCTGTCGTAAGACAGACTGCTAAATGAATGAATGAACGTCAATTTTTCAACAATATTCTGATCCTACAAGTAATAATTCATCTGCTTACAGAAAATATATTATCAATTTCTTTTCTATAAACTTTAGTTTGAAAATTTTCGGGGAAGACCTCATATATTGGAGGACCTCTAGACAGAGATAGAGTTATTATCAAGTAGTTCTTAAAAGACACTGCATGAGGGAATGTTGAATTCATCTGGTTTAAGTGTAGGGTCCAGTGTCTGACACTTGTCAATAGATTGATGGAATATGTTAATAATTGTCCAACGAGACGCAACACAAAGCAGTATATTTATTATTCTGCAAGTTCACTTTATACATGTTTCGGGTGTGGTTGACACCCGAAACATGTAGAGTGAACTTGCAGAATAATAAATAGACTGCTTTGTGTTGTATCTCTTTGGACAATTATTAATATAGATCAGCGATGCACGGAACCAAAAACATAAAAGATTAATGGAACTTCAATTACATTTAAATCGAGAATTTGTAGACAAGCTGATTTAGTTTCTGAAGTTGGACTCAGTAGATTTAACGATTCCCCACAATTTACGCTTTACCCAAACTTTTCAAGCTAGAGTTTGAAGGAAAAAATACAGTAGGAACTGAATACTTTAATTCTCAAAATTCAGTTCGTAATTCAACGCACAATTTGTATTCTCCGTTAAAAAGACAATCAACAGACTATTTTTACATTGTTTATGTCTGGCGTTGTGGTGAAGTAAAGAGCTCGTTTATTATGTTTATTGTGACGTATTGTTTGCTGTATGTTTCAAGTAAATTTTTGTGTCAGCTCACTGAAGATAGCAAGGTAATAGCGCCGAAACATGTAGGAGCGATGTAAAAGATTTTACCCAGACTTATAGAATAGTGCATTTGTTGGTGTTATATGTGTTATTTACTTCAACCACCTAATTCTGGTTAGGGCAATAATAGTCCTTATTACAAAAAACATAAGCAACACGCAGCCCTACTAAATGCACTGTGTGAACACAGATTCTTTTTAAAAATGTTGTTGTGTGAATGAGAGGCTTCAGTCACGTGTGTGATGCTGTAGCTTTTAGACTGCAGGCTTGTCTGCTCAACATATCATCGGTGTGACGTTAAACTCTACGCTGACAGTTCCCATCAGTCCGCGCGATGCTTCACTTCAAAAGGCCCCCCACCTCCCTGCATCAAAACAATAACAACAACAAAAAGCAACAAACACTGGGAAAGGCTATTTCCTTGTTCCTGCAACGTGATTGGTCAGTTGACGAGAAAGGAAATCAGCTATTTCCTCTGTGTTCAAATTGAGAGAGAGAGAGAGAGAGACAGAGAGAGAGAGCATCAAGGGTCCCTGCTGACGTCACGTCACCAGTGACAAACGTTTGCAAGTGCCGTCACGAGCCATTTCCCAACAAGCAGGTTCAATTTGATTCAAATAGCTCTTTTCCTTCCAACCTTCCTTTACGCATGTATAACGCACATTATATGGAGCACAACCGGATAGGCCAGGCAAAACTTTTGTAAACGTTGTAACAATAATCCCACCACAGACTTCATTTTTGGTATCACACGTTAACCTCTTTGTAAGCAGAGATAGCTCAGTCAGTGTAGTGACCACTCTATCAGCTGTGTGACCAAGGAACCCGGGTTGGATTCCCAGTAGGGCCAAGAGGGATCTGTCTTTTCTTAAGAACCCAGATCCTGTTCAGTGAGTAAGAAACGGATTTTTCATCGGGAGTAAAGCGGCAGGAGCGTGAAGCTGAGCACTCACCATTATCTGGTAACGAGGTAGGGATTAAATACACACAGAAAGAATCTTACTGTCCCGTATATCCTGTACGTAGGAGTGAGAAAAGAAACAGATTGTATTTTAATTCTGGATACTTTTAGGCCCTAAACATAATAAACCTAGTAGCATATTTCCATCTTCGCGTCTTTGATACCTACGATAGCGTACCAGACAGGTGCCAATGTTTCGGAAGAATATACGGCCTCCATCTTCATAACTGAAGATAAAAGTGACACCTTCTTCCGATATGTTGGTAACAACTTACCAGACTATGCGGTGTCATAACTAAAAGAAATAACATGAGCCTTCATGTTCATGAAAACCTCACAGTTAATAGAGATATGGGTTATCTTCCGGCTCAAATAAAATGCCTAGGTAGCTATGTAGAAATATGTGATCAGGATCACAAACCACAAAATCTTGTTACGTAGTTAAGTCGTATTTTTTAGCGAGAAGTACTTATGTGCTTGTGTATTTCTCGCTAAAAAAATATTGTTACTTAAAATTATTCCCATTACTGCCTTGTTCCATCGACCTCCGAGGTTAAGAGAGGCAAAACAGCATCTTTTCTGGATTTTACCGCGACGTTGATGAAATGTGTTCTGGGATATTACACGGTGTAGAGTAATAATTCCTTACCGAAGTTTCGGGAAAACCTACCAGTCTCATCTTCAATGGTCAAGAAATCGAAGAAAACTAAGACTTCTTGGCCCTTGAAGATGTGACCGATAGGTTGTCCCGAAACGTCGGTAAAGAATTACCACTCTCCACTGCGTAATGTCCAAGAAGATCGCTGATCTGAATAGCGGAACTGTTTCTCCAGTCCATCACACTTCTTCATGTTGGCCCGAAGTAGGCAATTGGACCATTTTACCTTTGCATGTTTATTGCCCATTTACAATATCCATTTAAAGGAATATTTACGTATAATTTTAATGGTCTGTCTTCATTTTCTGGTGTGTCAGATCAATGTTCTCCTTGTCACACACATTCCAGGCAGCAAGTTTCAGGTGGGAAGTTTTGTGATGTTACAAGCCTTGAAGTTTACGCGGCGACAGAATTCAATAAAATTCTCTCGGACAGACAACCGCGTCAAGATGTGAAGGCTTTCCGACGTTTCGGTAAATAACTCCGTCCCCATCTGCAGGGTGTGCTGGTGTTTTGGTGCTACCAAGCCACCAGCACACCCTGAAGATGGGAACAGAGGCAGATCCCGAAACTTCGGTAAACCTTTGTGATGAGCTGAGCAACTGTAGGATTTTCAGGAAGAAATAAAATCTATTCCCTAATTTTTATGTATTACAGAGACACCGTATGAGTGGCTCCAGGCTTACAGGTTTCTAAAACAGTGCTTTACTGCGAATGTTCAAGCGCAGCAAAGAAAACAAGCCGGACGTGCGTGAATTACAACTGTAGGTGGCAAGACCTAGGCCGGCCTGAGGCACCTGCAGAACATTTCCATGCCTGCTTCATCATACAACAACCCTCAGGGGGTATCTGAGTGTTAGCGTCTTGCAGTCTGAGGTCGCCCCAGCTGATTAACTGCCTCCACCCTACTTGAGTAACATGCCTAGTTTTCACACATTTCGAGCATAGGCTGTCTCAGAATCAGGGTGCTTCGTACAGTCAGCTCAGTCTAAGCTATTGGAAGGTGTCGTTGTGTAATTCTGTAGTAATGGACTGAATGGGTATAGACTGGGCTGTTTGCCCGGCCTAAAGAAGAAGCTTCGTCTGCACAGTTAATTCTTTAAACGAAACAAGAAGCAGATAAAATTACAGTTTTTATGCATAATTGTATTCGTCGCTGATCTCCAGAACGTATTATTGCGTAAATTTTCCAATCCTAGATGCCAGTACGCGAAGGTTCATCAGAAACAGGGGCGCCAGCAGTGAGGTGCAAGGTTGTGCAAGTGGAATTTTGACTCTTGATCTCTCATTATATCAAAATGTCTAAAAAATACAGCACTAAATTGCATAAACTTCTGCAGTTTTATGCTAAGAATTCTTTTTATTATGGTTCGAGAGGCCTGGTGGGCCTACGACGTAGGTCTTATCCGTGAGGTTCCTCGATTACACTCAATTCGACATGCCGCTTTCGAATGGGGCTCCTCTGGACGAGTGATCGGCCCCACGCAGAAGTCATTGCTTGACATCACACAACAATCACAAGAGTCAGACATCAATGTCCCCGGGGGGGTTTCGAACCCGAAATTCCCGCAAGCGAGCAGCAATAGACCCACACCTTAGACCGCGCAAGCACCGGGATCGACAGGGATTAATTAAGGATTTTAATTAAATGACAACTATATTAATACATTGTCCAGAACTGATCATTAACAAATCTGGTCACTTTGCTTAGAAAAATGTATGTCACCTTGGAAGTCATTCTACTGCTGCAGTTGGTCTGAAAGTGTTTGTCTTTGTGTTTTAATTGATTTGAATTACAGTGTAGCGTCAGTATACGACTTAAATGTGGGTCGAAATGGTGCAGTCGGTATAGCGACTAGCTACCGCCTGGACAGTCCGGGGAACGGATCCCGGTAGAGGCGAGATTTTTTGTGCCCTTCCAGAGCGACTCGGGCCCACCCACCTCTTACACAATGGGTACCGGGTCTCTTGACCGGGGACAAAGCGGCCGGAGCGCGGAATTTACCAGCCACCCTCATGTAACGTCGAGATTAAAGAAAGAGTAGCGCTACATTTCCACTATCTATCTGGGCCTTCGTGGCCTGTTCGAGGCTGAACTGGAACTTTACCTTTATATGATTTAAATGACTGTACAATTTTCAAAACAACATTTCTTCTAATTATCACTTTCCTCTAATTATGTACAGACAATTCTATTTTCTCCCCATTTTTTCGGTTTCTCCCGCCTAATTCCAAATCCGCCACTGTTCCTTATTCATTTACTACTTTGGGATGGCATTGATCGGGCAACGAAACTTCTCATTCCCCGTCTTTCAATGTGGGACTCTTCTCTAACCGTAACTTGATTGGTCGCAGAAAGAAGACGGAACTTCATACTTTTACGCACCTCTTGTTCAGTTCCTAATGACTGATGGCACGTGAAACACTTTGTTTTTCTGGAAATGTCCTCGGATTTCACCTGAAATAAATAATCCCCTTTGGTTAAGAAGGACTTTTTTATTTCTGAGGCTGTATTTTTAAAAGCAAGTTTCGCTGTCCATTAACAAATTTACCTTTTTCTAGACCTTCAGCAGTTTCATCGGAACTTGAATTTATATCGGCCAAGAAGTCAAATTAATTCATTGAACTTACAGGGATATAGAACTGACAAACTTCGGACGTTTCGGTGCCAAATCCATGAAATAATCCAACCTACCTGCATTATTTCCCCCTGGTAACACAATTTCGAGCCATGCAGTTAGTTACAAGTTAGCGGGCCCTCTCCTTGCAGCTATTTGTTAATTTGATATTCACGCAGAACAGTTTGTGCGCCTTGCATTACAAGTACTTCAACCCACCCCCAACCCCCTGGCCACGTTGGCCTCTTACTTTGCTGCTCGTTATTAATCAAACTACAGCAACGCTATGCCGAAGCAGGACTGACTGTTTCTTGTGAACTGCACGGTTTGGTTAGATACGGGTATCCATCCGCAACTACAAATCCTCTTAACATTTGTGTTATAGAAAAGTTACCGTTTACTGCAATGAAATTTTAAGCGTTTCTGATAAACCCTTAAAATATATAAGTTTTCCATGGATGTGTTAAAGTGCTCCGAGATGTTACGCACTGACGATTTATAAATAGCTACATACGTATCGAAGGGTGGTAGTCTCTTTTGCTTCAGGATCAAACGACACGTAGTAACATTGCAAACTTCTTAAATCTCCATCTAAACCGTTGTGAAGGTTTCTTTTATCGAATCATGGTGATAAAAATATGACACTATAGACCGCTGTGAAAAATAGGGAAAACTTAGTGACGAAATTGTAACCTGTTTGTTAGGTATGACTTCAGCTGTGTCTGACATTTAAGATGTTGCACTGGGTTTTTGATTTCTAATACCTTTATATGACGCGGTGAAAATTCTGTTATTTAGGCATATTTTTTAAAATAACATTGTAGTATCTATTGGACGTATAGCTTCGAACAAAGGGTAGTAACCAAGTCTAATTTAAAAACACGTAATGGATTCGGGTTACTAGTTAAATTTTAGTAAAAAAATATTGTGAGAATTTTTGTTCTTTCTCCGTCTGTCCAAAAACTTTCTACGTTTGTATAACACAATTATTTCCACAAAGTCCCCGTCATTTTTCATGACATCCTGCAGCGCGAGTCTCATAAACTTTACGGCCCTTCTACTTCAGTCACATGATCGCAGCTGCCACGTAAACACACCAATACTGGCACCTCCACCACTCTGACTGCTGAAACGCAATGATCTACGCGTACACGATTTAGATCCCTGTCTTGACTTGTGACGTCAGCCTAGGCTTGCTGACGTTACGTGCGCCTGAAGCTGGGGAATTTGTGGGATTAATACTGCCATATCGTACACTTGGCTGTGACTGTTTCCTTCCACATCCTTCTCAGTTAATCATCTCATTCATCCTCTAGCCTATCATCTGTGCAGTGAAAACGGCCTTATTTAATACCATAAGGATCAGCTCCGTGTCTGAACAATTACACCGGCAAAACATGGCAGTAAAGTGGTTAGCACTTCTGCTTCGTGTTCAGAACATTCCTATTTAATTGTCGGTCCCAGGAAGGATATTAATATTCAAGTGCCTCGTGGTTTTTCCTCAGTCGCAGAAAACAAACACTGACAGCAACTTAAAACGCTAAAACGGGTATTCATTGCGAATTACATATAAAGATTCAGTTCTTGCCTCATAGAAAGCACACGGCTTCTGCTTATTAAACAGTAACAAGTTAATCCTCTTTAAGGAAAGAATCGAATTTTGTTAGAATTGTGCTTTGGTCTGGCCCACAAATAGTCCTCTCTGTGGGGAAAAAACAGACATTTTTTATGCCATTGCAAGAGCCGTATACATTCACCACTGTCATTTGAGTTCTTACCTTAATGCTTTGGAATGCTCTAAACATATTACTAATTACTCCCATATACAGTATGTTTTTTTATAGTACCCTTCACTTAGCGTCATCAAAATAGTAAATCTCAAAATTATCGCTAATTTTCATGGTGTGTGTTATCCCATCGTATCTTCTAACATGAACCAAAAATACCTTTCTCTCAGTAGACACAACTTTACTGGGGAAAAAAATTATTTTTCCCCCCTCAAAATCTACTGATTTATGTGTAAGTTAGCCTTGCAGACAAGGACCTTCCTGTTTGTGTTTTATGCTCGTTGATGAATTTAGCTTGACTAGAAAGTGTTGTTGTTGTTGTTGTTGTTGTAAAAAAATAATTTTGAAATAATTAATTTGTGTCGACTGAGTGAAATATCACTTTCAGTTCGTAACTACTAATATTGGTTATGCTTGCCATAACATATTTAATGAGGAAATTAAGGTTTGATACAACAATATTCTCTTATCTTTTACGACTAGGGAATAAAATACGCCAATAAATCGATTTGTCTTTACGCAGAATGGTGAACGAAGATAAAAATCGTAATTCGGAGAGTGATGACGCAAAAATACAAGAATATTTACAAATCAGTGCAAACAACAAATTACACGGCACAGTCACCATTTATTAACCAACACTTAGCACCATACTGTGTACACTAAACACATAGTAGTTACTACTCCAACGCGTTTCAGTGAGTACTGACAACACCTTCAGGGAGTCTCGCTACGAATCAAATGATTATAATCATTTGATGTTTTGCGAAGAATCTACAGTTAGAAGGGGCTCCCTGAAGATAGTGTCAGTAGACACCGAAACGCGTCGGAGCAGTAACTACTAAGTAATTAAGTATAAACATTGTGTGCATAAGTGTTGGTTAGTAAGTGGTGATACGAAAATGATATACGGTACGTACGACATTATTCAGCACAATGTCCATTGATTTCAGGAGAAACTTATTACGTTGACTATTTATAGAAATATTGACATTATCGTTACAGCAGAGACAGCTATTAAGTTAGGACAGACTCTATAGAAATACACTATATGCTGTTAGGGCGAAACTGTGCTCAATAAAGTGCCGGGTAAATGAAATCTAACGATAGTTGTTTCCAGTATTCCTGTTTATCCTGCTGTCCTGACCCGACATTTTAGTGGCTTCTCGCCGCCTCTTCAACTGAGCTGGAGGAAAGTAAGCCTACCTCGACTTTTGACATGTCTTCCTTCGTCAAAATTTTCACTGTTAATATCTCATCTTCTTTCATACGACTGCAGGTAACATCTGCAGCTGAAACAACGTCGTTAATACTATAAGAATCGATCAGGCCAAGTATAGGAACTTAAGAAGTTCATAAGTGTGCTTCAGTACTAGGAATGTACAAAGATCTGAAAGGGTTTGGAATTCCTCATGCCTAAGAATGATGTATTGAGTCTCGCGAGCAATGCCGGCGGAGTCGAGAAAAATAACGCCGCGCCGCACCGCGCCCCGCCGTGACGAGCGTCTCTCCTCGACGCCCTCTTCAGTCTCACTGGCGCACAACCTTCAAGACTAACATTTTTAAGGGATTTCTTCTTACTTCTTACTTCTTCTACTCGCTAGCTCCTTGAGGCCCTTCGCGCCATCTATCGGCAAGGAAAGTGAATTAATAAGAGACGCCTGGAAAAAGAATTCCCGACGCCGAGCGCCTTCGTCTTGAAGGAAGCTGCGGCAAGAGACAGAGTTACTTTAAGAAAGTCTCTAAGAAGTAGCGGGTTGCGGAAGAGCGAGGGAAAGGATCGGAAAGAGACGGAATTGGATTGGGGACGGCGACGCGAGTTCGTAGGGAGGAGAGAGCTGGCTCTCATTTCTTCGTCTTTCTTCCTGTTTTTCTCTTCTTTTAAGAATGGAGTTCCAATATCAGCTATTGAACACTGTAAGGGCTACCGTATTGAAAATTTGTATGACTGTGAAGATTCATTTGGGTTGTGACGCTGTGAAGTCTGCTATAAATGTACGGAACTTCCTTCTCTGTAACTTTAGAACAATTGTACCAGTCTATACGGAGTCCTACCCCACAAAAACCTTTGTGATTTTTAGTCACTTCTCTGAGAACCTCCAATCTGAAACAGCTAGATTTTAATAATTTGATGAAATCACCTGTTTAAATAGACCTGTACTTATACAGACATATAATTTTACATTTTGTTTCATACGAGGTAAGAAGAGATGCAGACATATTCTCTCATTCTAAGAGAAGAACACTGATCGAATTTGTCTGAAACAGCGGGAGAGTATTTAGACTTAAGTGAGAGGTAATTAGCTGGAAGATGTGAGGACATTCACCTACATCGCTTTCATGGTGATCTGCTTAACTCTTTCAAGGCTGCGATTTGTTTGAAGTAGACACAGTTCGTACCGCGCAGTAAACACTCCCCGCAACGTTTATAAATACCACTCATCTAATCTTGTATAGACAGAGAAAGCACGGGGAAAGTACAAAACACAAAAATGCCCTACTATTAAACCAGGTGGTATATAAATTAAATATTTGACTTTGAAGGGTTCGTAATTGAGTCTTCGATATGTGTTATTAGGGTTATCAGTCAAGGAGAATGATATAAACTCTACTGATATGACCTCAGTTTGTGGGAAATATGAAATATACAGAAAGTTTCTATCGCTGAGTCTGAAGAGAAGAGACGGCTTTTCTTGTCCAGAGTCTGAATTATTACTTAAAATTAGATACACATTAGAACAGGAGGTATGATGGTGTAGACTGGAATCGAAACTAGTAAAGGCCTATTGTTCACACTAATTTAATCATAGGCTTATTGTATCACATGTTGTGTTTGGTGTCGTAATATGTGAAAAGTGTTAACAGGTATACGACTAACTTCAGTTCCCTTGCAAGTAAACAGGCAACTTCTTGTCAAACCGAAATGTTTAAAGGAGAATTTTGTCAGTAACTTTGGCTAACCGCCTTTGTTTTTTTCTCTTTTTCGCAAATTTAATAAGACTTGGCACTGAAATCTGAAATTACTGCTGTGGTAAATCGCTAAACAAGGATTTCAGAAAACTTGACTCGGATGTAAATCTGCATTTGTACTAGACGTCAATAATGTACGGAGGTCAGTACCTAGCTCTACTGTCCTGCTGATTTGTTCTAAGCAGAAATTCGACTGCAGAGGTATTCTGAAAGTTCTGGTAAATTCCCCCCACCTCGATGGAGTTGAAACCCCAGTCAGCGACTTACAACGTACAGTTTAAGAAATTACGATTTAAGTAATTCATGGCTGGTTGATTGGTAGTTTGTATAAAGAGGTTCTGTCATTTGCATTTGTTATAATATATATCAGAAAATAAATTAAATTGTGATTAGCTTCACAATTTTTATTAGGCATACGTATAACGTGAGAAGAATTGGAGCTACATTCATATATCCTAACAGGGCAATATTCCATAAGAATGAGAAAATTCAAGAAGAAATAAAATCAGGTTAAGTAACCTCGAGGACCAACCTCGTATCCCTTCTTTTCATTAACTTTACAAACTAGTGTTTTATACAGAAGTTATCAAGTTTGAACAAACAATAATTGTAACATGTGTTACAATGAAGGATTTGATGAAATATCGAGGCTTGGTGGGCCTCTGCCTCAGTGGCGGGCCAAAGTGCAAACAATCTTGAACCTTTTGGGTCCACAGAACGAGGGGTGCTTCTGCCCTACCTCTGTAGGTCTTGGCTTCTTACCACAGATTCTGCTCCGTGGAGTTGTTACATCAACTTCAGACAGGGCAATTGTTAGGCATTTTACCCACTTCATGAATGTGAGAAAGTTCATAAAACAAGAGTGTCTCAGCTGAAAATCTTCGTGATTATTTTTCGTTCTATCCAAGTAACTGCCGATATTCCAAATGGAAATAGAATGCGGCTGTACCATATCCAGTTGTTTAGCTTGTATTACCTCAGACCAATTATCCGATCATGAACCATTAGCATTGACACCAGACGGAGGCGAGTTGTCATATTCACGCTCCGGCATCTTTAACTCCTGAGAAACAGCTCCAGTATCCCACCGGATATTATAGTGTATGGGCCTAAGGTCTAGTCTAGACAGTGAGGGGAAATGAATCTTTGCATCTGCAGGGAATTGAACTCTGGATGGAGAAACACTTCTTAGACGTGATAAGGAATGTGCTTTTCCTTTCGATCTTGCAACTAATTAACTCTTTCCAGTGAACCGAACCCTTTTTGAGAAGCTAGTAGTTGTAGAGTTGGTCAAGCATTTCGATTGTATTTTATGGAACAAGATGTTTTAGTACCACTTAAAATACCCGTCCTTAGCTGCTCGCCGATTCCGAGGGCGTTCATAGCACTGTGTAACATGTTGTTGTCACATAGGGAGGTAAACTCTATTGTTACCACAAGCTGGAGGACCACCCTTGTCTATCGCATAACAGGACAGCGTTGCGCGTGCGTGGTAGCTATTTTTCTTCAAACTAAGTAAATTCTCTGCTGACAATGCAGAGTGAACTTCTATTTAGACAGGGCTCGGACTCGAAGTGCAGACTTCCATCAGGTAGTGATTTGGGACTCAACGTCCGCTGCAGGCAGTAGGTGAACCGCACCTAGGGGAGTTCAGCCCCTGCTAATTTTACACAGGTGAGGTGTGGTCCAGAGGCTGCGCACAAGATGGACCGATCTGGTCGTGTCAGCGCATCGTCTTGCGGTTTCTGTTTGCGGTTTGTATCAAGAGGGTTATGGGCGGGGTTGTGGGGCTGCTAGATGGGTGGGGCTGCTCTTCCAAACCACACGGAATTACTGGACGACTCGAGTCTTCGGCGCAGATAAGGAACAAGTGGGGAGGTAAATGTAACCACACCTCAATAGCTGCTCATTTTGACATGGCGGAAGATTGTGTACTTTGGAAACATCTTGCAGTAACTCTGCAGTCAGAGGCAGGCACAAGAAAGTGTCGCTACTTGAACCACAAAGTGAGACTTTGGTGTGCTTGCAGACACGCATATTATGAAGAAAACGTGGATAGTTTTAACTACTTTTGTTATGATGCTTTAAATTAAACCGCCAAACGATTAAACATATATTTGTACAGTTTATAACTTTACTCGTTTATTTTAAAATCTTGACATCTGTGTCAGATTCGTGGCTAATATCACAAGGTGCAAAGGTAAATCAGTTCCATTACAGGCCCGAGGTGCCTAAAGGGTTCCAGGAAGTTAAAGTTCCCAGATTTCGTGACAATGGTCCAGAATGGTGGTAAGGTTGTCAGCCGTATGCACCGGGCGCCTTTACCCCCAGGAAATTCTCCTGATACTCATTTCTGTTAGAGGCTGAGTCGACCTAAGGGTCATAGTGCGATCGGAAGGATTATGTCTATGAAAAATTCCATTGACACAATCTGGGATCGAACCAGCTACCTTCCGATTTGTAGCACAGCACCCTAACCACTATGCTACCGCAGTATCACAAGGTGTAGCAAGTAAAATTACACTTTTCGTGACGTAAATGTGAGTTCTATGAGACACGAGATTTACCACAACAGCCTTGAATATTCATTTTCTAGGATTACAGCCGCTTAATTTGAAACAAGGGAAATAATTATCTGTTGTAAGGGTCATATCCTGTTAAGAATATCGCTGTCTTATGGAGTATAACGCCGTGTAGCTTGGTATATAAGAACTTGGTCTACATAGGTAATTATACGAATATCACAGCAGATGGGCGTTTTGTCAACACCGCTGTGTGAACCTCAAAAGTGGCAGTACACGAAACTTTACAGACAACTGCAGACACGTTCGCTCGAGCGATAAAGCGTCGGTCTAATCAGGGGTGTGAAAGGGCGGCACAACGGCTATCCTCAGTGAGCGTTCACACAACGTACCTCAGTTCCTCCGAGAAAATCTCGGGACAAAACCTCTAATTGGGCCCCTATATGTTTGTCTTAAATTCTTCACGATTCGTCACTTTTTAGTCATTCTACCACGCTATGCCATGTAGTCTGACTGATTTCAGCGTTGTTAAATAAAAAATAAGTAAATATACCTACGAGTATATTGCTCGTGTTCCCACATACCTTGTCATTTCTGAAAATCGTGCAACCAAACACGGGTTGACTTTCAGTAATGTAGTTCTACTTTAAAAATATTAGAAAAAGTTACCGCCCGCCTTCTCTTAAGTAATATAGCTTAAGTACAAGGGTGCTGATAAGTCCTTAGCCAGACTAGGAAGGAAACAATCTAATGTTTCTGTCAGAATAGCGTGAATTTCCTTCGGTGTCTTGCCTTGCAGGAAAAAAAAAATACATGATGACAGCTCGCGTCTCGATGTTGTTGAAATCACGCGCGTCCCTGACATGCTTCCGAGCTTGTTTCCTCCCTAGTCGGGCTAAGGACTTATCAGCACCCTGGTATGACTAAATATCCAAATTTGATACTCTTCTTCACAAAGGTTTTAGGCCTATTAGGCTCTTCACACAAAAGATTTATTTTTAAAAAGTTTTTAAATTTGAGCAAATCCTGGCGAGGATAAGCATATTCAAGTTTGGGCGGGTTTCCAGGCCATTTTTTTTTCTGAAAGTTCGAAGTAACGCTGAATTTACAGAAGACGTCACAGACAAGTTATTATGGTCTTTTATTTTCGTGGCAGCACAAGTTTTACATTATGGAGTCTCGGGTTTCATCGTGCTTACAAAATGCTCACTCTCCAACACAGTGAGTAGGTCTACTGTATGGATCACACGATTTACCCAGAACTTGTGTTTCATGAATGATTTCCAAAACAAAGGTCAATCATTTGTCGAAACATATTCAGATCTTTGTAGTACACACGCAGTATGTTTTCTGCTCAATATAACGTGAGGTTTTAAATACAATTTCTGCATTACATCAAGCACTAATAAGCTGCAAGACATAAATATTGCTTTTTAAAATTATTGATAGAAAGTCCAAGAAAAATTAAGATAAATAAAAAATGTCGGCCCCACGTAGAGCCAAGACATGCAATTGATCGATATTTAATAAAAATAAATAAAAATGTAAGGTTTAATTTCACAGGCGCCTTCGGCGGAAGAAATTACAGGGTTAAGTGTCCATTTGCATGTTCTTCAAATTACGAAACTTCGTGTGGAAAAAATGTGGTGAACGTTAAAAAGAGAAACGATAGCAAAACTTTTCTACAGTGCCTAAGATATATTAAGTAAATATAATGGCTAAGTGGACGATTGATTATTTAGTTACAGCAAATAATCTTTAAATCCCCTTGCAACTGCTGTTTGATAACGAAAGCGAAATTTGGTTACATGAAAAACTCGTATCTGATTAACGGAAAGGTATGAACTACAGACATCAAGGCTGTTGTGTTCATGGTTATTGCACAAGTTAAAAGAATATTAAATGGGATTTTATAAGCTGTTTGATTCTGCACGTGAAAGACGCATTGTAATATGAAATTTCACCTATAATTAAAAAATCTTATTTCAAAGCCCATTTAGGATATTTTTGTGTTGTTTCCTAATCGTGATATCTTTATGAATTATTGAAGCTCTTGTTTTCATTTATACTGCCTTATCTATAGCATATCGCTGATTTAAAAATCCGTGAAACAGTAAGACTTAAAAATGTCGATCTAAAACTTATGTCTCATTTTTCTTTGCACGTTCTGTTCGCTCCGTTATATACTTAGGAAACTGATCTTCAGATTGACGTTAAAATCCACAAGGATTATCGTGCAACTTTTAAAGCGCTTTGTTTTTTGTCCGGTATTAATTCATCAACAGCATTCCCAAATTGGCCTAAGAAATTCGAGGTTAAAAGTGGATGGAGGAGATTGCATAATGAGGAGCTCTATGATTTGTGCTCCTTAACGAATACTATTCGAGTAATCAAATAAAAAAGTATGAAATGGGTGGCTTGTGTAGCATGTGTTGAGGAGACGAGAAGTGCAGAGAAATTTTTGGTGGGGTAAACTGAAAGAAGCTAATTGGAAAAAAAAAAAATAGATTTTGATGGAAGATAGAAATAATTTGGATCTCCAATTTGGGATTACGGGCTGGATTAAACCTTTGACACCTAACGACGACTATAGTGGTCGTACCGCACCGCTAACCTCTAAACGTTACATTTTATATATTTATTCAACAAATACACGTACTGAATATTTTAAACATGGTATATACTCTCCGTTTTTTCCTCTTCAAAATGCAGT
>Ga0123357_10005334_pt1 | contig 15366 bp, 15 predicted proteins | sample TergutEmb28metaG_FD_89873 | JGI IMG/M metagenome (GOLD analysis project Ga0123357, IMG submission 89873) | Embiratermes neotenicus P4 segment gut microbial communities from Petit-Saut dam, French Guiana - Emb289 P4 | ecosystem: Host-associated > Arthropoda: Insects > Digestive system > Gut ... | reverse complement strand
TATTATGGAGGAAATGACACTATCTTACGGCACTACCTTATGGAGGAAATGGCACTATCTTACGGCACTACCTTATGGAGGAAATGGCACTATCTTATGGAGGAAATTGCACTATCTTATGGAGGAAATTGCACTATATTATGGAGGAAATGGCACTATCTTGTGGAGGAAATGGCACCATCTCATGTAGGAAGACGCAACATTTTAACGTTTATATTCAATGTGGTTAAAAAAAAATCACGTTTTACCCCTTCACGCCATGAAGGCGCACGGAGTTGGAGCTCCAGTCATTTTTACCCTCCGAACCAGAAGGAGACCCGATGTGGAGGTGCGGCTAATACCCGGTTCACAAGGTCTAGTCACGGACAGTGTAACCACTAAATACACTGTGGAGGAAACACCGCAGCTTTATTAAGGAAAGTTTATCACGGAAGTTTAACCACTGTGTGCGGCGTTGGAAAAAGGTCATCGCCTCATTCAAGAAGATCTGCTCGTTCTGATATTGACATAACATCTGGTGGTAAAGAACTCCTGTATCTGATACATGAAGAGAAAATCATCTCGCTGTCACCATCTCATTCCATACGGATATTGAATAATTCAGTAACAGGTCTGTTGCGTGAGGACATTTTCAAAAACTGTCACTTTTAGTGGGGCACATGTGATAAAAACATTAATATAACAGTACTCATTTCTAAAGCAAGTGTTATACCTTTACGTAAAAGTTACATTTTGCAGAAGCTCCGACGGTAGAAGAATGCCTGTGTATCACAGTAGGATTACAGATTTCCACTCTTGTCTTACTTACAATGGAAACCTGTCGCGAGTACCATCGGCATGAGAAGTGACCAGCATATCTCAATTGTTCTTACGCTGAAGGTCAAGGTCAAAGTCACGAAAAACCACGCCCTGCTCCAGGCGTCAGCTATGTTCAGCGCAAAGAACAGGGACGTTGTAAAGTGAGCACGAATACAAGCGAATTGCACAAGTATGATTTCTTTGCTTAAGATGATAGAAACACTAAACAGATTGGCATAGTGGTGATGCTCCTTATTCGTATTCGGGAGATGCCTGGTTCGAAACTCAGCTGGCACAAAAAAAGGTAAAAAAGGTAAAGCAATCCCATTACAGGCCCTGAGGTTTCCAGAAGGCTGAGGTTCCCATATTTCAAGACAATTGGCACATGGAGGTGGTAAGGTTGTCAGCCCTACACAACGGCCGCCTTTACCCCCCAGGAAATATTCCTGGTACTCATTTTAGTTAGAGGCTGAGTCAACCCCAAGGCCATAGTGCGGCCGGAAGAATTATGTCAATGAAAAATTCCTATGACACCATCAGGAATCGAACACGCGACTTTACGGCTTGCAGTGCAGTTCCTCAACCAACTGCGCCACCGCGAACCCCCCTCGGCTGGTACAGGCAATAAAAAATGAGGTTCTTCCCGGATAGTGCCTGAAGCATATCACGATGGCTTACTGTCCAGTTTATCTTTCAACACTCAGCACACCACTCGACGCTGTGTAGTCTTCGGCGCCGAAGCAGTCGTTAAAGAACCCACACAAGAATTATAAGAACGACTCTGTCAATGGTCTTAGCGCAGGGACATAAATGAGCGTTAGATCGTGTCTCAAACTGCGTCCCCTACTTGAACACGACAGGCCTACCAACTCCACAACCACTCCTGGCGGTTGTGCGAACCGAACCACAGGTTGTAACACAAGCATTTTGAAAACGAAGAATAAAGATTCCTTCTTTCTATACATTTCAAGCAGGTGGGACATACTGCAAAATAAGTGAAAAATCTGAGGAGTTCAAAGTTCATTTCTGCCGACTTTACCCTCGTCGATGTCCAGTATGAAGGTGAAAATAGGTAACGCACACAGAACCGGACGGATACTACGTTTGTTAAATTTGGGTCCACTGGATGATCCGATGTGGCTACCAGCCGTTGGCAGAAACCTACATTCTCAATCTTCAGGGTATTTCCACCGTGAAAATAAAGCCAACAGTCCGTCCGAGAAGTTCGTAACAACCCACCAGACCACGCGCTGTCGTTTCTCGGAACAGCACGAATTAAATCTCGACCGCTATATGAATCTAAAGTTTCAAATCAAAATTTCCTCCCTTAAACTGCTGCGACCATTTTACTTGATGCGCTCTTGTCCATATCTTGGGTCAATAATTCTGCAACTAACCGCTCCTAGCGCTGATTTTATCCCTTCTTATTAATCGAAGCATCTCTGTCACGGAGGAACCCAAGCTATATTTCTCCTATCGCTGTGCATGGACTCTCGTAATTTCGCACCAAAAGAAATGCATGTCATCATTTAGGAAATTCAAAGGTTTACACACTGACTGACGAATTTTGGCTCTTTAGGCTACAAGGCGTTTTCCTCTAATAGCTAAGATATGTGTTTTGCTCCTGCGCCTTGTACCCACGACATGAAGATTTATAGTGAATGCCAGTGCACAGCTCCACGTTTGAGAACTGGGCACAAGGTGACAGCTTCATGCGTCGGCAATATTACTGGAGTCTCTGTGGGTCTCACCGTACGCCGATATTTTGTCTTGAACTGCTTGCCACCCATACCTCGTCCCAAAATGTTGTTTAGTTTTTGAATATTCCTACGAAATGTAATTACTCTGATGATAAAAAGTATAAAGAATATGCCCAATATGAACATTTATTACAGATTCATACACAAAAAAAAAACTTAGGTTTTGCAATCGTATGTACAATAATCAAATGTCCGTCTGTCCGTCCCAACCTATTTTTCCGAAACTTGGGCTCCGAGAAGAATAGTTAATGCAATGCAATATTAAACGTACGTATAACGTCTCCACGATCACCCTATTTAACTTGTTTGTCCCGACGTGCTCAGTCTGGTAGGTGATCCTCTTTCGGGAAACGGGTGTGGTTCACCGAATCACATACAGTTTTTGTTATTTCCTTTTACTTGTTTTATTTACTCAATTTATTCTTGATAAAATAAAAAAAAGCGTGTTGTATCAAGTTACACAACAATTTTTTTTTAATTAAAATAACACAGTCAGTTGTACTCTCTCACTCACATCGCTCTCGTACGCGACTGTTTTCCTTACTCTACTGCTAGCGTCCGTTGTCCGCTGCTAACGTCTTCTCATTTATATCTCTCCCCGTACAACCCCTCCTACCTAACGCCAACGATTTCTGAACAAGCTTTGACAGACCGTCCGTAACTGGCGCCAGCAAACCTAATAAACAAGTATACTAAAAATGATCGGCTACAAACGTAATATCGAGGCGCGTTTGTATCTTTGATTACTGACTTGTCCACATAGTTCGTGTTGTCCTAATGCTAATAATTCAACGTACTTGTTTACAAAAAGAGTGATGTTCGAACTAATTGGTATTCTTTCACACACAGCATTCACTGAATGGAAGAAATGCATTGAAACATGCACTGTTGGCCTAATACTCGCATATGGGTCAAACGCGGCTAAGACACATAGCACTAACAGTTACTATGATGCGTAATTCCAAGGTTTTCTTACGTCTGCCCACAGATGTTACTGTACGCTGGGCTCTTAATACAACTTATTAAAAAAAAATACTACTCTCTTTTGCGCACTTACATATTTCGTCTGTCATCTGGCAGTAGTAATAAATACAGTGTATATATAGGAATTTTACATAAAGATAATAAAATCTCTGAAAAGGGGAGTGAGATCTCAATCCTATGATGGTATTTTTCCCCCCAACAAAATTGTCCTTACATAGCCACACGCTAGATCAATATTAAATTTCTCGCTGCATGTGATGGCTCATGTTAAAACAATTGTTTTATATACAGCACTTCAAAAACTACACAGTTCTTCACAGTGGATGTTAAAATTGATTTAAAATCCCTGTTGTTTTTGTAGCGTTGTCTGCTGACAAAAGTAAACAAAAAATTCGAGTGGGAAAGCCTTGATTCTACCAGATGCGGTTATCTGTCATATCGTAACATTTTACAGAAGTATTATAATTTTACATGGAAAATTGGAGAATATGGAGAGGTTCATTTTTTCCAACAGAAACTTAGTTTCAGCAGTTTAAACGTAATTGATCCAAAATACTAGGGATAATTTGGAACGCTGAGTGCACCGACCCCATTCAACTTCCTTTAAGTATTGGCAAGGTGGCGCATTACGATTCTTAAATGGAATAAAAATTAAGTATGTATGTCATAACGGCACGTAAACTACATTTGGTATATGTACAAGACTTGCTACTTACGCGCTTATTTATGTTGATGCTTGGGTTGACATTTTCCCTTTTACAATTCGGAGGTCGGCGGACTACTGACTGTTTATACTGAGACGCTTTTGAAGGAAGTGCCTTAGACTGACGCTGCACTCTAGGTTATTCATTCTGTACTAAAATATTAAAATCGCGGAGTGTGCCAATGGTCATGGCCCTTACATTACAACGCAAACGGACGTCCCACGTACATCAAATACTTGGAACGTCAGGTAGCCTGTAGCAGTTGCCCTGTTTCTCCAAAAATTGCAGCGTAAAAAAGGTACACAAATAACTCTGATGCTTAAATGTGTTGCATTTTGCCCTACATCCAAAATTATCCACAACGCCCAAAATAATATATGTCAGTCACACAAAGTGTCACAATAAATTCATGTTATATAAAACCCTTATAAGACTGACAGTTACATATAGAAGTGACTGCTGACCCTTTCAGATGGAAATATGTTCCAAATCTTTGAAAGAAGAATATTAAGAATGATTTACGTTCCTAGTGATGATAATGGTATATGGAGAATAAGATACAATAATAAAGCTTTATACTCTCTACGATGAATTACACTTGGTTGAAGTGATAAAAACAGGAAGATTGAGGTGGCTGGGACAACTTTTTGGAATGCAAGAACTGGATCCTTGGTGAAAACTTGTTAAACCACAAGGCACTCAAAATGTAGGAAAACCTAAGTTTATGTGGTTTGAATCAGTTGAGGAAGATCTAAAGAATATGGGCGTAAGGAACTGGAGACGTGAGTACCAGGACCGAGAGCAGCGGAGGATAACTTTGGAAGAGGCTAAGGTTCACCAAGGACTGTAATGCAGAAGAATAATACATTACATAAAGTACTTGTGTTCTCCCTAATGAAGGCTGGATTCCCATACAAAATGCGGTCCCTTCGTAACACTTAACTCCTAAACTACTGTTTCAAGTGAAACAACGGGCTAACCCCCGTCAGTCTCACGTACTGTACAACGACCTGTCCTGTTCATTATTGTGACTGGACCTGAATTCCTGTCACAGGGCTCTTTAACCACCAAAGCACGAGGGCTGTGACCTTTAAACTCACTATTCAAGTACATTTCAGTTACGCTTCCTACCAAGCTGGAACAGCTCCGCGACTGCCATTTTCAGTGAATCAGAAGGCCAAGTCCTGTCACGCTCGGGACACGTCTGAATTGTCACAGGACTCCTCAACTACTACCCCTTAAGTGAAACAAAGGCTCTTCAATGATCAGTGGAAGTGAATCACCACAAAAAATAAATAAATACAGGAGTGCTGATAAGTCCTTAGCCCGACCAGGAAGGAAAAAAGCTATGTTTCTGTCAGAATGGCGTGAATTTCCTTCGGCGCCTTGCCTTGCAGGAAAAAGAACTTGACAGCTCGTGTCTCGATTTTGTTGAAATTGCGCGTGTCCCTGACACGCTTCTGAGCTTGTTTCCTTCCTGGGCGGGCTAAGGACTTATCAGCACCCCGGTGTATATCTACATATATATATATATACACACACACACATCACAACACAAGTATGTGTTATTAATGTGTTCTTACAGTATTATTTGCAGTGAAATTTGAGGAATATGTGTGTGTGTATAGATACACACACACACATATATATATATATATATATATATATATATATACACACACACACAAACACATACATATTCCTCAAATTTCATTGCAAATAATACTGTAAGAACACATTAATAACATATTTGTTTTGTTGTGATGATGGTGATCCTTCAACTTTTCTTATTTCTGGACCCTGCATCCATTGTCTCACATTGCACTATGCAAACAGCCTACAAATGTCATTACAATTAGTATGTCTAAACATGAAGGCCTAAATTATACTTACATTATAAATATTATGGCTATATTATAAATAAATGTGTGAACTGGCATAAACTAAAATTCAGACAAGCTGCGAAACAGTGGCTTCCATGGCTGGACTTCCTTGCCATGAGTTTGCCATTTTTGTTCAGTTCAAACACACCAGATATTTCTACCAACTGATCATACTTCTTACTTTGTTTCATTTACAGCCAGTCTTGGAGTAATTTCAAACCCCATTGGTGCCCTGCTGGCAGGACTTTTGATGGAAATGTTCGGTAGGAAAACAACGGTTAAGTTAACATCACTGCCCTACATCATTGGATGGGTCCTGATCTCCTTGTCAGACAACATAGTCAAGCTATATGCTGGCAGATTCATCTCTGGAGTGGCAGTTGGTACGTAGAACTAATATCTGTGTGTCCGTCATTTAGCGACTATGTCAGTTGCTGAGGTTGCATAGTATCTGTGACAGAAGAATGAATAGAGAGCACTGGTATAATCATAGTGACAGGGGAAAACCGAAGATCTCAGCATTCCTGTCCCAGTGCCACTTTGTCCGCTACAAACCCCATGTGGACTGACCCGTGATCAAACCCAGTAACTGCTGAGAGAAGCTGGCAGCTAATCATACAACCAGTTAAATTGATGAGATTTGAGGTGTCATTACAAGTTTCGGAAGAACCTCCTGTCCCCAGCTTCAGGGTGTCAGCATGGACAGTGGAGATGTGAATGGAGCACACATGGGAAACCATGAATGATGATGAGAAAGACAGACAGTGACTAAGTTCCTGTGGTCTACTTTATACACTGGGGTGACTGAGGTAGCAGTGGTTAAGGTGCTGTGCTACAAATTGGAAGGTCGCTGGTTCGATCCCAGCTGGTGTCAGTGGATTTTTCATTGACATCAAATCCTTCCAATCGCACAATGGCCCTGGGGTCGACTCAGCTTCTAACAGAAATGAGTACCAGGAGTATTTCCTGGGTGGTAAAGGCGGCTGGTGCGTAAGGCTGACAACCTACCACCATCCTGTGCCACTGTCACGAAATCTGAGAACCTTCACGTCCTGGAACCCTCTGGGCCCCTCCAGGCCTGTAACGGGATTGCTTTACCTTTACCTTTACTTTATACACTGTATGTTGGGGCAGAACCATCAGGCATTGATACAGAGTTGTGTTTCTTTGCAGGAATGGCTACAGCAAGCTATGTTTACGTTGCTGAAATTTCTCAAGCAGATCAGCGAGGTATCTTGTCTGCTAGCGGACCTGTCCACGTGTCTCTTGGTGTCCTATCCGTCTACATTCTCGGTTTCATAGCCCCATGGCAGAGGGTGGCAGCTCTGTGCACACTCTGTGCACTTCTCAGTTTCATCGCCATGTGTGCAGTGCCAGAAAGTCCGCCTTGGCTGGCTTCACACGGAAGACACAAAGAAGCTCTTTCAGCACTTGTGTGGCTCAGAATGAATCCAGCGACAGCTGAAAGTGAACTATCTGAATTGATGGAAACTGTGACTAAAGATAGGAACAGCAGGCTCTTAAGGCCTATGTCAAGTAATAGATATAACATGATGGCTATCAAGAGAGTTCTGAAACCATTTCTCCAGTCTACAGCATGGAAACCATTTATAATACTGTTGCTCTTCTTTGCATTTCAAGAAAGTTCTGGGATCTACATTATCCTTTACTATGCTGTTAATCTTTTCCAAGAAGTAAGTACAGGACTGAACGAGTATGTGGCCTCAATAGTTGTAGGAGGTGTCCGCCTACTGATGAGTGTAGTTGGAGCCATTCTAATGAACAGTTTTGGCCGAAAAACATTAGCTGTTGTGTCTGGACTAGGTATGGCCATATTTATGGTAGCTGGTGGGAGTTACGAGTATTTCTACTCCCATCTGCCATCGACTGATAGGCCATTACCATGGGTTCCTCTGGTCTGCGTCCTAGGACATGTTTGTGTTAGCATGTTGGGTTTCCTTCAGCTGCCATGGATGATGAATGGAGAACTATTTCCTCTTGCAATTAGAGGGGTAATGGGTGGAATAGTAGCATCATTAGCCCATCTGTTAATTTTTGTTTCTGTAAAAACATACCCAGATCTGATGCATGCTCTGGGTACTGATGGTACTTTGTGGCTCTTTGGTGCAGCAGCACTTTTGGGGGCTTTGTACTGTTACATTTTCCTTCCAGAAACAAAAGGGAAAACGTTACGAGAAATTGAACTAGCATTCAGCCCAAAAGAAAGAAGCAGTAATGAAGAGAATACTAGGACCAGATATACAGCAACAAGCGAGTTCAGTCGATGCAATAAGAATGACTTCAATCAGCTTGAAAGTGGGGAAAATGTAAGGACCCCCAACAACCACGTTTCTGGTGAGGTGTCACAAGTTTTCACAGTGGAGACTCAGTACGCTGTGTTGAGATGGGCGAGGTAACACTTCAGAAATACATACTGCTTGGTATAAAACAACCGACTGCTTAAGCTGTCATCAGTGACAACTACACTTTACTAATATATCCAGAATATTTCCATGAAATGTTCAAATGTGATAAATGTGTTCAGTGTTCTAACATCCAGACTGTGAGATCAAAAATTAACATCATACGCCATGAAACTGAGTTAGTAGATTCTAGTGAATGTCATGAAATTATATTAGTAAACACAATTTTGCACAGAATCATCATTCTTTTTTTGGACCGACTATCTTTTAGAGCATGGGACCGGCTTTGTTGGTGGGTAAGCTGGCCAGTCATCCAGGGCACTGGCCTACCATCTATTACTGTACTGGACTGACTTTACGTCAACCATTATAAAAACTCAAAAAGCAAGGTAATGGAATGTTGTGCTAACATCAACTTCAATCGTCAATGTCTCAAGCAGAACCCAACTCCAAATTACACCAAAATAAAAATACCAAACACTTCTCCAGCCTCCAGATTCACAAAACATAAAAAGCCAACAAATGAAATAATAAAATAAAAATAAAGTCGTGTCAGATGGAGTAAATATTTTATTTCATTTTAATATTGTACTTTAACACAAAGGGATGTCCTCTACCAAGATTATGGACTGACTTTGTTGGTGGGTAAGCTGAACAGTCACCCAGGGCACTGACCTGAAGAAGCACATCAAACTGAATTTGGTGCATAGGGGGGGGGGACATTGTTAGTACTTTCCTTTTGAAACAAATAAAACAAAATAAGAAGAACACAATGATGAATGTTTTCAATTTCAAGCTTTTCTTTGCTTGTCTTTTGCTGATACATGTAACATACAGCACTCAAACAACTGTGTTTAGAAAGAAGTTTTCATCTGCTCCTTCATCGTCAAAGTATTATGAACTCACACTTCACTGTGTATTAATCAACAACACAGTAGTCTGCACCTGCCTGAACACCAGCTGTTTCTTGTGATGTCAGATTCCTGTAACAAAATTTATGTTCTGGTCATGCAATAGCCTGATAGATCAAGATCACAGTCAACCAAGGTTTGAAGTGTGAAAATTAAAAGTGAAACTCTAAATATTCTGTCCTTGTTAGGCTTCAAAGCTTCAGCACATGTTTAATTTACACCAACCAGTGTTACTGTCGGCAGACATCACTGAAACAATTCAGATTCATCAGCACTGAATATTTGGTCTCGGCATAAGCCAAGATCATTCACTAACTTTTCGAAAAATTCATTCTATTTTACCGCATCACCATGATCAGCTAATTTATTTTATCCTGAAATGTTCAATTTTCTGATTCCACGCCAAATTTGAAACATGCCATGCGACCATTGAAAAATGTGCAGATTCCTCAGATAAATTCACTTTTAAAAACTCTAGTTTCTTATCCGTAATTGCCAAGAAACCGCAACTGCTTCTGAATTTTTTTTAACCATTCACATAAAACTTGACCAAGCTTTTACATTTTTGGCTTATTCTTCCACTAACTTGCTTGTATACAAAAATGACATTTACTCCAAGAGACAAACTGATCATTGATGCTGTACTGCATGGATGATTCAATGTTGAATTCTTTCATAAGTCAGGCTCTATTTTTTCCACTTTCCCTTCACTTTATCTGTTATAATTTTCAATGACAGTTAACACAATATGTTTCCTCTCAGCTGCAGTTCTTTTAAATTCCATCTTGAGTGGATGATTTATTGCACACCAACCTGAGGTTGGCATGATTCTTTTCAGTTCACCCAACTGAGTAATTTGTCTCTTGGCAGGATAGCCATGTCATTCAGTAGACTTGATGATGGAACTTATGACTAAGTCACCAGTCTTCAAAAATCTCTCAGTGACACATGCATTTTGCCCTGGCAATCTCTGGTTCACTGTGTGGATACTGCTGTTAGTATCCATCCTCAGTCACCGTCTCTGATATGCATATGCATACGCACATATTGCTTGCTCCATACAGCAGAGTCCTTCTTGAGAAGCTCACTGGTTCTCCGCTAGTCAAGAAATTCCCCACATTTTATGGAACCCAAAGGTTCATTACTGCACTCATAAGTGCCCACCACCTGTACCTATCCTCAGCCAGATCGATCCAGTCCATGCCCCCACATCCCACTTCCGGATGATCCATCTTAATATTATCCTACCATCTATACCTGGGCATTCCAAGTAGTCTCTTTCTCTCGGGTTCCCCCACCAAAACACTCTATACATCTCTGCTCTCCCCCATACATGCTACATGCCCAACCCATCTCATTCTTCTGGATTTAATCATCCAAACCATACTGGGTGAGCAGTACAGATCATTAAGCTCACATAATGCATATGCATATATACACTTTTTAAACCAACAGCTTTTCTGAAACAATCTGTGCAAGTGTAATCATCACTAACTACATTTGCAGCAAGTTCAACATGCAATTTCTACTCTGATTACATTACTTCTTCTTTAAATTATTTGAAATTTAACTGGTCAGGATGAAAACATATTGTTCTTAGTTGTGGAATGTACATTCAAAACTTCACTTCTTACAGATCTACAATTTTGTACCTGCCAATAATAATAATAATAATAATAATGAAATGAACTGGAAAGACCCACAATCTCCTGAAGTTAGTAAAAACACTATCTACTACATACATATATTACTGACAGACAATTCAAATGTGTATATGAAAGATTCTGTACTATTATCTTGATATAGCAGGCACTGTGCATATTGTACATTTTGTTATATTTGTCCAAAAAATGCACAATTAATGTTAACAATTATCATTTCTCATTGCAGTCCCACATGTTTCTATGTTTACAGATCATCCTCAGGGAGTTCCTTTTATGTATGCTAATGCACTCTTACAATGTTTTATTCCTTGTCATTTATTAAATCTCTGTAACAACCACTGGTATAACTGTTTCCATTTCATTAATTTGTAACTTTAGCATACAAAATAAGAAACTCGCTAAGATTACGTGTAAACGTTGAAACACCTGGGACTGCAATAAGTAAAAGATAATTGTTAATACATATTGTGCATCTGTTGGACAAATATAATAAAATTTATGTACTACTGTCCTTTTAAAGTTGCTGGTACCATTCTCTATGCAGCTCAGCTGCTGGAATCATTCTATCTTAAGTTCACCCATGAAAAATGCAACAAAAATGTATCCATTTTATGAAATATTAGTCCTTCCAAACAATGAAGCTTCACTGAAATATATTACTCTTAGCATCTGCAGCTTTTTTACATTAGTTAAGTGTAGTAACAGCAATATTTTGTGCACTGTTCATTACCTTTCAGGTAGTATTAACTTACAGAACAAGTCTCAATTAGGTCCTGATTAAAAAAAACTAAAACTTGGAACTGACCCCATTTGCCTCATCCAGTACAAAATAAATGTAGGCATTACATTTTTCAGAATCAAATGCTAACATTATATAATGTCCACAATAAATTAATCAGTAATGAGCACAGGTGGAATATACTTACAGAGAGAAACTTACGTACTCATACAAAAACACATTACAGCGCCACTTTGTTCAAGACAAATCCCACGTGGATTCACCAGGGATCGAACCTGGTCCTCTGCAGTGAGAGGCAAAAGAAATGACAGTAGACAACAGTATATTAATATTAAAAGCTTTAATAACCATACTACATGTATCAGTCTTGTAACAGGGTGTCAAAAACTTATTGAAAATCAGGGAAACCAATAACAAAATATTGTTAACACAAGCAACAGGTGGATTACTACAACACAGGAGTGCATGAATCCCACATGCAAGGTTGCCATGGTGTCTAGAAATTTAGCCCTGGCACCTAAAATTTTGGAGGAAATTATAGGGGACTGTGTCCACCCTGCTTTGGTAAGAGCAAAAATAAAGTCACGCATATGCACTATTCAGTCCTTGGTACAAGGCTATGCCATATACTGGTTTGACAAACAAATGACAAAATTTGGCCTGTTCCTTGCTGCTTTGAGAAATGCCAAGTCTTCTCCTATACATGTAGTACCAGGTCACAGATGGGTTGCTGTGAGAATACACCTTAGGGAGTTCACAACCCCAATACATCACTGTAAAGTTCCATTCCTTATTCTCATGTATTATTACACTATGGCTGCCACCAATTGTGAGTGTAATCTTTGTATGCACACACAAGCAGTGGACAGCAAAGCAATGACTTCTGAAATGTGGAGCAAATAACCCATTCTTCATTATAGTGTATAAAGGTAGAATGGATTAGAATGTTGATATTACTAGAGTCAAAATTATGTTTCATATGTAGGTGTACAAATGTATAGGTGCTGGAACAGTCCGGTCAATATTTTTAATTCATGTAAGCTCACATCTAATATCATTAGTTCACATTTATTACAAAAAAATGCAACAATCTCCAGACCCTGCCCTAAAAATGTCAAGTTTTTGGAAACAACACTAATCAGGGGTTTTGTTTAAATCCTTGTGATACTTTGTAGTCACAGATTTACAGCCAGCTGTAATGCCAACTTAAATGTCATGTTACAGAACATTACTAAAGAGCAGCCAAAATTCATGAATCAAGGTTCCAATCAATACAGTAAGTTTAGTCTACCAAAAGATTACTTTCATATGTGAACGAATAGCATGTAAATTCTTACACTTACATTTGCACAGAAGGCCATTTTATGCCTGAAACAGCTGGATTAATTGGATGGTTATTTATCTGGCTCCTAGATATGAAGAAAATTTATGCACCCCTGCCATAACACACTGCAAAGTGGTGTCCAGCTTCATAATAAGTGATGCCGTCTTTGCACAGAGCAGAAACTATGTTATGAGACGACTACAGCACGACATGTGTATGTACAGACATTAGAAATGCTGTATGAAAATTACCACAACAGTTAACCCACTGCTGCACATAAAGTTCTGTGGAATTTAATAACATGAGTTTAAGGTTTAGAAGTTTAAAAATTCTTCTACCTCCAGTACAGATTTTAGATAATTATTTTATAAATAGCAACAGTGCACTTCATTATGAATAATATGTCCATAAACCTGACGACAATATGAACGTGCTGTAACATATAGTGGGAGGTACTGTAATTGTTACCTTAGACTTTTCAGTCTAGAATTCAAACAGAGCATAACTACCAAAATTCATTTACTATGCTTCCCACAGGAGAGAACTGGTTTTAAATTAAAACAAGTACATTGTTGGAACATCCCACATGTTCAGAAATACTCCTTTAATGGCAAGTCAGCAACCAGCATTTTCCCAACCGCCTAAATTGAAAACCATCAGTACAAATTACTAACGCTACTTATTCCGTGTTCTAGGTCTCCTTGCACTTCTTGTTTGGGATGAGTGCTTTGGCCGTGATGCACTCCTTGTCTGTGGTGTGCATATGGTGGATATTTTCCTCTGCTCTCTGTCACTACATTGTCTCTTATGGTCAGGGGAAGCAGAGATATCCTCATCGGAGCTTTCTGTGTCATCTGTAGACAGATACAGAAGCTGTGTGTAGAGGGAACAATGATTTGAATATACTGCAAAAGGCACAAAATATAAGATTTATATACCATAATATATATTAACCCAACACATTTTTATTAAATTAATGAATTACTTTCAGGGACATGTTTTAAACATTCAGTATCATAAACACATCTTACGTTGCGTGCCTAAGATGGCATTTTCCAGTCATTGTTAAATACGTCCTTCGTTAACTAACTAGTAAAGCACCATCAAACACAAATATGCATTATGTAAAAATAAGCTAAGCTACATATATATATACATGTTTTGGTCATAACAGACCATCACCAGGTTATGCATAAAAATTTACGATATAAAGGGAAAATGCACGCACACACACACACACACACATACACACACACACTTCATGTATGATCTGCCTTACATATTTAACAATTTGTGAACTGTATATAGATGCAGTATTAGTAGCACAGTTTATTAAAGTTGTGTTTCTTAAGATTTACTATTTTGAACCTTTAAAATATTAACTATTTTAAAATGACTTACAAAAGGCTCAAGATGACATTAGTCTTTATTTGCTAAAATTATTATCAATAGCTAAAATAATGAATATATTGCACATTGTCTTGAAAATTTTATAGAAATGTGTAGGGTATAAAATTCTTTTTGTTCTCTGTAGTTTCCATTATGGGATACGGATATGTCTAGTTTTATGATGTAGTGAACAAAGCACATAATTTGCTTCTTACTTTTAATCTTCTTTCAACTACTGAATGCCCCTATTCATGTTTTTACATTTTGCATGGGAGGGTTGATTTAATACAATCTTTACTTGCTTGTGACTTCATGTCGCTGTTACAGTAACAACAGTATCTTTATCCAGCTACATTACCTAATGAAGGAGCTGGGTATTTTGCAACCACTACAAAAGAAATGCAGGAACATTCAATGGTTAGGCACAGTCATTTTATTAGTGTTTATACCGCACACCCAAATTTCCCCTGCCCTTACATATCAAATTTCCTTTCACTTTCAATAGTTTTGCAAACAATGTGCACACTACAGCCTGCAGTCTCCTGGCAAATGACACCATATAATTTGGTAGACGGGTAGCAGTCTTCTGGGGAAAACTACTGCCTCCAGAAGAGTGATACAACACAAAGTTCAATGGATTTCATGACGGGGTGCTGATAAGTCCTTAGCCCCACCTACTTCCCGATGTCATAGGACGGAATCCGTAGTGTCGTTGGAAAGAGGGGTCTGTTCACGTGCCAAATTGCAAGTCTTTTCTTGTTACAGAGGCTGAAAGGAAGCATGTCAG
>Ga0123357_10005333_pt1 | contig 15368 bp, 12 predicted proteins | sample TergutEmb28metaG_FD_89873 | JGI IMG/M metagenome (GOLD analysis project Ga0123357, IMG submission 89873) | Embiratermes neotenicus P4 segment gut microbial communities from Petit-Saut dam, French Guiana - Emb289 P4 | ecosystem: Host-associated > Arthropoda: Insects > Digestive system > Gut ... | reverse complement strand
CGGGCAAGCGATAACAAGAACAGAGACAAATACCGTCAGCGCAAATTTTAAATCGCCGCCTGTGCCTATAACCCACGCTATACCGGATAAGAGCGCAATAACGCTGACTATCGGCACAAAATAGCCGGAAATAGTATCGGCTAATTTTGCAATCGGAGCTTTTGCACTCTGTGAGTCCTCGACCAACCTGACAATCTGCGCAAGAGCCGTATCGCTCCCAATTTTCTCGGCTCTGAACCGGATTGTCCCAGTTGTGTTGAGCGAGGCGGCGCAGACAAAATCACCAGCTTTTTTATCGACAGGCATACTCTCTCCTGTAAGCATGGATTCGTCTATTGCCGTTTGCCCATCCGTAACCGTTCCGTCAACAGGAAGTTTTGCGCCGGGTTTGACGACGATAATATCGCCGATTTCAACTTCGCCAACAGGGATTTCTTTTTCTGTATTATCCTGTATAATTACGGCGGTTTTAGGAGTAAGTCCCATGAGTTTTTTTATCGCTTCGCCTGTTCTGCCTTTTGACACGGCTTCAAGCGATTTGCCGAGTAAAATTAAAGTTATAATCATACCCGCAGTTTCGAAATACAGCGATTCCACAGCCATATGATTGCCCCAAGCGATTTGAAACACATTATAGCCGCTGTAAATAACCGCCGCGCTTGTTCCCATTGCAACGAGCGAATCCATATTCGGGCTTAGCATAATCAGGGCTTTAAACCCTGTTGCATAAAATTTATAACCTGCGGCGATAACCGGAATAACAAGAATAATTTCAGTCAGGGCGTAAGTCAGAGGATATTGCATAGGAGAAATAGGTGCTGGAAACGGCAGCTGTACAAATTTAATCATCGGAGCCATTGCGGTATATAACAGAGGTACGGCGAAAACCGCCGAAATTATAAATTTCGTCCAATAGGTTCTGATTTCTTTTTGCTTTCTTATTCTGTCCTCATCAAAATTGGAACGGCTGTTGTCAATAACTTTATAGCCGGCTTTCTCCACCGTTTCGCGAATAGATGACAACCTGATTTTCTGCGGATCGTATACAACTGCGGCTTTTTCCGTCGCCAAATTCACCGACGCGCTTTCCACTCCGTCTAATTTATTTATAGCCTTTTCAACCCTCTGCGCGCAGGCGGCGCATGTCATTCCGCCGATGCCGATTATCTGATTTGCTTTTTTTGTCTGATTATCAGTATTGTCTATTGAGCCTCACCTCGATTATATAATATATACATAAAATAATAAATTTAAAAACATTTTTTTGGCTTGATACAATCAGAAAGTTTTACAATAGCGTAATTCGCCTGATTTAAAATGCGGGTATAATATAGTATTGTTTTCTGCAAATCCCAATCCAACCGAAAGGCTAAAAAATTGATGAACACAAAAAACAACTTTGCAAACGATTTAACCGGCGGAAGCGTCGTCAAAAACCTTATAAAATTCAGCCTGCCGTTTCTTTTATCCAACTTTATTCAGGCAATGTACAGCGTTTCCGATATGATTATAGTAAGCTGGTTCTCCGGACCGGCTTCGGTTTCTGGCGTTTCAAACGGCGGACAGGTCACTGTAATCGTTATAAATTTTATAGTCGGTCTCACAATGAGCGGAACCGTTTTAATCGGGCAATATTATGGGGCAAAACGGTATGAAGACATAAAAAAGACAACAGGAACAATGTTCAGTATGCTTGTTATTATGGCTGTTGTTCTGACCATCGTTATGATTCTTGTCTGCGACCCGATTCTGCGGCTTATACAAGTGCCTCAGGACGCTTTCAGCGAAGCGAAAAGATTTTACAACATATGTATGACGGGCACAATCTTTATATTCGGATATAACGCGGTAAGCGCGATTTTGAGAGGTATGGGGGATTCAAAACGTCCTCTTTACTTTGTGTCCATTGCGTGCGGACTCAACGTAATTCTTGATCTGATAACTGTCGGAATATTCAAATTAGGCGCGGCGGGAGCGGCGCTTTCGACGGTTACCGCGCAGGCGTTTTCGCTTATCATATCCATTATATATCTTGTAAAAAACGATTTTATGTTTGACTTTAAACCGAGCAGTTTTAAAATCGATTTTCAGAAAGTAAAAATGATTCTCTCTATCGGAATACCGAGTTCTCTGCAGAATACGATTGTGGGTATTTCGTTCTTAGTCATGATGGCTTTAGTCAACGGCTATGGTACGGCGGCTTCGGCGGCTATGGGAATCGTGGGCAAATTCAACGGGTTTGCGATACTCCCCGGAATTGCGATGTCTGCCGCCATATCGTCCATGTCCGCGCAGAATATCGGCGCGGGATTCCCCGACAGGGCAAGGCAGACAATGATTACCGGGTTTAAAATCGTATATCCTATATGTATACTGTTTTTCATGCTGGCGTTTATATTCCCCAAATCCGTCATGTATATTTTTACAACAGACACGGATGTTATCGCGCAGGGCGTGAAATACATAAAATCTTTTTGCTTCGATTATTTAGTCGCCCCGATTACTTTCTGCATGAACGGGCTTTTTACAGGCGCGGGAAAAACGATGTTCATTATGGTGAACGGAATTTCGACTTCTATCATATTCAGAATCCCTATAGCATTATTATTCGGCGAAGTGTTACATCTCGGTCTCACGGGAATAGGGATAGCGGCTCCCGCGGCGTCATTCTGCGCTTTGATTTCATGCTCCGTGTATCTGATGTTGGGTCACTGGAAAAAGAGCGTGATAAAAACGGACGGAAATGAAAACGCGAAAATCCCCGAACAGGATTGATGCGGAAAATATACGGCAATCTCGCCATAGCCTCCCTCCGTGAGGGAGGTGGCACGCGAGATACTGTTCGGGTATGTAAGTTTGCGTTCGACCGCGTGACGGAGGGAGTTGGATTTTTTACATTGTTCTGATTCGAACTCCCTCCGTCAAACGCAATTCGCAACTTCGTTGCGGCGTTTGCCACCTCCCTCGCGGAGGGAGGCTTTTGGCGCGTTTACGCCAGCACAACAAATGCGGTAGGATGCTCGTTATCCGCAACCCGTCGCAGCGTGTCGTTGTCTACCATTATTTTGATAGTCACAACAGAAAAATCACGCGCTTTTATCCAGCCGCTATTTTCGGCTTCTTTTTTCAACGAAGCCGGCGTGTGCTGCACCAAAATATCCGTGGCAATATTAACGGTCTCGCGCATTTTTTCTATAACAATAATTATTACATCTTCAAACAGGATTTTTATTTTTTCAAATTGCTCCGCCGTAAACACCGGAAGTTTTAAACTCAACTTGTCGCCTGATTTTCCTGCATATCCGCGTTTTATAAACTCTGCAATTTCACTCTTGTCGTTTTCGCTGAATCTCTCGTTTTTCTCTTTCGCAATGTCAAGCGCGATGTTGACGCGGTTGGGATGTAAGTTGAAATAAAAACAATCCGGTTCGCCGTTTATGGAAAAATCACCAAACTTCATATAATCGCCGTTCGCGTTATTCAGTATCATATTTGTGAAAAAACCGGATTCGTTCGTATAACGTTCTATGCCCGTTGCTAACGCTTTAATTCCCGCGTGTTTTACAGGTATTACATAATTCAGGCTTTTATAGTACCTTTCGCCTGATTCGCTTAATATTATATGCGTTACAAGCCATTTCAACAAGCTATCATTATCAACGCCCCTGTAAAATCCGATTGCTTTTATATCGTCAAGACGTTCATTGATTCGCTTGCCGAGGATCTCCGCAACTTCGCGTTGAATCGGCAGCGTCTTTTCGCCCGATTCCTGTAAGAATTCTTTGGTGAAAATTACAATATTCGTCTCATATTTTCCGCCTTTTTGGATCAATAGATTTTTCTCACACAGACCTGTCAAATCTTTTTCAAGATATGGAATCGCGACCCCGATTTGCAGACTGATTTCCTCGGCGGTGCAGCGGTCATTATAACAGGCAAATAAAATATTTTGCGCTATCATATTTCCGTTGACTAAATTCTGTATTGAACGACGAATTTCCTTTTGCTGTAAATCATCGGGAATAATATCTATCAATAATGATAAACTCATTTTCCCCGGGTTAAAACTTAAATTCCCGTTTGTTTTTTCCATGTTCATGCCCTCTTTCAATATTTTTCTTGATTTAAAGAGCAGAAACTTTACCATGCTTTCGGATATGTCCATAGATTTTGAAATATCTGGAACTTTGCAGTTGTTGAAATAGTATTGGATTACGACTTTTCTGTACTGCTCTGTCAGTAACCCAAGTTCGCGGTATAACAGCCGTAAATCCGATTCTTTTTCAAGAAGTTCAGCCAACGGAACACTTTCGTCAGAAATGTTTTCGTCAAGCTCGCACTCGACTCGTTTTTTGCGCTTTTTGCACCAGTCTTTGTAAACATTGCCGGCAACAGTCCACATAAAACCGTAAAACGCCTTGTCGTCGCGCAAGGTTTCCCGATTTTTCAATAGTTTCAGTAGAATATCCTGCGACAAACCTTCGGCGTCTTCTTTTGAGTTGGTACGGGTGCGGCAATATGAAAACAACGTTTTCGCCGCGTCCGCTATTAACTTGTCAGACTGTTCTTTTTCCAAAATCTCACGCCTCCAACCGTAATAAACTTTTTCTGCCCTCATATAAATAGACGAAGAAAAGCATATTCGGTTAGTAAATTTTTTTGATTTTATTATATAAAATTAATTGCTTGACTGAATTGCCTGTATCGTTTTATCAATCGCCGCAGTCCACTTCGGCTCCGCTTTTTCATACTGCGATGCGAAATCCATTGTTTTTCTTGTTGAAAATCCGGTGAAAAAGTCGTACATTCCCGCCCAGTTGAAGAACATTCCCTGGTCTATGACGCGGGTCGAAAATATCAGGTCGAGCATATCCGACGATTCGTCGTCCCTCGTATATTTGCCTTTTAATGTTATATCGTAATACGCTTTTGTAAGAGTATCTATAGATTCAGCCGCCCACGATTCCAAAACCGCGCCTGTACGCTCCAGATTCGTCGCGGTTACGGGAACGCACATAACCGTCCCGTTATTATACTGCAAAGTGCTGTAATACTGCGGCTGCGTCTCGTCGTATTTAGGTAGGGGCAATATGCCGAAGTTCGCTTCCATACTGCGCAGACTTTTAACCATGTCGAAATTGGTAATCTCATATAAAGACCTGCTGTCGGCAAATACTTTTGTGGTTATTTCATCCCATACATTAGTATATTTTGCCGTATTTTTAGCGTCGTCCGCTTTTATCTGCGCGGTGTCGTCGGACATGAAATTTATAACTTTAGTAAGAACGGCGGTTGTCCTGTCGTTGTTAAGGGCAAGAATAGGCAAATCGTCTGCGTCTTTTTCGATGATTTTCTGCCCTGACGCCGCAAATAAAGAGTACGCGCATTCGTGCTGTTCTATTGTGCCCCATTGGTCCGTCGCGTCCAAAACTCCGTCGCCGTTCAAATCTTTTGTTACGGCTTTGCTGTTCGCGTATAAAACATCGAGAGTCCATTTGCCGTCTTTGACTATTTGATACGGGTCGGGGAGACTGTAACTCTGAAGTAAATCTTTATTGAACAGAACAGCCCATGTCGCGTCGTTAGTCGTAGTAGTTATGCTGCCCGCCGCTCCGTACAGCTTTTTTGCGACAGTCATAGAATCGTTTGACACTTTATCCCACCAGGGCTTGTCAAATTCAAAATACGGCATATCGTATAAATTGGCAAGCTGCCCTTTTTGAATCATAGTGCCCGCCTGTTGCATAGTGGGAACAAAGAAGTCGAAATCGTCGGTTCCCGCCTGAATACTTTTCTGTATGAACGGCAGAATGTCAGTATCCGACTTTCTTATCTCCGATATGTTAATATTAAACTTATCCTCGACAATTCTGTTTCTTGTGTATACCGCGTCATTAATAGGCTCGCCGTTTTCCGCTTCAGCGTACATATCCACGGTTATCCAGTACATGCCTAAATATCCGTCTCTGTCAACCACTCTGAAATTATATCCGCCATAGTCCGTGGCGGGGACATCGTCTTTAATCTCCTCCGTCGTGGTTTCAGCGGAATTATCCTGCACGCTGGCGTTTGCCGAATTATCCTGATTATTTGTGTTGTTTTGGCTGTTCGAATTATTTGCGCTGCACGAAAATAAAAAAGCCGATAAAATCATAGTTATAACGAGAATAAGCGATACTAATTTAAACAGGTGTTTCATGATTTAATACTCCTTTATAAATTTTCAATATAAATATTATTTTTCTACTCTTATTATTCTCATATCTGTGAAAATATCGGACTCGTCGCGGCTTTTTGTGGAAAATTCGCTGATTACCGCGCCGTCTCTGCCGCTTTTAAACCAGTGTTTTGTATTTGGATACATAGTGTACTGCTCTCCCGGATTAAGCTCTATTTCATGAAAAACAGTATAGCTTTCCGCCGGAGATTCCGGAGGATTTGTCTTGCAGTTTTTTGTTTCTTCACCCTCGACGTAAAGATATACTTTGCCGTATCTGCATCTGAAAGTTTCTTCTTTACCCGGTTCTCCGTCGATTGACGGGTGCCTGTGTTCCGGGCATGTCTGATTCGGCAGCAACACCATTTCTTTTGCGCATACCCTGTCCGTGTTCACGTAAACCAGAATTTCAAGTCCGGTGATTTCTATTTCGTTCAATCCGAAGTCCGCAATTTCTATATTATTTTTTTCTTCGTCCGTTATTATAATATTTGCTTTTTTAAAATATCCGAGCGACTTTTCAATCACTTCCTGTTTTTTCTCTTTTGAAATCACATTAATTCACCCCTCATTTTTCTATTATATTTTTAGCCATGTAAATAAATTTTTTTCTTTGCCCTCTTTTGTAAAGAGGGTGCCGACCGCAGTCGGCAGGTGTTTTGTCGAATTTGATGTGCGCACAGGGAGTCGAAAACACCCGTCACGCGGTATGATGTTGTGTTCCAATTCCTGCTGACATCTCGCGTGCCACCCTCTTTACAAAAGAGGGCTTTGGTGCGCAATTATTTTCATAAAAATTATATTATGTCCACAGCGAAGTAAGAAACATCGGAGTATCATCTGTACCGGTTTTGAATCCGCATTTTTCATAAAATCCGATTGCTTTATCATATGCAATCAGAACAATCCGCTTTACGGATAAAAATAAATCCTGTAATTCTTGAGCGTTAAAATCTTTTGTATCTTTGTAAATTACATCACTCATGCAAATACCTCTTGTTTTCCCGCATAAACTCTTGAATCTGCCCGAACGGCACAATTCCGGCGGTCGCGCCCGTTTTCATGACGCAGTGACTTCCGACGGCGTTGCCAATCCTACAGCATTCGTCAAGAGAATATCCCCGCGAAAGCCCGAACAAAAATCCCGCGCAGAAACTGTCCCCCGCTCCCGTTGTGTCCGCAGGTTTGACGTTGCCATATGTCGGGAAGTATCTCCCCTCCCCCGCTTTCGTCTCCCTGAGATAACAGCCGTTTTTGCCGAGTTTTATCACGACATGTTTTACTCCCATGTCAAAAAATATGTCCGCAATTTTCTTATGTTCCGTTTCGCCGGATAATTTTTCCGCTTCCTCAACGCTCGGCATAAAGAAATCTATATACTGCATACATGGCTCAAGTTTTTTCATCCACCGGTTTGTTGAATCCCACGCCGTATCAAGCGCGGTGATTTTGCCCATCTCGCGGCTTTTTTTTAAAACGTCCGCGCACGGTTTACCATCAAATCCCGGCATTATCAGCATACCCGCAGTAAACACTATTTTGCTGTTTCCGACAATATCCCAGTCGATGTCGTTATCCGTAAAATACGCATTCGAGCCTGGGCAGTGTAAAAATGTCCTCTCAGAATTTGAATCGATAAGCGCAACCGACGCAGATGTCGGATATTCCGAGATTTTAAGCCCGGTTATATCGACGCTGTTTTTAACAAGAACATTCTTCAGAAATTCGCCGAATGAATCTCCCCCGATTTTTGCTATAATCGCGCTTTTTGCGCCGAGTATCGCCAAATCGACCGAACTCGACATCGCGCATCCGCCGCTGTATAAATCTATGCTGTCTTTGTAGATAAGCGTACCTTTCGGCGGCAAACTATCCACCGTTCTGACAATGACGTCTGCGACTATATTACCCACGCATACCACATCAAATAAATTTGATGAATCAAACATCTGTTTATCCTCCCTATCCGAAATATTTTATACTCAATATATTTTTGTTTTCTTTATTATAACATAAATATATATATAAATCTTTTCTTTTGAGCTTTCTCAGTTTTGTCGGAAGAATTCTTTTAAAGTAAACGTCGCCGAGATAATTTTTCTGCCTGACTTCGTTTGTGACGGAAAAAGTCGTCATTCCCTCCGTGAGACCTTTGCCGGTATATTTTATATAAGCCTCTTTTTTCGTCCAGATTTTGAAAAAATTGTTTATATAAGCCTCCGAATTGGCAAAATCATCGGAATCGTCGGCATCATACAAATCATCCGAGCCGTCTGAATTATATAAATCAATAGACTCCAAAAACATATTTTCTGTTGACGAATAAAATCTCTTCGCGATTTTTCTGCACTGCGCTTCATTTTTGACATTTTTCATCTGGCAGTCCGCGCCGACGTTAAAACAAGCGACCGCGCAGATAATCATATTTTCACTGTGAGACAGCGAAAAAAACAGTGAAAAGTCAATTTTAATCCTGTCGTTTTCTCTTATTTTATACAAGCTGTCAATATACGGTTTGCCGTAATCATTTTTCGCAAACGTAATATCAATATTGTCCTCTTTTTCACATATGAAATCGCATATGCATTTTTTTATAAACGCCCGCGAGATTTTTTGCTCATCCGGAATATTTTTACGCCACTTGGCGTTTTTCACATCTTCACATATATAAAGTTTCATAAAATGCCCCCAATGCACAATCATTTTTCAATAAATCCTATAAATAGATATACTATATATAATTTTACCAAATAAAATCAATTATTTCAACTGTTTCATGTATTATTTTATAAATTTTTTTATTTTTCGGAAAAATCTTTTCTACAGAAAATGTGACGGCAAAAAAGTCCCGCAAGGCTTTTTGTAAGCCTTGCGGGTGGGGAGTTATAATAATATAAAAACTTATTTTGCTTCATTTATGGTAAATTCAACATTACCAGTTACTGTAATAGGATTGCTGCCTACAAGAGCTGTTCCGGGAATTGTTATTGTAATCGGTGTAATTGAATCTCCAGAAGCCGTTGTAGGTGTGCCAGTTATTGTAATCGTAACTGAGGTGGCATTTGCCGCAACATTAGCTTTAGCTGCTGCTGACAGACCATCGGGCAAACCAGTGATCCACGCCGCTACATCGGCGCTTCCTTTAGCTATAGCAGTTTTTATTTTATCATTAGATATTGTTATCACTAAATCTGTTGACGTAATTGCTGTATCTACTGTGCCAGTGACACTAACGTCGGATGTAAGTTTTGCAGAAGGTGCCGGTGCAGCTATAGCAAAAGCAGAACCTACACTATTGTCCACTGTAATAGGACTGCCGGCTGTAAGAGCGGACCCTGGAATTGTTATTGTCATTGGAGTAGATTCAACCGCAGCAGCCGGAGTGCCGGCGATTGCGATAGAAACTATTGTAGCGGTTGCGTCATCGTTTGTCGATACATCTGTAACTGTAACTGTCAAACCTTTTGGAAGATTTGTAATCCATGCCGCTACATTAGCATTTTCTTTTACTACAGTACTTTTGAAAGTATCACCGGTTAATTCTATTGCCATATTATATGCGTTTTCAATTTTTGCGCCAGTTACAGCATTGACAACAACGGGGTCGGTTCCAATAACTGTTGCCGTGATAGATTGCGGGTCAACTACCGGTATAGATGTTACTGCAGAATTGGGTTTGCTGTTATCATAAGTAGTGTTATTGCTCTTATCAGTTTTTGATACTGTTCCGGAAGTTCTGAAGTAAATTGTTTTATCTGCTGTTAAAGTCAATACTAATGTACTTACAATATTTACCCCTGTACTACCTTTTCCACCATTAACTTGATTTGTTTTATCTGCGTCATTTAATTTTACAACTTTATCTGCCGGAATATCAGTCCACACAGTCCCGTCTACAGAATACTGCATCTTGGCAGTGAAACCTTTATATACTGTAACTTTTTCAGATACTTTAGTAGTTGGATTTTGAGATACAATATTAGCAGAGGTTAATTTAGGGGCTGCCGGAGCCGCCGGAATTTTTACTTTTATGGAAGCGGAAGCAAACTGTTTATTATCTTGATTTGCCGCCCATTTAACTTCAGCCGTATCGCCGGTCGGGAATGAAGAGCTGAGAATATCTAAAGCTGATTTTGCCGGAATGGTCATCCAACCTGCGTTAAGCCCCACTTTTACAGCAACGTCTAATTTATCACTTGTATTTTTTAATGAACCGTTCGCCAATAAAACTGGGTTTGTCGGTGTTGTATAATCGTTGCCGTTATTATAAATTACTAAAGATTTTAAATCGTTATCGTTTATCGGCGTTTTACCGTCTTCTCCGCCTTTATATGCTTTTTCCGAAGGTCTCGCAGGAATCGGTATCGTACCTCTTGTTATATAACCCGGAACCTGTGTTGTTACAGCATCAATATTATTTTCGGTATCTGCCGGAGTTACTGTTACTGTCACATTCCCGACAGGGTCACTGGCAAGTCTGTATGCTATGTAGTAATTGTCTTTATCCGTAGAGTTAGCTTTGAATTTTGGTATGTATTTTGATATATCTATTGAACCTGTTCCTACATTTTTTGTACTATCAACAGTAATATAAACCGGATACCATTTTTCGCTTGTGTATTTGTAAGTTTTTGTAAGTGATTCGTTCGGCACTGCTTTCAGTGCATATAGCACATAGAACCCGTCTTTGTCTGGCACATTATCGGTTGTATATGCGACTGTAAAATTCAATGTTTCGTTTACGAAATCTATACTTGCGGTAACAGTTGTCGGGTCCAAACTTGCCGCACTTACCGCTAAACCCATAAATGCCGACATGGTCATAATCATTGCGATAACGAGTACCAAGCTCAGAATTTTTGATAATTTTGTTTTTTGCATAAAAATAAATCCTCCTTGATTTTTAACAAACAGGGAATCCTTCCCTGCGTTTTTAAATTTTTTATTTTTTACTTCCTTTATTTTGTAACTGAATCCTTCACAATTCAGCTGCTTGTTTTCAGTATAACACATATTAAAAAATTTGTCAAGCGATTATTTAAAAAAATCTTAAAAATTTTTCAGGAAAATATTTTTGAAAAAATAATTTTATTTATGCTTTACATTATTGAATTATTTTGTTATAATATATCTTACATATATTTTACTTTATTTTTACCTTGATTTTAAATAAAACAGAAAAACCAAAAGGAGGAAAATAATTTGACAGAGTTAAAATACAGAAACGAATACAAACATATAATCAACAAAGCGCAGGCTGTCATAATAAAAAGCAAACTGAAAGTCCTGCTTAAATCCGACGAATTCGCGGACAAAAACGGCGAGTATTTTATAAGAAGCCTGTATTTCGACACATACGACAATAAAGCACTCGCAGAAAAGTTGGACGGCGTCCCGTTAAGATACAAATACAGAATCCGATTCTATAATCACGATACTAATTTGATTAAACTCGAAAACAAAGTCAAGCATTTTAATTCATCTGTGAAATTTTTCTGCACTGTAACAAAACAGGAAGCCGAAAAAATATTAAACGGCGATTATGATTTTCTGAAAAATTCCGAAGAACCGTTAAAAAGAAATGTTTATCAGGAATTTACAGGCGGAGGACTTGTCCCGAAAACTGTCGTCGATTACATAAGAACGCCATTCGTATATCCTCACGGAAATGTAAGAATAACAATAGATTCCGACATACGGAGCCTTTTCAGCCAGAGCGGGCAGGCGGATATTTTCAATCCTAATATTCCGACAGTGAGCGTTTTCCCTGATGAAAGGTGCGTTTTAGAAGTAAAATACGACGAATATATCCCGGAATTTATTCATAAAGTAATCCAGACCGAAAACTCAATAACATCGTCAATGTCAAAATACGCCGCCTGCCGCAGGTTTATATAGATTTGCACAGTAATTATATATAAAAACAAAAAATAATTAATATATTTAAGGAGATTTAAACAAAAATGGTGACTTTTAATGATGTTATAAAACAAAAATTTATCGACGCATTCAACACCGTCACAAATCCCTCGTTTAACATATGGACAATGTTAATAGCGCTTCTCATAGCATTGGCGCTTGGGGTAGGTATTTTCTTTGTTTACAAATACACTTTCGGCGGAGTTATGTATTCCCGCACTTTCAATGTCTCTTTGTTAGGATTGACTGTTGTGACTGCTTTTGTTATTTTAGCCGTATCGTCAAACGTCGTGCTTTCTTTAGGAATGGTTGGCGCGCTGTCGATTGTGAGATTCAGAACGGCTATAAAAGACCCGATGGATTTGATATTTTTATTCTGGGCAATCGGCGTGGGAATTGTCACCGGCGCGCAGCTTTATATATTAGCTATTGTGGGCAGTATTATTGTCGCTGCGATAATATATGTATCAAGCCAGAGACTTTCGTTTGATTCTCCGTATTTAGTAATAATAAACTGCGACAGCCAGACGTCTGAAGATGAGTGCGTGAAAATAATAAATTCATATTCAAAAAAAGCTCGCCTCAAATCAAAGATTGTATCTGCGGGAAAAGGCACTGAATTTATTTACGAAATCCGCAGCAAGGGCGAAAACACAGGTTTTGTGAACGATCTTTCCGCAGTTTCGGGAGTTCAGAATGCGTCTCTCGTAAGTTATAACGGCGAATTTTTGGATTAATAAAAAAATCTACATATATTAGATCTGTCTGGAAACTGTAGGGGACGATGGTAATCGTCCCGTAAAATCACGGGCGGATTACCATCCGCCCCTACGTAAATCAGGGTTTCCGGACACATATATTACAATGAGATAAGAGACAAAACACCCGGCTCTGCGGAGCCGAGTGTTTTGTTTTTTCTTCTCAAAATTTTATATAAAAATTTCATTAACCTCTTGACAAAAACAAAAAATTGGATTACAATAATAACAGAGAAATAATAAAATGCAATGCAAGCAACCGCAGGGAGTGCGGCAAACACCCCTACGGTCTATATAAGGTGAGAGCGCACCATATACAACGGAATTATTCCGCACTTGCACAATCATATTATACATCATTTAACGGAGTTCGTCAAGAGTTTTTTTGGTTATGCTTATGTTTGATTTTACTGTCCGTGTATGGGTTCACCATGCACGGCGTTTGTTATTTCTCGGCGGAATTACCTTAGGGTGGGTGGCGAAGTCTCCGGCGTCGCGGCTTCGTTCACCCGAGGGTAACCCGCTGGGAATACAGAAATTCAATACAAAAATGGAGGTAATTCCAATGAAAAAGATAATATGCAACAAGTGCGAGTACTACCTAAAATACGATGGGGAGGATGAGGCGGAGTACTGCACGACTCAGGAGAATCTGTCAATGTTATATGCGTATGAACACGGGCAGAGCGACTATGACCCCAGATTAATTCCGCAATCGAAATGCAAAGATTTCAGGAAAAAACCGGCAAATTCACGCATAAAGAAAAATAAATAGAATGTAAAGGCGGGAGACTTAACCCCGCCTTAATTTTATTTTGCCTATTAATAATTATTGACCGTTTCCATCGCAATTTGCGCCCACTTTAACAAATGATCCGGTTTTCCCGCGACTGTTGATATATCTTTGAGCACTATATCGCATGAGCAATTATTTCGCTTTACAGCATCGACTATCGTCTTTAGTTCTTTTCTTATAACGTCTTCGTCGAATCCCGTGCCGACATTTGCCGGATTGGGTTTTGACGCTACTACAAACTCGCTGCCCATAACCTCTGCTGCAAGATTTATATCCGCCCACGGCGTAATTGAAATTTTGCGCAGATTTTTTATCTTTTTCAATATATCTATTTTTTTGTCCAACGGTTCGCAGCAGCCGTAATACGTCATGCCGAACTGCTTCATAGATTCCACTGCGTATGTTATGTCAAACTCGTCGTGCATGGCTTTTGACACTGAACCAAAAATCTGCGCAACTGCGCGTCCCCACATATTATGAGGCTTGATATGGTCGAAATCGTCCGGACGCTCCAAATCGTCCGTCAGCGCGGGAGTACAGTGAATATATGTCTGGTCTACTCCGAGAAGATTCTGTTCTTCCAGCTGGCGCAGTTTATCCAAGAAAATATCTGTGAGTTTTCTCGCTATTTTGTGCATAAATTCCGGTCGTTCAGCCAAATCCGTCAAAAGGCTTTCCACGCCTTTTAACGTTGACACCGTGTCCCATATCCCGTGCCCCAAACCGTAATCGGACGACAATCCGCCTATTTTTACAGGCATAATATCCCCGATTATATCCGAAACATATTCAAAATATTTTTTTGTCCCTTCTTCGTTGTAAGTCACGGTTTCGTTGTGAAGTTTTTCTAGATCTTCTTCCGTCTGCAATTTGTCGGCATACTGATGCGCGACAATCCCGTTTCTTTCGTCAGTCTTTAAGATTTTTTCTTCGCTCCACATGCCGATTCCCGAAAATTTCACATTTTTCGCGACCGTAAACACGGGATTGAGATATAAATCGCAGCCGAAATATTTGTGTCTTGCCAGCCAGTATCTGAAATGCCATTCAAGCCCTCTTAATCCCTGATCTTCGCAGACGCAGTCGAGACAGTTGTCGATATTCAGTTCAAACCACGGCAGTTCGTCGATAAGCACGACCGGGCGTATCATTTTTCTGTCGTTTACCGCCCTGAATAAACGGGCTTTTTCAATATTTTCGCCGCTCATCGCGATATTGTGATATTTCGCGGCAAGTTCCCTGACGATTTTGCGGTCTTTTTGATTATGTATGATATTAGCGTTTCCGTTTTCCATCATAAATTACCTCTCTATTTTTCTATACTTTTTATTCTGCCAGCCCTAAAGCAGTAAGCGCTTTGTCGATAGCTTTAGTAATTACAGGTTCGACTTTTTCCATATTAGAAGTCAGATTACGGTCATTCTTTTGGAACATCTTAACAAATATGCCGTCCCGCAGTATACTGCACCATATAGAATCGCCGAGGTCGCATACGCGGTGACTGAAAATTATATCAAGCATTTCGGCGGATTCATCGTCCCTGGCATACTTGGTTTTTAAACTTACGTCATAATATGCAGGTATAACGTCGTTCAGAGTTTCACATGCCATAGCTTCTATTACCGCGCCTGTTTTTTCGGGGTCGGGTACGGTTACCGGTATAATAAACGGAAAACAT
>Ga0123357_10005332_pt1 | contig 15368 bp, 11 predicted proteins | sample TergutEmb28metaG_FD_89873 | JGI IMG/M metagenome (GOLD analysis project Ga0123357, IMG submission 89873) | Embiratermes neotenicus P4 segment gut microbial communities from Petit-Saut dam, French Guiana - Emb289 P4 | ecosystem: Host-associated > Arthropoda: Insects > Digestive system > Gut ... | reverse complement strand
TTGGGTGAGGAGTACAAGTCATTTAGCTCCTCGTTATGCAATCTCCTCCATTCCCCCGTTACCTCGTCCCTCCTAGGTCCAAATATTTTCCTCAACACCCTGTTCTCAAACACCCTCAGCTTTGTTTCCCCCTGCAGTGTCAATGACCAAGTTTCACACCCATACAAAACAAAAGGCAAAATTACAGTTCTATATATCTTGATCTTTAAATTTTTAGATAGCATCCTAGAAGACAAAAGATTCTGCACCGAATGATAGCTGGCATTTCAATCTGCTCTTAATTTCTTCCGCACTACACCCAAGTAAAAGTCAACATAAAAAAAAGTAGGATAACAGCCCAGAAAGGGTTAGGAACAGTGACCTTGGCCATATGTATATTTCCACATTTCTTTACAGAGTTAAGTGTGATGATGCTTGCCGCACTCACAAAATTACAACTGGAAGAAACAAAGTTTTGTAAATTTGTTATATTTTAAAAAGAGGTTTATAATGAATTTCCAGTTAATTTGTTAGGTAATGGCTGTCACTGTGCAATTATTAATTTTCAACACACTACACAAATTTGGAACTTTATGACAGCTAAATCACACAACAGATTTACATGTAACTGTTCTGCTCAATGTACAGCCTATTCTCCTTCCTTTAAAATGAGAAAGTGGGCCTTTGAGATCACCATGTTCTTTATGTGCATGTTATCCATAAAATTTTTTAATAAACTGCTGACAAATTCTCACAAAACTTAGTAGGAACATTAAGTCCTTGGAGGGCATCCAATATTTTTTTTTTCAATTCCCATAGTCACTAATAACAATATGGTGAACATGAGGCAGAAACAACCTTGACCCATTTATTTAATGGATCTCAATTGATGTATGGTACCATTATCATACAAAAATATGCTACTTGTGGCCAGGTGACTTTTCTCTGCAATGTACAACAGCATCATGGCAGTCACATGAACATTTTCTTTAACTTTTACTTTGCTGGGCATGAGTAAATGAACACTGGAATTGGACATGTGAAATTTTTATGTAGCAAGAACAATGACATACCTACAGCATTGGCAAATCCTGATTTGGAGGTCAGGTCTAGCAGAAGGGTACACAATGCAGCATGTTAACATTCCACTAGATCTGACTGACATCCAGATCAAGATTTGTCACTGCCTACACATATGAAGAAGAATGTTGGCAAGTCAACAATTACAGACATAGCATAGATAGAAACTCTGAGGTTATATAAACATTTAATGCAATGTACTATGTGTATGCAAGTTCTTCATAAAAATGAACTAAAACATCAACTACATTACAGATGTATGAGAGTACCAACATGTTCAGTACAAAATTTGGTTTCAGAGTTCTGCCTGGATCCCATTAGTCTTATTTTTGGAAAAGATGATAGAATACTTATCACAATTCATGGAATAAGAAAGGTTTAAGAGCAGCTATCCAAGGAGAAGTGTGCAGAGGACATGAACTTACAAGGCTCATTTTTAAGCTTGCTTTTAGCCACATTACAATTCCTGTGTAGCACCTATTAAAACTGCCTTCCATCTATTATACAGACATAACAACAGACAGCTGAAAGAATTTTCATAAGATCTAATACAGGATCATTTTATGAAAAACTGTCAAGCCATTAAAATTTCCATTTCTATGAAACAAATTTATCGACCATTCACATTACAACCTACATGTATTTGTGTGCGCATCTGCAGTGCAAATTGTTCATTATATATCATCCCAAAACGTGTTTCACACAAAAATTGCACAAAAGAATGAGGCACACATTTTATGTTATGATTAAATAAATGTAAGTTTCCAAATGTGTACACTGAACAATCAGCAAGGGTCTTCCAAACATATCCACCCATCCCTGTGAATAACGAAATGAGTCTGGGCTGCATTTAAATTGCGTTGAAATCAGATCTGTTGTATTCTTTTAATGCAGTGCTCTATTATAATATGATCTGAAATACAGTACAGTAATAAATAAGTTATAATCAGTTTATTCTGGTGTCTAGAATAGTGTGCATTAGGTCATTAATACTAATGGCATCTATTCAATACACATTTCTGAATTCTAGTCAGTGACAAAGGATAGCATAATATAGTGACTAGGGTGCATGTTGGATGACCAGGGAATTGTGTTTCAGTTCCCAGCAGGCACAAGAAATTTTCTCCAAAGCATCCAGACTGGCTCTAGGGTCTAGCCAATTCAACAGATACCAGGGGCACTTCTCCCAGAGCATAATACAGCAAAAGCAAGGAACTGAACACTTGCCTCCATCTAGTACTAAAACACGTGGTTTTAATAATGATGGTGATTATGCTTACCAAACTATACAGCCACATCTTATGTGAAAGTAGTCTTGAGGATCATGATGACACAACAAATAGCGGGAAGCATACATGATCAGTGGGTGGAAGTATTTCTCACTTGGCACTGCACTTACATGTTCATTCCATAGCTCAGGTGTCAGTACTTTCATACAAGTCTATACAGTACACCATGCAGTGTTCCAATTACAACACAAATTTAAGAATTTTAGTAAATTCACAAACAGAAAATAAAAAACAATGAAACTTATGTCTCACTTTGTTCAATGAGAATCCTGTAACTTCCCTAAAAATCCAAAAACAAGCACTTCCCACAACAGGGTCTATCAAAACACAAAAATACCCTCCCTCCATAACAGGACATGAGCATTTGGGTATCTATAGAAGCAAAAACCACAAATATGTTGATGGATGGAAAATGTTTGTACCTATAAATACAAATTCTAAGAAGGTAAAGACCAAAGAAAGCTTTGGAAAAGCTAAAGAAACATTGTTAATAATAATGTTGTCTGGAGATATTAACATTTGTAGGCTGGATATAAACAGTCTGGCATGTACTTAATTTTTCTTACCTGGAAGGCGAGGCGTGCTCGATCTGCAGCGTTGTCCAAGTCCTCTTCATTATTCAGTAACACCCGAGACAGTGTGCGCAATGAAAATGAGCGCACAGTTTTTGCACACTTTATCTCTGCCACTTTGTATCCATTAACAAAACCCTTCACTACCGCAGAGAATCTCTCAAGCAGGTTGTATTTGTACAAAGCCTCCAAAAGAAGTGGTGCTGCCACCTTGCGAAGCTCGTGGCTTACAAGAATCACACCATCTGCTGAGTTACCTTTTACATTTTCTAACCACTGGATAAAGTCTGACAATCCAGATATCTCACTTTTGGTTTTCAGCACCTGTAACAAACAGATGTTTACAAGGCAACACAAACATAGACATCGGATCACCTGGTCAATGTCACAAGGATTGGTAATGTGGTCTGCACAACTGACCTTTCCAGTCTTAGAATCCTTGAGCATGCGATAGCGACCTACAGTAACAACTCTGATGTTGTGTCTACGCCGTGCTGCAGGATTTAAATCAAGAAATGGCATCACATACTGAGAAAAATTATCTGAAGGAGAGAAAGCTGCAATCTGGCATATTTCATCAAGCAGTCGCCGTCCAGTGGTATCCATATCCCATCCAACCAAGCTATAATCACCAGGTGGCAGGACTGACACCTCTTCATTCTGAACTCCATTCTCCTTTACAGTTGCAGAAACCATTTTCCAATAACCTGCCATGTAAGCAAAATAATTATAGTCCATCACAAGCTATAAGATATTAGAAACTGCAGTACCAATACATAATTAAGACATTTCCTTCCAAATTCCAACTAAACAACTGACTGTGCATTACAATTGTGTATGTTCACACTGGAACCGTATAGCACAATATATAACAACTAAATGTGCAGGAAATTGCCCATTATAATACAGCACACATATATAACCTCAGATAAAAGGGCTAAGCACCACAATTTGAAAAGTATGAGGAAAGATGTGTCTCCCATCCCTACCATCAATCTTGTGCTCCATATTTGGTCACCTTAACATTCAGGAGGAGTGCAAATTACCACACGCCGCATTACAGAATTTTTTCAGGCTCCTGCTCCTTCCCCTCTCTCAGGTACAGTCCTCTCAAGAGCCCTCAATTAGTGTCATTTCCTTAGAGTTAGAGACCAATATCACATGCATTTCTTTTTTCCCATTCAAGTTACATGCACACAAATATGATTTAATTATATTAACAATGCTAAGTACATTCAATTACTTAAATACTTGCTTTTCCCAGTGATTAAAAACATCAACAAAATCGATCATTCATCAGAATCAATTTCAAAATACAGTCCAGAGTGGCCACACACAACTACATATACAACAACTTTTTAAAAACTCTAGTTTCAAAAAGCATTTTGCCAAATGAAAATAGATTTAAAAAAGTCTGAATACACATTTCCCTATACAGAACTTGAAAATTTCAATTCGTCTAATGTGACATGAACCATATTAGTGACATCAAGACAAGCAATTCTGTGCTCGTTACACATGAGTGTAATCAATTCCAAGCTTCCAATTCATATGCAGCGGAAAACTTTCAATAGCCGGTGTCGTACAGTATAAAGCAGTGTTCAATAAATCATATATTCTGTCAAATTGGTCATAATGCTCAAATCTAGGGAGGATTAAGCAGGTGCCACCCTCTCCATGAGAGGAGCATGAAACAGTCTCATGATGATTCAGCTTTGCTGATGCCAGGTCAGAACTTTTACATCTGACTCACTTTTGTACTTCCAAAATTATCCTGCCTAAACAAAGGACACACACACAAATGTGCTACATCTGTGTTTGTGGAGGGACTTCAGTAACGTGCTAAAAGCTACATGCAAAGGATCATCAATCAACCTCTTTATTTTAAGACAAGGTTTTTGAATCTTTTATTTCTTGCTCACACAATGTCCATTGCCAAATGTTCATCAAAGTAACACCACAGGAATGCATGAAAATAACAATCTGTGATAAATATGGCCTTCAACAAAAACGGTCAGCTTCCACAAGCCCACTGTGCAATCTGAAAACTGCTGCAAACTACTTACTCGGGCATTGAACCAACTTATTTCCAAGCAGAATGCAGTCTCATTTCACAATGAAGTACTAATTTTAAATCACTCCATGCTTCTTAAGAGTATGTTGGTTTGAAAAGAATACAGAATATAATTAGATGGATAGCTAGATTATATGCATTCCATAGATCTGGTTAATGCTGTTGTTGAACAAGTTGGTGTTTGAATAAACATACTAGGCAAACCCAAGTAGAATACATGAAAGATACAATTAGAATTGCACTCTTCTGGGTTATTACACAGCGAGTAGTGAATTATTCCAAAACAAGTATTACAGTTCTATAGAAATTAACAAGCTGCTATTAATAAATGTATCCAAAGGAGTTCCATCATGCACAACACAGTTCATTAGACAGGTGACAAGTTTTGGCATGAAATATGGGATACATTTATTGATCTGTGCACTGTGGGGATATGTCATCTAAAGATTATACACTGCTATTAATTATGTAAGGTTTGGAAAATCATGAACACAGTAGATGTGTGAGAAAAGGAATCCTGTTTTAATACCAAGTGAAACTGTTTTCTGTTAGTGGAAAGACTTTTCACACTTACTAGGTCCTCACAACAGACATTAATTACCATGCAACAAAAAACCTTTTTTAGGTACAATTTCAATCAGTAATTGGTCTGTGGAGATCATATACGTGTTTGGTGCTGACTTTATGAGTTTATCATTTTGCCTGAAAATTTTCAATTATCCACAAAAAAATGCCATTAAAACACATTTTCAAAAGAAAGTGTAAGGAAAATCCTTAAATTAACCCCTACATAGCCCACTTTTCTGAGCAACGGCCATAATTCTCATTATTCTGTGCGCACCAAGAATTATTTCTACAAAGCAACCTGGAATTTACGTAAAGAAGAAGCACGGATCGAGCACTGTCAAATGATCTAGAAAGGTCATTTCTTTGACAAAGTCACTCCTTGCGCTTATACATAAGAAATGTTACAGTCACTAACAGTTCTGAATAACACATGACCCTTCATGAACTACCTGTCTGTTTTTGATACAATGCCAAATATATTCCCGCTAACATGTGTTTCTTGCAATATGTGAAATGAAGCATTGTTAACAGACGTACCCTTCCTGCCGCATACAGTATCACTTGAATACACATGAAACTTTCGACACTGAACAATGTAACTACAACCGAAGGGACGAAACAAGAGCTTCCTGTAACACCATTATTGTAAGAAGAAATCGCATTACTCACAGTCTATTCTTAGCAAATACATCACTGCCCCGCCCCTTTATTCTTCTTACGAACTTACCATGCAACAGGCGAAGGTAACTCACCTTTGTATATTCAGTACTCGTAATGTAGGATACTCCCGTTTCAAATTAATGTTCTTCAATCCCAGTACTTTGTTCTTACAGACTGTGCTAACGTCAATACCACAATGATAGGCACGTGGATGACGATAAAAACGTCGAGGTCTTCACGCCCTCGCTACACGACACACACACACACCGAGAGTTTCCCGAATCCTGTTTTTCTAGGGACATGTCGTTTATTACGTCATCAGTATCGTTCATAAATCGTCCTACGATAATGCAACAGATCAAAATGAATGACAGAATTCGTATAGAGGGAAATTTAATTTACGATTGCTGTGTAAATTGTTAGGAAAATATCTTTGATTAGCATGTATGCACTCAACATACTCCACAATCAAGTACAGAAATTTTAAGACCTGTATAACAGGTACTGACATAAATAACCTGCTGGCTTGTCATTCATAGCGTATATTTTTCTATAACAGGACATTCCACGGGGAGTATAAATTACAAGTTACTTGCACAAATAAGCATTTTGAAACAGTAAGAATTATAACATACTAGTTATGACTAAGGGATGACATGGAATTAAGATAAAATTTAAACAGCTGGACGATAGTATGATGACCATCTTCGATTGGTTACATATCTGCTTCCTAATGCCTGGTAGTCCTGTGTCTTGGGCATGGTTCGTTGAAGATTTTTGGGGCCTTCTACCCAACAAGATTTTGATCCCTGCTTTATACCAGGTGGTTGTCTATAAATGTAGAAAATCTCAAATTTAAACTCTGCTAAAGCTACCACACTCGGTGTTTGTGTTGCCTGCTAAAACAAAAGACAAATGCCGCACAAAATAATGGTGTGTTCATTCTGTAACCACAGCGCTGCGATTTGCTTACAATTTTTTTTTTTATGCTCGTACTGTACATGTTGCTACCTGTTTTACTATTTCCAAGGAAAGCGTAGTTATATTTAAAATCACAATTATTGCCAGCCAGTTTAATTATTCCTACGTCAATTTTTTTTAACAACCAAACCTTATCAAATTGCTTTTTTCATTGATGACCCTGCCTGGGTTGGGGGGTGGAGGTGGGGGGGGGGGTCGTCTCTCAAAAAGACCGAGTACCACATAGGTGCCGTGGTTTTATGGCCTTGATCCTGATCTTGGATGAAACGCATTACTTCTGGATCTTTTGCATACTGATTTAGTACTGAGATTTACTTATGAGTATTATCAAGTTACGATATAGACAAATACAATTTCGTTCTACTGCACGTCGAACTAAAACTTAAAATGTTGGTCGAATGGTTCAACTCTCATGCCATATTCCGTGTGCTGTTATATATGCGCAACGATCCCATGTGTTTTAGACAATATCATATTCATGCTCCGAAAGTTCTACATATTAATGACCACACGGGTGCGTGTGTGTTCAGTAATAAGATCTTCTTCCTTTGTGTTTTATTTCAGTAACAGTGAATTAGAGATAAAAAATGTTTTGACCGCTTGCAACTTACTATTGACTTCTAAACGCGCTCGGGGTCGACATTTTGATAGTATGCCGCACGTATTGCAGGTGGCAGTGTTGTTCAATGCAGAAACAAAAAAACGGTAGAAAGCAAACGCGACGTATCCCAGCTGTTCTGATCGTTCAGGTGGATGTTGTGGAACAAATGGTGAAATTTGTATTTTGATTTATGTTTGGAATGTATACATCTAGGGTATGTTAAGTATCTGTTGAAGACTTTTCTAAGTCTTAATACATACTTTGTATGACTTCGACCCTGAAGGAAAGAAGAACGTGATTATTCAGAAAAGATACGTAACAGTTAAATCTAGAACAGCGTATTGGCGATAGAGAAAAACTAGCCTGTGCTTTGCCTTGTTGGATAACACTGGGGGTAGCATTAGTTTGTATCAGTGTTTAAGCGCAACGGCAAATAGTCCTGTATTTCAGCTAGGCAGTCGTGCAAATTTTTAGGCCAAGTTAAAATGGCCCAACAGCCCACAAGTAGTGCTCTTCGTGCTCTGGCATTGGAATACAAGAGTCTGCAAGAAGAACCAGTAGAAGGATTTCGTGTGAAACTTGTTAATGAAGACAATTTATTTGAGTGGGAAGTGGCAATTTTTGGACCACCAGATACATTGTACCAAGGTGGATATTTCAAGGTGAGTTGCATCAAGTGGAAATAAGCCTTTGGAAGCAGGTACTACGTCTTGAATTTGACAAGTAATGTAGATGTGGAATCACTGCCTGCACATATATCTAGTATGTTGAAGCTTTATTAGGAGGATGTGGGATAAAGTAATGACAGAAATTGGATAAATGTGTGTACTAGCAAGTGAGTGTAAAAAATGAAAATATATCGCGGAAACATGGGAGTCTGAACTAAACTATTATTTCTCCTGTTTTATGTAGATAGAAATTTGATTGTTCATCATTGTGAGGGAAGAAGTGTGTAATAAAGTCGTGTCGTTACACTATGGTGACTTATTTTGTTACCTGAATAAATTAGAAAGTTGAGGAACACATAGTCACCTGTACAGAATAGTTGCTCCAAGAAGAATCTGTCAGAAGCAATACTTAGACCATATAGGGACCAGAAACAGTTATTTGTGGTGAGGGATTGGAATGTTAAGATTCAGTAGTTTTCCTCGGAGATCAATAATAAAAACCTGAAATAACCAACTTACTTTATGTTCTATCTGTTGATTGGTATTTTGGAGTCCAACAGTAACTGATTGTTTTTCCACAACATGTGTACAGTTTTGGTTGCATTGTTGTGTAAAAAATCTGTTACTGGTTAGATCTGTGTTTCTGTCATTTTATTTTTTTTTGTTTTGCTTGTGTGCCTTGAGACTATTAATGTTTCAAAAATTTATCTCAGGTTACATTTACTTGTGGGTATAACTGGCTTGAACACTCTTTTACCTCACACATATTTATGTTTTGTTATACCTCAGTAAAACCTGTGTGAAGGAGACTAAGGAATTATAGCTTTCCTCTTCAGGTACCTCTATTATGTTGCCCATATTCTGGCTGTAGTGGGTTACCAATATTCTCATCATATCATCTGGAATTTTCTTCTTGTATGGCAGTATAGGCAAATTAGCCGAAGGTTATTTGTCTGGGTTTGTGAATCATGTTTGTCGATGTTTGGTAGGATAAACTTAAATTGGGAAATGGCCTGTCACAAGGCCTTCGTCTGTGCCAGGACACCACGGAACACATGTCAATACCTAATTGGGGTTTGAACACATGATCTGCATGTTTGAGTGTTTAGAGACAGTACATACCTTAGATTGTACAGACACTGTCATCAAACTTATCTGCTTTTTAAAAGAGTAAACATTATAAGTACACAGTATATCAAGTGTTAAATTTTTTACTTGTATGATACACTAACAAATGCCCATTAAATATGTGCATTTAAATATAATATATTCTTTAATGAACGATTGTAGAATGCATAAAGTTAAAATTTTTTTTCTTCCCCTTCTTGAATGGACTTGCTGCCCCTTGCAGATATTGAGCCACTGATTTATAATGTGGTAACAACAATTCTACAATGTGTAGGGTTTTGAGAAATGAGCAAGTGAGGTTTTTAGTGTCATTGAATACAGTCACCATTACTTAATGTAATGTTACACACCTGATAAAGGAAATATACTGGTAAAGGAAGAGTTGTTCCTGTCCATGCTGTGAAGGCATTCAGAGGGAGGAGACATGTAGCTCCCCACTTTCTTAACACTAACACTGGGCATAGGTGAGTGGCTAACTTCACAGCTTAGCTGCTTTATCTCTGGGGAAGAAGCCTGTAGTACCCAATGAATATGAGAGTGGATGGGCTCTTGAGCCAGCCCAGACATTTTGGAGAAGAGAAAGTTCTCCTACTCCTGCCAGGAATCAACCCAGGATCATACAGTCATTATCATATTGAACATACAGTGGAAGAAAAAAATTAGCATATTAAAAGTTGTTTCCATTTTTTTTAATATAACATTTCAGATGTCCACTCATTTATGAGGCATTTTGTAGTTTTTATGTTAATGTTTGAAACATTATACATTTAACAAAAGTAGGAAATAAAGCATTATAGTACTGTAACAAATGGATGGCATTATGTAATAGAAAGAATAACTGTGCATTTGTCTTTAACATGTTCAGTATATTTTCGCACTTCATTTCTTTGTGTATGTACTCATGTATGTTAGCCACACACTATCAAAGTGATGCAGTTTGATAGCACCTGACATGCTTTTTGGTATCACTTTGTAGCTATGAATGCTGACTTGTCTGTCAGTTTTCAAAGCGCTGAACATGGGTGTGATATGGATACTACAGTCTTGTCGAATGTGCCATTGTATAGTCTTCTTGGATATGACTTTGAGTCATATCCAAGAAGACTAATATAACTGTATCGTGTTAAGGAGATTGTTATTAATGTTGATTATAATCAGAGACCACATGCCGTATGAGCATTGGCACATGTCTTAGGTGTGCATTGTTGTCATGAAGTGTGTATGGTGTAATGACACAAACTGGTGGCAGATGGAACTTTTTATTGTGTGCACATGCTGGACATTGAGAAACGTTTGTCAGTTTAACTGAAGGAGGCAGTATTTTTGTCTTGGAGATTTTTCTTGCCGACTCCAATGGCCACACGGTCTAAGATGTAGGACTGCGGCTGCTTGCTTGCTGGGATTACGAGTTCAAATCTTGCCAGGGGCATGGATGTCTGACCCTTGCGAGTATTGTGTGTTGTCAGGTAGAGGTCTCTGCGTCAGGCAGCAATAATCCTCTTACGCCTACAATCGGTAGTAGAAAGAGGTCAGATAAAGAAATAAAGCTTATTTTTGTAAAAGAACATTTGATAAGGTAAATGTAAAGCAATCCCTGTATATTCGTGGACAGGCCCTGAGGGTTCCAGGAGGTTGGGGTTCCCAGATTTCGTGGCAGTCGGCAGTTGAAGGTGGTAAGGCCGTCAGCCCTATGTACCGGCCGCCTTTACTCCCAGGAAATATTCCTGATACTCATTTCTGTTTGAGGCTCAGTTGACCCCAGGGCCATAGTGCGAGCGGAAGGATTATGTCAATGAAAAACATTTAATTAAGTACAGCATTTCATTAATAGTTTTTTTTAACAGCATCGTTATTAGTTATGAGCATTGTATTTTGAAGTACCACATGTACATATTTTAAATGCCTAAAATGAAAGCCCTTGTAATGTCACAACATGTAGTGTTTAATTTTTCAGCTAGCACGATGCACTACCGTGCGGCAATGGTATTGATTTCTCTTAACGTCCGTGGCCGCGATTCAACCAGAAATTACAAGGGAGGGAGAAAAGGGGAAATGATCCAGTATGCAGGTAATATCGGATCACAATTGGCGGAGTGAACTCTCTTGGGATCATTCAGTTTGGGAGTTCAATGTATTCAGTAGTGGCGTCTTAATTCTCACTTCTGCTTTAAATAGATATCGCAGCGTTAAGGCCGGCGCACACTACATCGAACTGAAATAATACAGCAAATATATCGTCTGAACTTTTTTTGCAGCATTGTTTCTCAATAAAAAGCTCGATTCAGATTCGTGACATGTTACAACAATTTTCGTAATACTCATTCAATGTCCCCAAAAGAATTTAAAACCTGAAGAGCAGGGCTTGAATTAAAGCGTGATATTTTCTGTAGACACAGTCCACAGTGTCACGAATCGAAGTGAGCTGGCCGTCATGTAGCAGGAGATATTGTTCGATTCCGTTCGGTGCGATCAAGTATGCGTTAAGTTGTGGCATCAATCATAAGCGCAAACAAACGAATCATGGGGGGTGGGGATACTTGGGTTGTTTTCGTTAGAAGCTGAACGCATTTTCTAATACACGTTGTTTTCAGGCCGAACGAAGGGAGGTTAATTCTAGAAGTGAGCCATTGTGCCGTATAGATTTGTCGTCAGTGACCCTTGTTATCTCCATCTACAGGACAAGTACAATGTATAAAAGGCCATGGGCGAGAAAATTGAAATGTCTGGGAATATGTGGTTAGGTCCTGTAAGCGTGTGAGACCTATGTAGGAGTTTTGATTTGTACCCGATTCGTTGTGAAAGCCTCCAAACTGTAAACAGCATACCAGTTGTTAATCAGTATTATGTATCTTTAAAAGCATACTAAAGATTCATTTTTAAACAGATAGTGTGTGAGACATGTAACCTCAGACGGCAGAAACGTGTGATGCGAGGGGACGCATGGGAGCGAATAGGTCATGTTACTGTCAGATGGACTGCAGTTCCGGAGGCGTTGTGAAGTCTTCTTTAAAAGAAACATTAAACTGCGTGTATACTTCTTTAACATGTAAATGCGGGGTGGTTAGTAGAGAATTAGTTGTCGGAAGTTGCTACCGAAAATATCCATTCCGTTAGGTGGCAGCAAGTAGAAGGTCGTTTTCCAGGGGAAGGTAGTGAATACTTCAAGCTTACATTAAAAGACCGGGCCTGAACTTGTTTACTTATATTCTCGAATAAGGTGGACTGAATTTTAAAATTTCCACGTAACATCTTACCAGATACAGTTGCGGTATACCGTTGAGGGTAAATGGAATATACTAGGAACTTCTGAATACGCGTTTTTATACTCATATAAATATTTCCTCAAATCCTTCGATGATTCGGTCTGATGTTGGATTTCTTGACCCTTGAAAATGGGACCGTTAGGTTGTCCCGAAACATCGGTAAGGAATTACCACTGCACGCTGCGTAATATCCCAGAAGAACGCGGATTTTGTTTACATCGAGGCGAAAGCCTGAAATCGCCTTCAGAGAATTTCTGTACCCAAATCCGTAGTGATGAATACAGAATTATTAGCATATGAATTCTCCGAAAGACCCCGAAATGATGTTAGGCATTTGAATTTCAGCAATACTTGGCATACGTCTCGCAGTATAAACGCCGAAGTATGAGATGTGGCTTTTAAATAGCGAGACTTTTCAGAGGCATACTTTATTAACTGTATCAGCATGTCGTCATCTTCAAAGCAATGTCTATCTGCAGCTACACGCCGCTCCACATAAGCCCCTTAGGTCTTAAAACATCCTTGAATACATTTTATGAGAGTGGTTTAATCATAACAGGATTATTTTCATGAAGCCTCTGTCGTCTGTTCAGCAAGTCTGGGATGATATCACAGGAATCACGAAATCGTGTGTATCGTAAGAAATTGAAGGTTTCCGAGGCAGTTCCCTTAAAATTAACAAGACATTTGTTGTGTATTCGTACTTCATTTTTATCAAACACGATTGCGGCAATTTAAAAAGGCGTGTAAAAATGTTTGTTGCTGTGTACTACGTTAACGTAACGGAGTGTGTTTTGGCACGTGACTGAGGGAAGGTTTAGCGGTAACTGACATCGTTATTTGGTGATTAACAGTCAAGGCCAGGAGTTCTGCCCGAAGTCTCGTTATTGAATTATCCACACCCCATGCCAACTGCGCATTTCTGGTTCATCTGTAGATGCCTGCGGCCGTCCTCATATCGGTATGCCCATTTGTATTTGCACAGCTATAGTTAGCTTTAGTTTTATTTAATTCATTCCAGTTGAATGGTACGGATACAACAGGTAAGCTCTTTAATGCTGGAACACACTGCAGTGATAGTTATATTGTTGGGTGTTGTGGATGATGTACTTTGTGTGCGTTTATTTGATCCTGACGAGAAGCATGTGTTTTTAAATGTAGGGTACATTGGTGGTAATGGAAAAATATGCTGTTTCTTTCCGGTTTCCATAGAAGAGATTTAATGATATTTGAACAACTATATGGAAAATTTTCCCTGAAATGTGTGTGTAAATGTATGTAAACACACAGCATATCCTCAGATGTTGTATTCGATGTGAACTGTATGTTACGAGCGTATTATATGCATTTTTTCTCCTTAATATTCCCAGTTTCGAGAGCAGTCGTGCCCAGTGTCTAATATTGATGCTATCTTTCAAGGGGTTGACGTCCCGCCCTTGCCCTTTCCATCCCTCGCCAATGTCCACTGCCTGTTGTCAGATTGAGACATCGAAAACGAATGGTTTAAAACTCGTTGCTAATTGTGGTTTGAAGTGATGTTTATTGTGATTTGTTTAGTCTACGAAAAACTATAATATAAATAATATCTTTGTGGTTTTTGAATTGTTGCTGTAGAAAAGGTTTCGTAAGTAAAGTCTGCAAGCAGCGGTGTCAATTCATTGTATCGTACAATGGAAGCATCTTTCCATTTCATTTAGCGACCTGAAGTTGTACATTCTGTAAAATTAACCGTCAATTAAGGTTTCCGCTGAACTGCTGGAAACGCGATGGGATTCCTTGGAGTACATTTTGGAAACCACTTATATAGCGACTTTTTGTGCACTCTTCCACTTTTTCCAGATCTTACGAATACACTATTACCTGTTTTTGTTTTCACATACAGTCCTCCTCTAACAGAACTCTTCACATAACCCTGACACTAAAACCTCCGTTGCACTTGCAGTGTCCACGGCTAACGTAGTACTGGAACATCAGGCCGCGTGGAACCACTTTTGTTCTGTTTCGTTAGGAAGCGCTCGTTCTACTTGCGCCACCAAACGGAAATTTTATTTCGGTTTGGTGAGCTTTAAGACATTCGCTTCTGGAACGTTGATGACAGCAACAGAAACATTGTATTTTAATTAATGCATATAGGCTACTGATCCACTTTCAGTTTGTATCTTCAATACGTTGACTGTAAACTGGCAATAAGACGTATTTTTAACCATTTTAAATTTGAAGTCCATCTAAGTAATGTTAAAAATTCAGCCAGTGCTTCATAGAAAGCTCCCAGCTTCTTCATTACAAATGCGATTATCGAGCGGTTAACCTCCTGAAGCCGGAAATTAATGTACCTAAATAAAATATAAACATGTAGTTCCTACGTCACAGTAAACATTATTTCTCATTACTTACTTACTCCATGGTGCAGAGTCCTTCTTGAGAAGCTAACTGGTCTGCAGCTAGTCAAGAAATTCCCCGCATTTCACGGAACCCGAAGGTTCATTACCGCACTCACAAGCGTCCG
>Ga0123357_10005331_pt1 | contig 15369 bp, 4 predicted proteins | sample TergutEmb28metaG_FD_89873 | JGI IMG/M metagenome (GOLD analysis project Ga0123357, IMG submission 89873) | Embiratermes neotenicus P4 segment gut microbial communities from Petit-Saut dam, French Guiana - Emb289 P4 | ecosystem: Host-associated > Arthropoda: Insects > Digestive system > Gut ... | reverse complement strand
TCTTCAGCTTTTCTTTCTCATTCTTATGCTGTATATCAAAACTCTCTTCTATGCCTAAATACTTATATACTTTTCTCAGGTCCAGTTCTTTAATGTCGTTCTCAAATGTGCTTCCTACATTTATTATTATTATTATTATTATTATTATTATTATTATTATTATTATTAGCAGCAGCAGCAGCAGCAGCAGCAGCAGCAGCAAGTAATATACTTACCTCATGGCAAACAGGATATTTGTACATTTATTATAATAGTAAGATTGCACCAGTACAACTTATATGGAAATTACTGATATTCCATTGTAGTAAACCCAATAATGATGGGTGCTTTGGCTCAGGTTTTGATTGATTTGTTGTGTTATGTTTTCGGCTAATAATCCTAGCTATGTCTTTTAAATGATATCATTAATCTGTAGTTATGTACAGTCACTATAAAATAGAGAAAAACATTATTGTAATTTACTCTTTTTGTGTAATACCTTGTTTCATATGCCCTTAGATTAGTCATATATTACAGTTGATTCAGATGGATTCCATATAACGTACTGAAGTTGGAAAATTTCTATCGTTTAAAATATTTCTGTAAGGTTTCAGCTGTGTCCTCAGTTTGACGTGAGCTTCTGACGCAAGTTACAGTATCTTAATAATGATGTACATACATTGAAAATCATTATGCTCTTGTAAATTGCCTGTTGACAAAAAAAAAATGCTGAGAAAATAAATGAAACATTTTGTGTTTGGTAGAGATGAGAATTGCATACAAAAATTTTGGCCAGGAAGCCAGAAAGGAAGGGACGGACTTAAGTATAATTAGAGCAATAATATTAAGGTTGATCTCACAGAAATAGCGTGTTGTGATATGAACAGAATTCATTATGTCTGTGTTGTGCGATAATGAACCGTTGATTTTGTAAAAGATGGGAAAGTACTTGATCACCCGAGCAACTGTCGGCATCTCAAGTAGGTAACTGAATATTGCACTGTATAAGAATTTGAGTTGGGATAGTGTAGTCAGTATAGCGACTAGCCACGCTGGATTGTTCGGGGTTCGAATCCCGGCATATGCAAGATAATTTATATTCTCCAGAGAACTGTCCAGACCGGTTCTGGAACCAACCCAGCCTCCTATTCAGCAGGTGCTTGGGTCCTTTCCCGGGGGTAAAGCGGTCGAGGCATGAAGTTCACCAGTCACCTCCATCGAGTGCTGAATTTAAGAATGAGTGGAGCTGTACCTCTGCTCCCCCTATATACCTATGTGGCGTGGATGGAGATGACTTTACCTTATTTTTTTACCAACTTTTAAGCATCTGATGTAGGTTGTAACAGACAGTTTGATATTATTTCAAACCATACACAACACTTTTTTTTTATCAACAGGCCAGTTGTATAATAAGTAACACTTGGCTGGTGACCTACATTTAGTCCATTTACATCATGACTCTGCAGGAACGCAGGATTTGCCTCAGGGTGACAGACTAGTTTGTTAGCCAGTTCAGAGATCTGATAATCGATTTTATCCCAGGTCAGTCTGTATGGGACTTAGGTAGACAAAATACAGCAGGAAGTTCCACTCTTAGTACTTTAGTTGTACCCTGTCAGTAACATATCACCAGTGCTGTGTATGCCTGTTCACTTATCTGCTAACAATTCTGAATAATATCACTTACATAAATAGTATATTTTCCATCATCACCGTACTTAAGAATAATCGCAGTGTTTTGGAAGCTGACGCCTGAAGATGCAATTAGTCAGTTTCCAAATCATTGTAATTATTTTTAAGTAGAGTGATGATGGAAAAGTCCTTGCTAGTAAAAGAGTATTATTCATATGAAGTCACTTTCAGTAAATAATATGCTGCAGTTACCATTGATGCTGTATAATCTAGATACTGACAATCTGTCACTTATAATGAACTTTTTAAATATTGCCCTGTCTGGAAAATTCTTCAAATTAGAACCCCTGAATAGTCTAAAATGTAATGTAAAATATATATAATACAGTCATACACAACTTTGTATTTTATTATATTATATTAGATTATTATTCCAGCTACATGTTTCGGCCCAATTGTAGTGCCATCTTCAGGCTGATATTTGAACAAGTGGAGTGTACAATTGATAATGCTTTCAATTTACGAGATCTCGTATTACAATAATTGGTTAAAATAATTGTGGTATGTTATATAAGAGACTTAAGATTAAAAATCAAATGTGGTACTTTATACAATAAACATTAAAAACAGATAAAGTAAAATTGGTGGGGTGTTTGTGGGGGTCTACATTATACCCAACCACTGTGACAGGATAGGAGAGAATATATATGTGCTTTATTGAAATTTGTAGGAGAAATGGTACCATTTTGGTGACGTTTCATGGCCGTAAGAAGTAGATTTTATGGTTCAGTGCTGTATTCATACATTAAATCTGTTTGTGATCACTTCAGTCACAAAATTTTTTGTATTCATTATCAAGCTTTGTAGTTGTTTCTGGTGTACATGTCAGTTTATTTTTTTCTTGGTGACAGAAATGATGTATGCAGTCAAGGAGTTATTAAAGCTGTCTAAGAATAACAGAAAATTACCAGTAATTTGGTCATCACTGAATGTTAAAAAAAGTATAAGCCAAACAATCAGCGTTTCTTACTTCAGACTTCTTGGAACAGGGGAGTACAATATTTGGTCTGGGATTTTGAGCAAGGAAAATAATTTAACTGTTAATATAACACACATGAATTACTAGGCCAATAGGGCATAACCACCTACTCACTGATTAAAATTTTTTTGAACTGATTTTGTATTACTGGTAGAATATACATTCACTTCAAGTTCTAAAATTGTACTGTAGATCTGATGTGTTGATCCTTAAATTAATTAATAATAAATGTATTCAAAATGTTGACATTTTGAGGTAAAGTATGTGTTAATGATAAAATTTGCAGGGCTAAATTGATGATAGTAAAGTTAGGTAGTTGTGTTATTGTCTTGCAATTTAAATAGACAGTACCTTTCTAGTACTGAGTTGAATTTAATGCTCTGTCATACATTTAAAATGGGTAGTCATCTAACACAGATTGCTCTTGAAGATCAGGTGGCAGAATTATTTTGGGTTAATGTCCTTTCTAAATAGGAAAACGTGAGCCATATTATGCTTATCATAATACCAGAAAACATGTAAATTTTTGCACTGTTCTTATGTACACATGCAAGAAGGTAACACATTACTTTCATACTTTAAGGGATGGATTAGCCAGAGGAGCTTCAAAGCACAAAGAGTGTGAGTCATTAACTGGGAGGAAATGGCCAGAAACAACTAGTATTTATGTGGGAATACTTAGAGAAACCACCAAAAGCTTACTATTCCACTTTCATTTCCATTCCATCTATGGTGCTACAGCCCCTTCTGGGTCCCGTCCTCCCCTCAGAAGATGTCTCCATTCTTCTCTGTCTGCTGCTTGTCTCCTCCATTCCCATATTCCTAGGATGTGTGATATGTCCCTCTGGATGACGTCCTCCCATCTTGTTCTTGGTTTTACCACTGGGCTTGTATAATGAAATTTCCCATTAAGAACCTTTTTTGGGATCCTGTTATCTTCCTTTCTTATAATATGACCTGCCCATCCTGGTCTTCTAATTTTAATATTGTCCACGATATTTAGATCTTTGTATAAATTATAAATTTCACTATTCCATCTAGAACGCCAGCGTCCTTTATATTGTATTGGGCCATAAATTGTTCTTATATTTCCCTTCCAAATGTGCATAGCATTTGTTCTGCCATTTGTGTTCGGGTCCAGGATACACTTCCATAATACAGTACTGGCTTAATTAATGCTTTGTATGACCTCCTTTCATTATTTTGGTGGATTTGTTTAGATCTAAATGTAGTTTGCATATTATGCTGCTTGTTCCCCTCTGATTGTAAGTCAGGTTCTTGCTCTAGAGGTGACTTATACATTGCTGCATTTTCATATTTCCTCTTTTCTCTGTCATTGTATCATTCTGTCATTATTAACTATCATGTCCATGCACAAAAATACTGAATTCCTTATAGTGTGTCTGTATCCTAGCAACAGCAGTACAATCGGCTGTGATTGGTATTTCCGTGTGGGTTTTACCCACATGCAGAGGTGGGGTTTTTTTATTTGATGAGATTTCTCATAACACGATTGTAGCTTCTTTATATGGATTTTCCTTGTGTGTCACAGGAATTGTGTATAATAAACTTGATGTGGACTCAGGCTCGCAAGTTTAATATCAACAGTAACAAATTTTCTGTGTGTTCTTTCCTAAAACAACCTCTTTATTTACACTTTTTCGCCAGAGCTGGGGTAGCCTAGTTGGTATAGTGATGAAACTACAGGCTGTGTGGCTGAGAAATCATCATTTGAGTCGTAGCAGTTGAAATAGATTTCTGCAAAGTGTTGAGACCAGATTTGAGACCTAACCTGCCTTCTATTCAAAGGGTACAGGGGACTCTTTCCTAGAAGGTAAAACCACCAGGATATGAAGCTGCCCACTCTTATCTGGGGCTGAGGTTAATAATCAGTAGAGTTGTACCTCCAAACCCATATTCGTGCATGATATGCAAAGCAACAGTTTTACCGCTGTTTTTTTTTTTTTTTTTGCTACCATTATTAGTTTCCAGGATACAGAGCATGACAGGTAGTTGGATGGATGCTGTAAACTGTGTAAGGAATCTTTACCTTTTTTTTCCTTCTCTCTCTTTTTTTTTTTGTACTGTGGGCAGATTTACAGGTGACTTTGTATGAGTATTTCTAGAGGCGTAATTTTAAATTATATCATTCAGTAAGCTGGTATCTATAAGAATGTAATTATGGAGCTAATGGGACATCACTGACAGTGTGGCAATTGGTTAGTAGTTCATCTGCAGCTGTACTGCATTCAGTGGAGCAGGTGACATACTGTGCGGCACTGTTTGGTCACGCCGAATGCTTTCTGTTATTACTAGCAGCAGATGGCTTGTGTAGCTTCCCAACCGTGGCCTCTGTAGTTATCATCATCCGTCAAGTATTATTGCTGTGTCGTGACATGTTTTCTAGTGCAGTCTTTGCTTCTGTCTCCTGCGTTCCTTTACCGGTTTGTGTTCACCTACATGACTAGCTGCCAGGCTGTTTGCGTTTATATGATTCTTTGGGTAAACAAGACACGCAACACAAGTCAAATGTGCGAGCACTTGAAAAACTTGTTCAAACTTTATGAATAAATAAGCACATTAATTTGTGTACTTGTTGCTTTTAATTGGTATTTGGTCTTGGTAAATACATTGTCACAATTTTTATGTTTCAAGTTGGTAGATATGTGTCAGCATTTTGGAGGAACCTGTCTGCTGTCTCTGTTTTCTGCCAGTACATTTGTGGAAGTAGAATCCTCTGCAACATCAGTATTCTGAAGTTGGAGTCAGTAGTTTTCTTCAAAACAGTGGTGTCCCTCTACCAAATCACAAAATGTCATAATCCAGCAGCCCATATTCTTCTATTCACTACCATGATACCTAAACTCTCACATGTGTTAAATTTTTCATGTACATGAATCAGAAACAATTGATGAGATTCTTCTGTGGAAGGAGGATAAAGACAGCCTGCTTTTCACAATGGTATGATATTAAAATGTGTTGTCATTAGCATTATAGCAAAATAATGACACAAAATAGAGAAACATGCAATTGAATGTAAACCTACTGTGTAAATATTGCTGTTGTAACTTCTGAATTTTTATTGGGTGGGTCAGTATGCCACACACAGCACCCAATTTTATCTTTGTTGCAACTCATTGGCTTTAAAGTTAGAAAATCATTAAAGTTTTAGTAGCATAACCTTGTTAATGTAAGTAAAATTGCAGAGATGTAAACCATACCTGAATGCACACAATTTTTTCAACCTCTGTTTGCAACTTGGTGTTCTGAATTTACATTTGAGTGTGTGTACATTTCCTGAAGCTCTGAAAATTTATTCTTGTGCTTTCTTATTTTCTGTTATTACTACAGTTGTTGTTGTTGTTATCATGATTCCTGTTCTTACCATAGTTAATCTTCTCCATGTAGTTGCTATAAGTATTACCTGTTCCTGTGGTTACCATATTTCAGTATTTGCCCTACGTCACCTTTCACCTCAGAAGGTTGTGCATCTGCTGAGTTACTATTAGTGACTGTAGTGGTTTCAGATTTTTATGAAAGCCTGATAAAATTCATCTGGTACTGTGGTTGAAACAAACAGGTTGCTAGGGAGGGAGGCACTTGATCACCTGTACATGAATTATTTTCTTGTATGCTGTTAACAGACTTCATATTATCTAATTAAAAGTTGGAACAACTCATCAGTTTATAATTTAATGCAAGTTCATTGGCTGGATCAACACTAATATGTTTGACATGTGTTTTCTGGATACTAGTTCAGTGGCAGCCAATGTATGTGTTAAAATCTTTTTTGCAGTCAATTTAGGTGAATGCCAAGGTACTATTTTGAAATATACAAAACAAATTCCTTTGCCATGTCCTTGATTTTAGTGTGAAAGATCATATTCTCATCCTTCATGAGGGTGAATAACATTTGCAGTTGATATATCATTGTTAAAATTGAATAAGCTGTCGGAAGTGTAATTTATACCATGTTTATTGAATTGCGGCGTGACCTCAAAATTTCAGAGTGTGACGAAATTCAGATGTGTGTGTGTGTATAGAAATTGCAATAGTCAATAAAAGTTGAATTTTAGAGTAGATTCAAGTTTCAAAATGGTTGCTAAAATTAAGTTAAGAGTATGTTATATTCCCATTTAAAAGTACAGAGATTAAAATAAAAACAATGATTTTGCCTGTGGTTCTGTATGAGCATGAAGCTGCTGTCATCACATTGACGACAGAACATAGATGAACAGTATTTGGGAGAAGGGAGCTGAGTTGAATATTTGGGCACATAGAGTAGGGAAGTAACTGGAGGTTAAAGGAAGTTGCATAATGAGGAGCTTCATAATTTGTACTTTTCACCAAGTGTTATTTAAGTGATCAAATCAAGGTGAAAGATTTGGGTGATGTATGTAACATGCAGGGGAATTACATGAAATGCATAGGGAGGAAAACATAACATAGTTGTACTGACTTTTCATGTTATGTTTTAGTTGTAAGGAAAAAGACTACTTGAAAGACACAGGAGTAGATGGGAGTATCTTAATAAAACTGATTTTGTGGGGATTGGGTGGGAAGGTGCGGACTGAATTCATCTGGCTTAAAACAGGGCTGGTGACAGGTTCTTGCAAAGACTGTGACTAACATTTGGGTTTCATGAAAGGTGGAGTATTTCTTGCCATACTGAGTGACTCTTAACTTCTGTCGAAAGTATCTGTTCCATGGATTTCATCTGTTTAGAGAGCTGGTTATTATCTTGCAACTTATCCCCTCGTGGTTAACTTTTCATGTTAAAAAAAATTAAAACCGCTGTGTGTTTCACTCAAGTGCAGCAGTATTATCACCTACATACTAAATGTAGTGAGATATGTGTATATGTGATAATACTGTTTCACTTGGCTGAAACATGTGGTGATGTTAATAAATGCAACGTGGTGATCAGATAACTATTTTGAACAAGCAGTATTTATTAATAAATGCCTACACAAAAGCATGTGAATAAACACAGTTGGAGTCTGCAGCACTACTCTATCAGCATGTAGTACCCATCAAGCATTCTTACTTTAAAAGCATAACTCTGTACAGCTAATTCAATAGCCACATCCATGAAGGCCATTTAGTGTCAGCTTTCCTTGATCATTATTACACACATCCAAAAATGTTTCTCTGTCATCATAATCCTGTCCTTTCAGATCTGATGGCCTTGCTCTCTCTTCCTTCCCACTCTTATACTCCATTCCCCTACCCTGCTCTCACACCATCCCCTCTTTCTGCACAGCTGTTAGTAAGCAACTGTTGTGGTTTCCATGGTGTGTTTTTTTTTAAGAAGCAGTAATCACCGAAACACGTTTTGCATCTTGGTTTACTGTGCCTGTTCTTTCTCCTTCTGTCTGCATGGTAGTTTTATGGCTAGGTCCACTAATGCAGTTGCCCGCTGGTTATTGACATATTAGCACAGATGGAGTGAGTGACTGGTGCTTATGTGCACTCTAGTCTAGTGTTGTAATTCTGACAGTGGAGTTAGTTGCCTTGCTGAACATCACATGGCAGTTCATTACTTCGAAGTCCTGTGTTTATTCTCTGTACAAGGACAGATATTGTCATTTGATTGGCACTGGACATTATCACTCATACATGTTTTCATGTACAGCAGTGTGTGGTTTCTAATTCAGAAAATTAGGTGTTTGTGTTTTTTCATCACGTTTTAAAAGATTGTCAGTGTTTTGTGGAGATGAAATAAGTCACTCTGGTGGTTTTGAAATAATGGCACCTTCACATCAAATGGCATCTGTAGAAATGTAGTGTAATTGTGCATAGCATATTCTGTGACCATGGAGGAAGTCACAGTGATTGCGGATATTTATGTGGATTTAAAATTAAATATTATATTGGTGTTGAAATATTCTGATGTGTAGGCGTAACTACAGTACAGTGGGTATGGCTCGGGGGACATATATAAAGTTGTAGTGCTGTTTGTGATGGTGCATGGTGTTGAATCTCAGAAGTAAGACTTCGTAACATCATTTGCTGTGTAGCTAATAGAAAACCTGAAAAATTGTCCAGTGTTTGGCCGAGGAATAATATTTTGTGGAATTTGGATATTCTTATCAGTATATGAATTTTTATTGAATATAGGACGACTTCAAAGGTAATGAGGTTGCATAGCTATTGCACTGCAGCTGTGGTTTAAATGCACGTTGTGCTAATAGGACTGTTGTTGAAAGTGCTTACCGGTGGTTCACAGGAATCCGATTCACTGTTAATTACAAATTCAGACTACAGAATTTCTGTTGGATTGTCCAAAAAACATTATGATTATTGACTAGTATCACGTACATTGAAATTGGAAATATGAAGGGCTGTGTAGATATGATGATGAGACTACATCTTTCTTCAGAATATCGGAATTCAGTGTCTTGAGAAGTATTATTAAATTTGTTTTACGTGACGCGCATACGAAATGAGTGAATATTAATTGCAACAACAACCGTGACGTTTCTCTAAGTTTTCCAGAAGTGAAATACAATGAGGCCAGTTCGATAACTACCCGACAATGTATATTAGATGGATGATTAATAAGTTTATTGTGTGAATAATACAGACTATTCCTTGTTAAAAGTGGCCACCCGTAATTGTAAATGGAGGCCGAATAAAACCTCATGACTAAACTTTGACTTGTTTAAACTATGAAAGGCAGATTTGAAAGCTACTGCTAATAACTGGTTTCCTGAGTAGCACAAAAACGCACGCGCGTGTTTGTGTGTGTGTGTAGTGGACCAGGTTTCCGTAGCTGATGGCATTATGCAATTATGTGACTTGGTGACCTTGTTACACTTCTACACGTGCGGTGTGTGTTATAATAACTGAAAGAACACGTGTGATTTTTATTGTGCCCTGAAGTGATTTAATTGTTGTAATTTCCTTGCTTCTGTTTTACGTGTGTAAATAGCACATGACGGCTAATTCATTTTTGTGAAGTAAGTCATAAAAAATACACACAGATACAGGAAGTGCTGATTCACTGCAGAGTTCAGTCTACTTGGTAAAAGTGTAGAACTGACTGATGTAATAGGAGACGTCGTTTTGTAGAAGAAGGTAAGGATGAGTGTTAAACCCACTGAATCATCTTCATATTGACAGTGATATAAATATCATGAAGGGCTTTTATGTTATTTCTATGGTATTATAAAAACTACTCAAAAATGCCTGGAGAAATGGAAATTATTGAGGCCCCACATTCAGGAAAGAATGGTAGTAACCAGAAGTTTGTTGGAGGATCACGAAAACTGCTGCAGTTATTCCGTCTCAAACCACTGCGTTGGCGCAGTAAGCAGACTGGAGTTGAAAAAGAAAAAGAACATAGCCCTGATGAACGCCGTGATAAACTGGACAGAGATATGAAAAATAACTGGGAACAACTCCCAGCAACTTTACGCAGACGTAAAGAGAAACTGTCTCAGGCTGTGCTTGATCAGTTCACAGAGGATATCACGCCAGCCGAAGATGATATTCAGCTAGACCTCGGTACCAACTTGGAGGAACAGAACAGGGTGATTCAGAAAGTGTCAGATGATAGCATTCATGCTTCGCCTTTAGAAGATGGACAGCTATCAGGCGACAAACAGTCAGGGGAGCCTGTAGATCCAGAACTGGATTCAGCCAGTGCAGAATCACTCAACGTATCCTCTTCTTCGTCACAAATAATAGTGAGACCAGATATACATAGAGAATGCAGTGATTCTATTCTAGAATATGTAGAAAATACAGCAGATTCTTTAGATGTTGAACTCACTGATAATGGTCATATAGTGCCACCGGGCAAACAAGAAACAAGAGTTGAGGGAGAAACAGAAGCTGAGGCAGAAACCGTGGTAAATATACAAACAGATTCAAGGGACAAGGTTAGTGAACACAATACAGAAACAAGTAATCCCACACACGGTGAAGCTGAAGTCAAAGATAAGTCAGTAACACAACCAGCGTCAGAAAACAGGACTCAGGAAAATGAATTATTAACTGCCACTTGCTCAAAAGAAATGGTGACACAAAATAGTTTTCACAACACCAGTTTGGCTGACAGATTTTTGACCCCTGGGGGAAAAGATGAAGTTTCCTTATCGAACAAAAATGTTAACTGTGCTGATCAAAATGAAAGTTTAGATGATAATAGTGATAAAAATAAAATTGATTTACCACATTCAGAGATGATTTCAGAAACTTCTGATGGTATGAAGAGTGACAAATGCGATTCTGATGATACTGAATTAAAAAGTAAGACTGACTTTAAAATGTTCCTACCTAATGAATCATATCTGTACAGTTCTGGCCATAGAGATAAAAACATGTCTGTTCACTGCGATATTTCCACATCACCAACCAACTCGAAGCTGCCAGCTACAAAAGAATGTAACCAAGAATCTCCCAGAGCAAGTACCTCATTAAGTCACGAGGAACAGCAAGTAATGGCATTGCTATCAAGAGCAGTGTCAGAGGACAGTCTTCTGATTCCATCCTCCCCTTCATCAACCTCAGCGAGTTCAGTAACATCATCTGTGGACGAGAAGAATCGTGACTCAGGCACTGACATTAACAGTCCGTCACCAAGTACGTCATCTTCCAGTGTTGAATCGGTATCAACAATAGCTTATAGAGAGGTTACAGATACTACGTTGCACTATAAGAATCCTAAAAAATTGTCGAAATCTGTTGAGAAGTTGAATGAAGACAAGAAGGTAGATGACGAGGCAATAATATCATTACCAGTGTCACAAGACACTGGTAGTGCCACAGATTGGGGAATTGAAAAGTTGCTTGCCTCTCAGTCGACAGGGAATAATGCGCCATCATCATCATCATCACCACCACCATCACCACCACCACCACCACCACCTATTTCAAATACTATAAAAAATTCCAGAATTTTAAAGCACAATGAAAAGACACCAGCCAAATTCCCCATTGATGGCACTTCTAGTGCCAGTTTCAAGACTTTATCTTCCAGTACAAGTGGCTGTTTTTCTTCCCTTTCTGACGATCCATCACTCTATGAAGTTGTTATACCCAGGGCAGAATACCATAAGCCATCACATATTGCATTAAAAACTGTAGAATATCAGGCACCTTTAGACAAACTTGTACATGAAGTTAATCATGATGATAACAGTAAAACACATATTCATCTGGCAAAGTGCCCTGCTAAAATGGAATCACTTCGGAGAGATGAAGAGGATGTTATGTCATATTACGATGCCGTTCTTCAGGAGGAGCATACTCCAAACAACAAAGAGTGTGAAAACAACAGAAATAACATTGGAAATGCCTCTATACATCCGAAACCAATGAAAGCTGTGATGGACGGTAAAGAATATGAATACATTGCCAAAGGCTTGTACATTAATGACTATGTCCACTTTGAAATGAAAAACCAGAAATCAGTCTGTAATGGAAGAAGTGAGAACAGATATGTAGGCACAGGGAATGTCTTTTCTAAACGATATGCAGCGATGGAATTTGCCAAACCTGCGGCCTCTTCTGCTGATCTGAGTAGAGATAATACATTTGCGAAAAGTGCTGTAGACTGTAAAGACAAAATGTTGCTTCCGGATACACCTGGCAATACCTGGAAAAGACCGTTTGGGTTAGAGACATTAAATAAGAAACCCTTGGCAATGGCAACCATAATGGAAGAGAGGGAAGGTGAAGCAGACACTAATGCCGCTACACCAAATATAAGTGATAGCGAGAAGTTAACAGTGCGTGAAATTCTTCGCCGTTTTGAAGAACTGGGTGGACATGTGCAGTTACCAACAGATATAACACAGGTAGAAGGTGATAGTGATGTTGATAAAAGTGCTACCCTTAGAGACATACAGGAAACACTGCGCTGTCTAGAGGAGAAGGTGCGTCATCATGAGACCAAGGCTACCACTACACAAACACAAGAAGCAGAAGAGAACTGCATTGGTGAAAAGGTAGAGCAGAAAAATATTCCTACATTAGATTATTATGTTTACTGAATTCATGATAACTGGAACTAACATTTTGGGACCCAAGTTAATTTTTTTTAGTCTTCCATTTTTATTTTAATCACAGTCTAAAAACTGCTCCCAAGGGTGTAAACCTTCTTTTTGTTGATTTAACAGTTATTTGATTTCATTGTTGAATGGTTGAATGATTTATAGTCTTTAATAATAAGAAGAAGTTTTAGATTAATATAAAAGAATTCGTTATGTGACGGCGTGTAGGTTGATATACAGGTACAGTACCAATATTTCGGAGGAGTTTGCTGACTTCATCTTCAGGATAGTCCAAAGTGAGGCAGTAGGCTTCTCCACAGTGCTAGTAGATCTATAAAACGTATTCATCATCATATTCCATAAGACTGGGACCTTTATCAGCTCTGCTCTCAGGACTTACAGTCATGCTGCTGCGTGTAAATATGGCAGTTCTTTTGGCATATTGCACTTGACTATTTCCTTTAACACAGACATACGTTCATTTAGTTTACAGAAAGTATAGTCTCTTAAAATGCTTTAATCCCATTCTAGATACAATTTCTGGTGTGTTTGAAAAGCATCTGTGTGACGTAAGTTATTAGCTTCTTCATGCCTATCCAATTTGCACAGAAATTCACCGATATACGAGGTCGATATAAGAAATAGGTATCATATTCATAAACCAAATGCCAGCCTATCTTGTTTTTAAAAAAAATTACATTCTGTTTTGTCGTCACAATTTTCAACAATGCACCACATAGTCTGAGAATCTTGAAGAGTGAAAAGGCAAAATTTAAAGTTGCTTTAATGAAATACATTCATACGCCTTTAATACTGTACATGAATTTATGATGTGCTATCATGATCCATAACACTGTTTCATAAAGAGTTTATGGTAATTTTTTAAATGTAAATTTCGTATATTGTGTGTATTTGTGCTTTGTTCGGCATCCTGATGCCTTTGTGACACACGAAGCTGTGGAATTTATGTGTGTATGTATATATGTACGTATGTATTGTCACAACTCAACTTCCGTCAGACGGATTTTCATAAGATTGTATATTTAAGTTAACAGACATGTCCTCTTTATTGTCACTTGGAGTGTTGCCTACGGGTTACTCCTCAGGAAGGTAGTTTATATTCACATATGCTGTTGGAGACTACTTTTAACTGATCATAAGCGGTAACAGACTGCCATCTCTTTTATGACTGTGTCCACAGTGTTTTATTGCCAGTCTGCTGACCGTCATAAGAAATTGTACCTTAAACTAGAGAGGCAATGTACGTTTAACGTACCATTGAGGCGCGTTGGTGCAACCATTGTTGCAGTTGAAAAGCAATGAATATAACATATATATATATAGCCTTGGGTATCCAGTATTCAATGCGCATGTGCCATATTGTCATGTATAACCTGTCCGGCTGTGCAGTATTTTTCCACATTCTCATTCTCATTTATTCATATTCCATGGATTATACAGATGTGGAATTAGTCTTATGAGGTAAACAACTAATTAGATAATATACGAGTTTGCAACAAAAAAATCCATGCCAATATAAAATAAATACTTAAAAACCCGTATACAGATTAAAATTATAAATAAAACACGATAATGTATTAATAACCACGTTTAAACTGAGTGCTTAATATGGGTAGAAGATTAGGAAGTTACACCTTATTAAGAATTTAAGTCAATCATAAGATTTACAACTCAGATATTCCTCCAAAGATGGAAGACGTTTTTTTAAAGAGAATTCTTTTCAAAGCCAATCTAAACCGTCTGACATCATGTGATAGCTCTTTGAGAGACTGTGGGAAATTATTGTATATTTTAATTCCCGAATAAAAGACGCCTTTTTGGAGGATTGTTAGATTAGCTCTAGGCAAGTGCAAATCAGAATTCTTTCATGTACTAAGATTATGAACATCTGAATTTGATGTAAGAAAGTATCTGTTTTTTTGTAACAAACATTAATAAGGAATAATCTAGATTGGAGTGTGTGTATTTGTCTAACACAACTATACGTATAGTTGTGTTAGACAAATACATACACTCCAATCTAGTTTAATTATAAACACAACGGGGATGACGAACTTTATGATAATAAGGAATGAATATACTGTGAATGAAGGGTCAAAATCTGTAATTCTTTAAATAATTCACGACAAGAGGTTCTACTGCGTGATTTCACAATAACTTACTGTTTTTTTTTTAAATCTTGAATATAGAATTTTTTTAAAATGAATTACCGCAAAACATAATGCCATAGGACATAATAGAATAAAAATAGGAAAAATAGATCATCCTCACTACTTCATACGACAAGTAATGCCTTGCTGATCTACTGATCCACATTATCTCATAAACGGCACGACTTTCGAAAAGAAGTTTTTGGACGTAAAATTGTGTTTCGATTTTCTCTGCAACTTTTGTCTGAGACATTTCTCATTCTAAGAAGAATTGAGCGAGATATGATCAAAATGCTTTTTGGTATTCGTGTAAAATACCTGTTATCAGAATCTCCCTGTTTGCACCATACGTCAATGATTATTAAACACTTTATTAACAAACTAATGCACAATATATAATATGTGGATACAATTAAAATTATAAAATATTTAAAAGCACTCCATCATGTTTCGGATTTCAAAGGATCCATCATCAGGGAGCTTTGTACAGTGCTTGGCTAAAAATTACAAGAATGATTCTATCGTGTCCGTTGACACGGACAAGGTC
>Ga0123357_10005330_pt1 | contig 15374 bp, 11 predicted proteins | sample TergutEmb28metaG_FD_89873 | JGI IMG/M metagenome (GOLD analysis project Ga0123357, IMG submission 89873) | Embiratermes neotenicus P4 segment gut microbial communities from Petit-Saut dam, French Guiana - Emb289 P4 | ecosystem: Host-associated > Arthropoda: Insects > Digestive system > Gut ... | reverse complement strand
TGGAAATCCCGGGCCGCAGCTAGGATTGGAACCCGAAATAATTCAATCCATAGCCTAGTTACAATACTGCCTATGTCAACCCAACATTCTCTGCCCCCCCCCCCCAAACTCTTCATATTGCAATAAATAAATAGCATCATCATCTGTACAATGTCGAGCACTGCTATAACCTGTGTGCTCTGTTTCAGTGGATTTTATCCAGTGCAGTGGATTTTTCATTTATTGTTTGGTTTTATTAACAATTAAATATCCTGCAGTAAGATCCTTACAATCAGCTCAGTAATTACAGTGGATATCATCCATGCTGTGAGAGTCTCAAGAATTCATCTGATCTAATTCACCACGGGTAAGTACGAATAAGTGTAAAGCGCACCCTTGTACAGACACTGAGGCTCTGTACAGGCCATACAACCCATAGGAGGAGTAGAGGTACAGCTCTACTCTTTCTTGACCACAGCACTAGAAGGGGGTGAGGGGTCAGCAGCACGCCCCGGCCACTCTTTACCCCTGGGAAGGACCCGGTACCCATTGTACAGGAGGCTGGGTGGGCCCCAGGGCCGGTCTGGACAGGTGCGGAAAATCTCGCCCCCACCGGGATTCGATCCCCAGACTGTCCCGCCCGTAGCCAGTTGCTATACCGACTGAGCTACCTGGCCCACACAACAGGGGTAAAAGTAGTGATTTTCTGACAAGAGGAAGATACACTGAGTATTAAAAGTAAGTGAAGGAAACCAAGATCAAATGTGGGTTAAACTGCAGCCAAATGCTGGGCACTCAAATGCTGTGACTTTATTAAAAGAATTTAATTTATCCTATTTTGGAAGGAAACCCAAGTGCTACCTGTTAAATCTGCAATGAATAAACCTAGGACATAATACACATAAAACATGTTTAGCTGTTGCTGTTAGGAAGACCAGACAAGACTTTACCAGATTCTATAGGGGAAACTGGCCAGTGCTTCATTTAGGGGCTATAATAGTAAGACTGTACCACAAGACCATGAAATGACAAGAACTTTGAACACACATATTTTATAGGATGGGTCAAATGTATATGCGAATGGTGGTTAAAATTTTGAACACCTTCATCACATTCATGACTAAGTAATGTTGTGAAGTAAATATTCACATTTCCAACATATTTTTATGTCCAGTTCTGAGAACTAAAGAAACTATTGCTGGCAAGCTGGTAAATGGCTGACATTTTCAGAATTGTAAAGTTGTGTCCACTGGAGACGTGAAGGAAGATACTGTCAACTGCCAAGATCATGTGGTGTTGGTGGCAGAAAAATGAAATATGAATATGGAGCATTGTGCAATAATGACAGGGGAGTGGGGGAACTTATGCACTTGGAGAAAAATCTGTCCAATTGTCACTCTGCCCACCATAAATCCCATACAGAGTGGCTTCAGATTGTACCTAGGCTCCCACAAAACAATACTGAAACAGCATAACAAATTAAAAAGGAGTGTTTATGTGAGAATGGAAGAGAATTGGAAGCTTACATCACAATACATCCAAGTAAAAACATCAATGCATGACAGCATATACCCTCATCACTGGCACTCATGCAATGCTGTCATCCTAATAATGCAAGAATTCATGCCCACATGGGCCTTAGTCTGTCTTAAATGGTACTACCTCAAGATGTCAGATTCAGAATCAACACATTTATGGATCAAACCAGTTTCCTCCCCCTACACACACACACACACATGAATGAACAGATGTGCGCATGCAGGCATGCACACACACACACACACACAGAAAAGTTGCTAGTACTAAGATGTGACAAGGTGTGTGAATGTTTCAAATATTGCACAAAGAAATTTAGAACATCAAAAACAACACACTCTTATTCGCTTACACAAGAGAACAAATGTATATAAAAAATCATTATACCTTGACACAAATTCTACAAAATGTTTTAAGTGTTTTTATTTGTGTGTTATGAAAAGAAGTTCCAGTCAAATGTACTGTTGCTTTTCACAAAATAAATGCTTTGCCATCATTAGCACTACACTATTTGACACTGTGGATCCATCCATTATATAATATGTTAAAAAATCTGGTCCAGATCTGAACAAACTAATAACATTTCACAGACGTAGATTCATGTATTGAACTGAACAATGTCATGTGGTTGTGGCCCATTACTTGTGAACTGCCATGTTGCACCATATGGGAACTGTTGTGCATGGTGGCGACTACCAAAATTGCCGTCTTGTGAGTCATGACATTGTGCAGTCTGGTAGCCAGTTACCACAATACACAGCATCACTCCTAGAAGACAATCTTCACAATGGATACATGTTTAACAACACTTCTATACTGGTGAACATACCTGCACAGAGGAGTTACGTTGGTCTGCAAGGTTTGCATGTGTTGCAGAGCAATCCATGGCACAGACATGCAAAGAAAAGCAAATTACCTGTTTCTACAAGTATTACACAATTTACAATATTAGTATTATAAATGCCCATGCTTTTTCAAATCACTAACAAAAACATACTTATGATAATATAAGTACATCATTGTCACTCGTTGCCCTATACTTACATGTTGTGATTCCTGTACACTGTCTAAAATCTCGAATTACATAACAAATCTAAGGCAGCACACAATAAATATAAAAAAACCACATGTGAGCACAACATGCTTTTGAAAACCATTTGGAAACTTACGTCTAATATGCCTCCACTTTCCAGTCACTATAGTTTTAACTTTCTCATTTTTTTCAGTAACATTGTCTAACATGCTACTTCTGAACTTCTCCTTGACACTACTTCCCGTCACTTCAGCATCTTCTGAGGTTACTACTTCATTACTGGTCTCTCTACGCATTTTGGCTGGGATCTTTTTGAAAACACTCAACTCTGAAACACCCGTGTCCCGACCCACAATCTTTCCATTTTCTTTGGATAACACATTAGTTTCACGTCTCAGCATATCTCCATCTAAACCTGGGCACAAAGACAGAATGTTTGGACCGGGACACAGTATTTCCTATTCTTTACGTCCTCTAGCACTTCCTCTAGGTCTGCGAGACACTCTGCCACTGTGTTCCTTTGGCTCAATCAACGCCTCATTGCGTACCACATCAATGTTTCCAAGCCGAATCATTTTTTCCTCCCAAACTTGCATATCATGTTTATATTCTTCCAGCGCTTTTCTATAATGTGTCAAATACTCAGATTTTTGCTGTTCTGTCAGCTTTTCCCACTTGTTTCCCATGTACAACTGCCAATCCTGCACAGAAAATAAAACATTACCAATTCTCCATGGCACAGGGTCTTCCTTGAGCAGAACACAGTCACTGAGTTATTCCAGAAGTTCGCCGTTTGTTAGAGAAGATTATCACAGCAAGAATGGCAAAGTGTGTCCCAGTGATGAGATTACAAATGTTCTAAACCAACTTACTGCAGTTTTACATATCTCCCCAAATTTATTAATTCATTTCTAAGAGAAATACACTGATACAAAAGAAATGATAAATAAATAACATCTGGCATTGTCAAAAATGATATTTTCTCATAATTCATTAAACACTCACTGTATGAAAAACCTGTTCTTAATAGAGCTAATGCTGTTTCAATAAACCTGCATTTTAAGAATTGTTCTTAATGAGATCCATGAAGTCTGACTTCTGCTTTAAGGGGTTATACTGGACTGATACATACCGAATATATGCGCGACAGCTTTTAGTGTACATTCCCCATTACCAATTAATACTGATATCCATCAAGTAGTTTTAAAAAAGAAACACACAGTGGATTAAACTTCATGACCATATAGAAAGAATAAAATGACAGACTCATTCATTTAATTTTCACTCTTTTGGTAACAATATTAGAAAGTAATAAAGTCCATTTCTGATAAATTTCATTAGGGAACTAAGCTGATCTGCAATGTTTGAAAAAATATTATACCCCAGGCACATTCAAATATTGCTAATTCAGCAATTCACCTATTTCTAATTCAGCATTTCACCTGTACTACTAAAAGAGGAAAATCACAGCACATTCATATCATAGGCCTCAAATTCATTTGGGTGCTTAATGTTGAATGTTTTTGTTTTATAATACAGATATACAGTGCATCTGGGTCAATGTAGAACCCACACATGCTACTAGATTGTTGGCTGTAAAGACTCATTCACAATAGTTTGATCACTTTAAGTATGAATTAGGATTTATTCATACATCTAGACAAGAACAGCAAAGTTTCATAAGCTGTGAGCAAAAGAAATAAATTATTGGTCAAGAGTATGACACACTGTTTACTGTCAAAACCTACATAAGGAAGAAATTCGACCAATAGTCTTTTAGCAATTGTGTTGCAAGACTACAGTCTTGGAACTCATTTCAAGAAGCAGTAAGTAGTGGTCTCAAGTCGACCCATGGCTAATTAATTTTACAGATGCACAGTCTTGCTTAAATGGCCATAAAAATACTCAGAACATTAAGTAATGAGCACAAAGAACATGGATGCTTCCAGCAGAAAGACGCAACCACCCACACTCCCAGTAATTCATGGCCACCTTACATCGCATTTCTGGAGACTGAATAATTAACCCATTTTCATGTCCACCAAGTAACATGCCTGTGGGAAAGTTAAAAGTCATTTCCAGCACATGTTTGAAGCCAAGTCACAGTATATAATACAGACTGTCAATGCAGATTCCATGACAGGGTTCCACATTGAATTGTAAAACCTCTGAAATGCACTGTAAAAAGTAAGCAGTATATATGATACAAAATAGTTTGCTGTTTTATCCCCCAAAATACTGGGTCTATCACTTGTAAGGGAAAGGGTAAGGCAGTACGTAAGGTTCCCAAATTGAATTTGGAATATAAACAGTTTACAGTAACTAACACATGGGTCAGATATAGGCACATACACAGTCTATTTTTCAACACAGTCACTATATCTGTAGAGACAATCATCATATAAGTAAATTAAAGAGTTAGAGCCTTTGTGGTGAAATGATGTCCTGCAAATGCAGCTATAGCTTGACCTCCAATCTGATGTCTTCATCAGTCTGGAAGGATTACACTGAAGGTGCTTCTCTATTCTGTGGAAAAGACAGAAGTCCAATGGTGCTAAATCAGGACTAAAGGGAGGAAGGGGAAGAATCTCCCAGTGCCAAGTGTTCACTGTGGTGTGAGCAACATGCCATCAAGGCACTATCATGCAACTGCAGTATTCCATTTAAGAGCAAGCCAGGTCAATTGCACCAAACAGCACCTTTACATCAAGTTAATATACCCTCACAACTGCACAACCAGGACTGAAATGCACCCAGTGATTCCTCGCAGGTCCAGACGATGATTGCCGGCACCTTTCATGGATTTGTCTTGAATTTTTTTTTTATAGGATAACTGGGGCATTTCCCTGTTATGGATTCCTGCTTGTTCATGGACTCTTACAGCTTACAGTGCATTCCCTGGGGCTGAATGTATTGTGCCCATGGAAAACAAATTACAGATCATACTTTTCCATTGTCCATTTTTTCAGGACAGTAAACATAGTTCACCTGACACTGAGAAGGGTGTTGTGTATGCGCTAGTGAAGAGGTTCACCACCTGGTAGTAGAAATAATGCACTAATGTAAAACAGAGTCACAGACAGCCATGCACATTCTTGTCATGGGAACAAAATTGGGAACCTTGCTTTTTGACTTCCCTTAGTATGTATTAAGAAGGCGTCTGATCAACAGATGTTGGCATCATACACATATGTACACAAAAAGTCCCATATTTATACAAATTTGATAGTCAACTTTATGTGCTGTTTATAAACTTACTCTGAAAGACTGAGTTCCACGTCCATCCTTATTTTCATTCATGAACTGCAAGAAAGGTGAAAGTGGTCTTTTTGGCCTCCCCAACTCTTTCATTTTCTGTACAGACAAATATTTTGTTACATGTTTCATTCAGAAGAACCCGCCATCAAAGTAACAAACAGAATTTCTTCCATAATTATTATCTCCTGAATATCACAAGTGAAGATGCATGTTTTTACACAATATACTGATATTACTTACAACATTTTAACCAGCATATGTTTTTAAAAGGCATATACATCATATGATGTTATTTTATTATTCTTGTCAGAAGAATATCTCAGATTAATATAGGTAGGCATAATTAATGGCTTGTGACATTTACAGATAATTATCACCTTGAGGATAAAAACATGTGGTCTCATTACAACAATTTTCAGGTGGCTTTTTCCTTGTCCTACTTACTAATGACACGTTTATAAAAAATGAAGACTGAAAATAGAAAACCTCACTTCCATGTACTAAAAAATTCTATATACCTCAATGCTTGCACAGCTCTTACATATGTATGTATTTTCTATTCCAAATACAAACACACACATGTATTACCTTTTTTAATACTCTTTTCTCTTTTGATTCTGCTATGTCCTTTTTTGCTTTCTTTATTTCTTCACGTTGCTCACTTGTTAACGTTTGGTCATATTTGACTTGTAACGCCAAAAAATCAACCATCTCTCGTTTATAAGCAGCCTGCAGCTGTTCCCGCACTGTGATGTCTGCTTTTTCCCATTCTTGTGCAGTTAGCTTCACAATATCTGTCAAGAATCCAAAAGTCATAATAGTATAAAACACTGTAAAACCTTCATTTCCAAAATTCCGGAAGAAGACCTACCAGTTACTTTTGCTTGAGGATTCTTCTGAATTAAGGCTGGTCGAATCTGGGCCATAAAACGAAAATACGGTGTAAGCGGCTTCTTAGGTTTCTGTGGCAGCCCCAATTTCTCTTCGACTGATTTCTTAAGCCCCGCATTTTGCTGGTATAATGATGAAGTGTTCCTAAAAATAAAAGTTATACTTCACAATTACAACACTTGCACGCAACACAGCAGGCCTGTCAAACACATAAGATGGCGTAATATCCTATCGAATTCCTTTAGTAAAGGCCTTGGCTACCATCCACATAATACGGCCTTCTATAAAAAATATTTACTAGTTTGCATATTAACAGCGTGCCGTTTTTAAGTGTAGTATTAGGCCTCCAATGTGACATACAAGTTATTGACATAAAATTTGGGTTATAAAATTCTCTCAGCAGCTCAGAGCCAAAAATCCATACGATACTTAAATAACCAACTAATTGAAATAACTGTCACCCAGATAATTAGGCAAACAATAAATCATACTACGTATTCATTGTGTCACTATCAACAATTGCTAATAGTAGATAGGTTAGGAATCATTTAATACTACACAAATCACCAGAAACAGAACACTTCACTGCCACGATATACAAATATTTCTCTAAGACCGTATTAACACACACTCTAACTTTACACTTCACCTGTTCAACAGAATGCTACGATATTGGCCAACAATGTTAGGCACCCTAAACATCTTTCCCACTACCGCCATTCTTAGGCGTTCAACGCTTTCCATTGTGTCATAATTTACATCACATTACATAGCTCTCATCCGTGGTCAGTATTCTGTGGTACCACTGATCCATACTTTGTTTGCATAAAACCTGAATATTTATTCACATTCAGGGCCCTCATCGTTTTATATTTTGCAGTATATACAAATAGGAGCAATAAGCGAACAATAATACCGAAAGACAAAGGTGGAACCGACGCAAGTACAGCTGCACGTAATAAACGCGGAACGCAAAGTCACTGTCACTATCCTGAGTCAGCTCTATCTAGTCCATGCCCCAACATTCCACTTCCTGAAGATCCAGCTTAATATCCTCCCATCTACACCTGGATCTTCCACGTGGTTCTTTCCCTCAGGTTTCTCCACCAAAAACCTGTATACGCATCTACCCAATACGTGCTACATGCCCTGTCCATCTCATTCTTCTCCATTTAATCACCCAAACAATATTGGGTGAGGAGTACGGACCATCAAGCTTCTTATTATGTAATTTTCTCCACTCCTCTGTTACCTCATCCCTATTAGGCCCAAATATTCTCAACACCCTATTCTCAAACACTCTCAGCCTACATTCCTCCCTTGCTTTGGTCATATCAAAGTATCAGTCCAGGTCTGGGTCTTTCCTTGTAAAGGGTTCATAACATGATACATTTGTATGGTGAGGAACTGTTAGCACCTCACCCGATCCCAATGCTGGAGGACCACCCCTTGTCGGCTGTTCGCAACTGCTTATTCAATGTATTTGTAGCTGCCCTCCGAATTGGAGGCTGTTCCTCCATCAGCAACCTGAGGACTCGTCATGCTGTGGTGACAGGGACCCACTTGTCACAGAGAGGTTTTAGTACATAGTGAATATCTTACGATGTCCTGGTATAAAGAGAATACTCTTCAGTAGATACATGGAGTGCATCCCTGGTTAAGGGCCTCCAACACACCACAACAAGTTCAATGGTAGCATGGGTACAATCTGCTGGAGACATCTACATATCCAACATATGTAACTGGTACATATATTCCACAATAGATGGTGGGAAAAGCAATTTTCATGAAAGTTATCATGAATGGTGATACACAATGCTGTACGCCATTGAGTTTCATGGTTATCTGCAGCTCTGCTTCACGGGAATTATGGACAAACATACATCCTTGATTTTCTATATGACTGTCAGGTTATAACACCATTGAGCTGTGTCACTGAAAAAGGTTTCATCTCATGTTATACGTGGGAAATAGATTAACTAAATATGTGATGACATACTGAAATCAGGAACACTGAAATACTGGACAACCAAAGCACAAAAAGATAAATTCATCATGGTGGATACCAAGTGATTATTAGGCATCTTAGCAGCTCATTGTGTTTAGTAGCCTTGGATCAATCCCACCAAACCCAACAACAGCATGAAGGGAGGAGTTGGTGACACCGATTGTCTGAGCTACTGTCATCAGCACTGCCGAACATAGTGAGTTTGTTCTTCTGCACTAGTTCAGATTATTTAGTAGTACTACATGTCATGGGCTATGCGATGGCACAGTTGGTATAGGCATTGTGTTACAAGCTGAAAGGTTGCAGGTTTGATTCCAGATGGTGTCAATGGAATTTTTGACATAATCCTGAGGTCTTGGCTTCTAACATAAATGAGTACCAGGTACATGTCCTAGGGGTTAAATGCAGCCGGTGCGTACCACCTTCTTGTGCTGATTGTCTTGAATTCTTGGAGCCTCAACCTCCTGAAACCCTCAGGGCCTGTCCAGGCCTGTAGTGGGATTGCTTTACCTTTTACTAGTTGTCATAGTAGATTTGTAGCAGTAATAGTACCAGCAGTCACAGTATCACAGTGACCAGACTTCTTTGAGTAACCTGTTCGGTTGTGGTAGTTCCTGCGACTACTTGTGTTTGATCTTGTGCTTCATGCTACATGCTACCAAAGTGGTTAGCAGCGTAATGACACACTCATAATAAACCATTCCACGGCAAACACAAATTATACTTTTTACTCAGTGGAAGAATATGCCCATGAATATGGTTGAGAAATCTCATGACTCTTATTTAATGGATATGGTGCACTCTGGTTAGCTTCATCCTACACACAATTTATGGTGTAATGCATAATACAAATTTGACAAATGAATTTTTACCTCACAGTTGACAACCATCAATATATACTCACCAATTTCTATCTGTACATAAAACTCTGCTCCATGAAACACAAAAAAAAAAGTCACTTCCACTTTACAAATATCAATTCAAATAAGTCGTGAATCTTCCATATAATTTGAATCCATGCACTGGCCACAGCTGTCAGTCATCTAGGTGACATAGAAATTTGCAAGCTTGCTTATTTTAACTGAATTCATGCAAGTGACAAGCTTTGTGTCACTTTAACCCTTAGCCCGCTAATGTGGAAAATATGGCGAGCTCCTAATAATGCCAGCCAATGGCAGATGGGATTTAACTTGGTATTTAAAGCGTTAATGTCATTGCAACATATGAGAATCATTAGGGTAACCCCCATACCACTGCTTCAATTACACCAAACATAGGAAGAGACATTACGGTATCAAGCTGTTGGCTGCTACATCATAACAACCAAGCAGCCCTTCAGCAAATTTAATTTTAATGTTTTCCATCCCGAAGTGTTATAACATATAAATACAAACGTGTCAGTCAATAACACGACACTATTTTATATACAATAACAATAGTATATTGTCAGGGTGACATGTTTCGACCTTTATTAGGTCATCTTCAGGCCCTCTGAGAAAACAGATCCAAGAGCTATCAATATTTCAATGCACTGTGGGATCCCAAATGCTTACAGACTATATTACAGGAATGTAAAATACATAAGTTTGTATATACTGAAATCTATGAGACAGTCATAGCATTAAAAGGTTAACAATTATCTGAGATGGTGGTATATTAAAACCAGTTGTGTATAAAACTGTATAAAAACTTGATTTTATTTTTAGTTTTTAGGTTTGACTTTGTTTTTAGAATGTGAACTTTTTAAGGGCGTGTTTTTCGTTTTTTCGGTGATACGAGGAATTGGTGTTTATCTCTTTTCAGGTCTACAAAAATCAATAGTCTTAGCATTAAAAGGTTAACAATTATGTGAGATGGTGGTATATTAAACCCAGTTGTATATAAAAGACTGTATAAAAACTTGGTTTTACTTTTAGTTTTGACTTTTAGATTTTAGAATGTGAACTTTTTAAGAGTGTGTTCTTCATTTTTTCGGTGATACGAGGAATTGGTGTTTATCTCTTTTCAGGTCTACAAAAATCAATACAATGCTATGAAACAATAATCTACTCACCCAAGAACAAGACAGCGAACTCAACCCATACATATGAAAGGATCGACATGGACCACTTAGTCTGCAAGAACACACGACAATGCCACCAAGAAATAACTAATCTCACAGGAAGTGAAATGACATCTTGTCTCCTTGCCATTGAAGAGAGATAAACACCAGTTCCTCATATCACTGAAAAAACAAAGAACACGCCCTAAAAAAGTTCACATTCTAAAAACTAAAAGTAAAACTAAGTTTTATACAGTCTTTTATACACAACTGGTTTTAATATACCACCATCTCAGAGAACTGTTAACCTTTCAATGCTAAGACTGTCTCACAGATTTCAATACATACAAACTTATGTACTTTACATTCCTGTAATATAATCTGTAAGCATTTGGGATCCCACAATGCACTGAAATATAGACAGCTCTTGATCTCTTTTCTCAGAGGGCCTGAAGATGACCTAATAAAGGTCGAAACATGTCGCTCAGAAAATATACTATTTTTATTGTATATAAAATAAAGTGTTGTGTTACTGACTGACATGTTTGCATTTATACCTTCAGCGAATTCCATACCGATTCGCATTCCCAGCCTTCTAAACAATCTAAAATTAATTCAATCTGCATGAAAACCAAGGTTATGCCAATCACCTAGTTTGCCTTACAGCATGGTAAAGCAGGCCTCAAATCCCAGACTGATGTTACACGATGTTATTTTGTTATACTTGTTCCAAGAAAGTTATAAAAAAAAAAAAACTACAAGTAGTGTAACATATTATGTTCTGTACCCGTCAACATCAGGTGAGAGTTATAAAATTCAAAGCACATAATTCATAAATAAATTAAAAAATGATCTTCAGTACATACATTTTATTATGCTTGACACTGCACAGTAACTTCATTTTTAATCCTTTGGACAACAATATTTCTTTTCACTTTGAAGTGACAATCTCTGGATAATACTGACTAGAGGTATCAGCTATGACAAACTGTGCTACTATGTAACACACTGAATTAACAGAACAAATCCAACAACAAATTTTGTTTCCCAAAAACTCTGCTAAATAACCAGGGAGGTCACTGCAAGCAGTGATGCAGGCATCCTGACTGCTACTAATACAAAGTTAATCTTTTGACTGCATGTACTTGATCAGGTCAACGACCCTACAGGAATAGCCAAACTCATTGTCATACCTGTAACACAAACAAGAGGTACACGTTACAAAATATTGTAGAAAATACCTTGTTACACACTACTCTAAAGTACCTGCCAATTAATAAACTCTTTTGTCTATTCTCTTACTTTGAACTATGGAGCACTCTCATGGTTTTGTTTTCATTCCTCCAAACCTGACCTTGACGTCTACTAGTATGAACACTGTACCATTAAGAACACCATTACACATTTTTTTTTTCCCTAAACTTGAGTTCTGTAATATTTTTGTCACTCTATGTTACTGTCAGAAATGACAGTAACACTAACATTTATGCCAAGTTCCATCAATATTATAATTCAGTAATGCTAAATATGTCATTTAGTCTGTTTAAAGAAGTTACTCAATTCTCAGGTACAAAAACATTTAAGCTGAAAAATCTGTGCAACCATTGAAGAACTTCTTTATACACTTCCTTTCCTAGTGACAATGCTATTACCATTCTTCACATTTTAGAAACAAAAGGTTTTGCTCACCAAGAAATGAGTTTGACAAAGTTGTTGTTGAGGGGAATTCCAGCTTTTGCATCAAAGATGGAAGAGTGACAATCACCAACGAAGTCAGATGACACAACATCATCTTCGGTGTAATCCAAAATTCCTTTCAATGGTCCTGCTGCTGCTTCCTTAACTTTGGCCTTGATTTCATCATATGTTGCTGCCTTGCCTAGCCTGTACAAAATAAAGAGCCTTGGTGCCAAAAGTAATTACACTCAAGTTGCTTCACTTGAAACTCACTGTCCTTTCAGTTGCAAGAAAAATCAAATGACATATTTTGTGAGAGTACACAGATTTTACAAATGCATTCTTTACTTTCAAAATAACATTCAGCTTCATAGTACACACACAAATGAAATGTAATTTATGCCCGTACGAAGAATATGGCCCTCCCTACACTCTTTTCATGAAGCTCAGACTGAACAGTATTACATGCACAGCTCTTGTTCTGAAATTTACCCAAACATGACAATAAATGTGGACAATATGGACAATTATTTATTTATGTCCCTCAGAAATGTACAACTTTCACTGAGCTGAATTTCATTAACTCACAGAACTTGACAAATATTTGTGGAAAATCATCTACACGAAACTGTATTCAAATATGAAGAAATATATAGAATACATGGGCAAAATTTAATGTACACCCTATGGAGAGTATGTCTTCCACTATGTCACTTTCTGCAAAAACTCAAAGCTCATCAATGACATTGCATTATCTTATATAACAAATTTCACCCAAAGCGGATGAAAAATATAGACAATACAGGTAAAATTCTAATTCCAAGTCAAAACTAAAGTATGCCCTTCAATGCACTGTTTTTCATAACACTCACAATGCCCAATGACATCATGTGAGGATATTCAACACCAAATTCCAGCCACTGGTCAGTCATGAAACATGACAATTATGCAGATAAATTCATTTATGTCATTATGTGAAGTACCACTCACTGCCAGAACCTCATGCTTGCTTGACAACTTTCTGTGAGAACCTCATTACAATGAACTTGCTAAAAACCAAGAAAGAGATAGGTCTCCAATACTGGTCACAAAAATGGAGATGGATGGACACGTGGTCTGCACATTAGCCCCCACCCTTTTGTCCCTTCATAAATAACCCTATACAGGACTGAATTACAAACTAAGATATGGAAAGATGTGGAACAATCATAAGCTTTTCAAGCTTACAACTTTCGCTGTACACTGTGATTACATTCACTCGGAAATTGCATTCACTTTTTATTTGATGCAAAGGTCCTTGCTAACAAAGATGCCTTCCAAATTCCACAAATTACGAACAGTCTATTTTCCTAACAGTTCTTTCTTTTACCTGACATCATTTACCCTCTTTAAGACAATGTAGTGTAGTGGTTGAAGCTAAATGAAGCCCATTACTGTATGCCACTGCATAAAATTAGCACATGGAGTCATCTACTGTAACTGTAAGAGTTCTACCTCCTTGTCCAAATGAAATCATTCTGTATGGCAATTTCATTCTGCATGCAAAAGAACAACCTTAAACAAGTGTCCTGTAAAACTTAAATATTGATGCTGTACTACCTGACTGTCAGATCCACAACAGACACATTGGAAACTGGCACACGAAAGGCCATGCCAGTCAGCTTTCCATTGAGAGCAGGAATGACTTTGCCCACAGCCTTGGCTGCACCAGTTGAAGCCGGTATAATGTTCTGGTGTGCACCACGACCATCACGCCATAGCTACCAACATAAACAAAATAAAGTGTGAAGGGCATGCACAAAATTACTCAGTGATTGTGACAAGGGTCACATGAATTCAAATTTAATTTCATAAAGGTTATGATGTAACAATGTTCTTCAGCAATATAAAATTTTCTTGCTGCAATACAGAATATATTATGAAAGTGCATGCAAAGAAACGCTTACATCAATTGCAATTTTTCAAACAAAAATACATGTTGTGAATTTAATCATGGTCATTGGAAGGAAGCACAAGGCAGGCAGTTGTCACTCTCCAGCAACATGCTGGTCTACATACAAAAGTTACACTCCACAGTTCACCATTTGAATTTTTATATTTCACAGTTTTTCAAACTTCTCTGTATTTAAATAAAAACATGAAATGAATGCAACGCATATTGGATTTGAAAGGGAAAACTGGTATGACCATGTAACAAAATCAGTCAAAACAAGTCATGAAGGTAAGGTTACCATATTATGGAACCAACAAGTGCGAACCTACAAACTATTCTTAACAATCAACCGGACGTCATAATCCATGACAATAAAAAAGGAACATGCATGTGAATAGATGCTGTGCAATTTGTAAAGACAGAAATGTGATCAAGAAAGAAGCTGAGAAGATTTTAAAATATATAAACCTCATAACAGAAATTCACTGCATGTGGAATGTGAGAGCAAAAGTAATAATGGTAATAACTGGGGCGAATGGAACAATTGCAAAATCACTGAGACAGTTGCATAAGCAACATACCAGGAATAAAGGAACTACAAAAAATGGCAATATTGGACATTGCACACATACTACAGCAAGTGCTAATGTAAAAGCACAAAACATATTTCACAGGTGAAATAACAGTACATGCAGCATAAGTTATGTAGGTTATTCGGAAAGTAAGTACCGTCTGCGCATATCTCTCGCGCATCCTCGAGACTGTCACTTTGCACATGTGCAGTGACTTCCTCTAACAACTGAGAAGCCACAGACACCATTTCGTGTTATGTTTATGTTTGTTCCTGTGCGTTAAACATGTTTAAGACAATTGAAGGGGCCGCCAACTGTGAAATACAGTCTGTAATTCGTTTTCTGAACGCTAGGAATGTGCTACCAAGTGAGAGTCATCACCAGATCTGTCAAGTGTATGGTGACAATGCGATGAGTGATGGCATGGTTAGGAAATGGGTTCGGAT
>Ga0123357_10005329_pt1 | contig 15375 bp, 8 predicted proteins | sample TergutEmb28metaG_FD_89873 | JGI IMG/M metagenome (GOLD analysis project Ga0123357, IMG submission 89873) | Embiratermes neotenicus P4 segment gut microbial communities from Petit-Saut dam, French Guiana - Emb289 P4 | ecosystem: Host-associated > Arthropoda: Insects > Digestive system > Gut ... | reverse complement strand
GCGCGTGTGTGGGTGTGCGTGTGTGTGTGCGCGCGCGCGTGTGTGTATGTGTGGGGTTGTGTGGGTGTGCGTGTGTGTGCGTGTGTGCGTGTGTGTGTGTGGGGTTGTGTGGGTGTGCGTGTGTGTGCGCGTGTGCGTGCGTACGTGCGCGCGCGCGCGCGTGTGTGTGTGTGTGAAGATGAGAAAAGCATGCAGGAATTTGATTGGAAAATCTCAAGGTTAGAAACCGCTTACAGGATATAGATATAGATGAGATGATAATATTAAAACGAATCCCAAAGCTTAGTATTGACATGGAATGGATTTACTTGACTGGCGATAGGGACAGATGTCTCTTGTGAACATGTTAATGGACATTTGGGTTCGATAAAATGCAGGGACTTTCTTGCTTATGTTAGGACATCATAGCTTCTTATGAATGTCTCTATGCCATGAAGTTAGCTGTAGGTAAGAGAGTCTACTGATGGAAGACTTTACATATGTTTAAATCAAATTAATTTTCAACAATGCATAGTTAAATAATGTCTTTCTTTCTTTCCTTCCTGCCTTCCCCCACAGTGAAAGAGTTAATCAAATTTTTCACTTTTAGCTGTAAAATTTATTAATGTATGAGTATATTCACATATTGCATAAATGTTTCTCTGGAAGTGTTGAAAGTAATGCATATATAAATTGTGTCATTCTGACAGTGACACAATGAGTCATAAAATAGTTGGTAAATATGTAGAAATAAACCATCTATGTGTAGAAGATTTTTAAAATTATTTGTTACTCAAAAAATAAAAAATTTGTAAGCAAAGATATTTCATTCTTAGAGTAACATTGTATCAAGCAGATGTTAAAGTGTTACTTCTTTTAGTGTGAGCTGATTCAATTGTTTTTGAATTACTGACTGACTGACTAACAAACAAACAAACTGATGAGCTAACTAACTAACTAAATGGAGGAGAGTCCTTCCTAAGAAGCTAATACTTCCTCAGCTTGTCAAGAAATGACCCGCATTTTATGGAACCAGAAGGCTAATTACCATCTTCACAACAGCCTGCCACTTTCCCTCTTCTGAGCCAGATCAATCCAGTCCATGATCTCCATCCTGTTTACTAAAGATCCATTTTAATACTATTCTACCACATCTTCCTAGGTCTTCCAAGTGGTCTTTTTCCTTCAGGGTTTACCCACCAAAACCCTCAATGTACCTCTCTCTTCTTGATTTGATCGCCCAAATAATATTTGGTAAGCAGTACTTTTTTGAATTGGCTTCTGATAGAAAAACATGCAAAAGACCTTGGTAGGTGCAGAATTCTTTGATTTGTAACTATTTAGGGCATGTAATATTATACTGGGGGAAAAATAACACTTTTTTTATTCCTAACCTTGGCAGCCTGCAGCTTCTCAACGTTATTGGCAGACTTGCCAACCCACACAAACACAATTTCTTTTGTGTCCAAAATGAACACATCACCACTGTTGAAGTATTCCCAGGCGATTGGATGTTGGGACATTGTGGGTGAACGCTTACCCTTGATGTGGAAAAGACGGGGTACAAATGTGTCAGTAACGTGCTTGAAACCTGAGGCAACTCCACCATTCAGCAGCCTGCCAATAAGAATGACAAACATTTGTAGCATCTCGCTTATTTGAATAGGATGGCCAGTCCCAGAGCCAATTATAATATAATTTTAGCTCTGTGACAGCAGAAACTGGGAAAACTTTGGGAATGTATAATTTAGGTAAGTCTGTTCTGCATTCCAAATGGAGTAACAAAGCTGAGGCCTGAATGTAGGGATCTGTATGACCTGCAGTTTATATTTCTGGTAGTTATTTTGAATTTAAAATTATGATAATAAGGATGATGACAATGTCACTAACATCTCCATTTTAAGATGAGGAAGAAATGTTGTTTTTGTGAGTTATGTGGAAGTTCTGAACGTATTTCCAAATCCAGCCTATATTTTCACCTAATGTTGAAAAATTATATTACAAAGGCCTTATATAAATAATTAAACACTTAAAATTTAAGTAGTTACTATTCTTTCTGAAAAAATCATGCTCCACAAGCCAACACAATACATTAGCAGCAAATTATAAATATTTCTGTTGCTTCTACAGGACTTCCTACCTCATGCCTGTCTTGAAGTATCCCTTGAACCGAGCTGACTCATTACCCTGTGTCTCGCGGTGCTGGATGGGAGCTCCCCCAAGATAATTATCCAACTCCACTGTTTTGATTGCTGCTACACCTGCCTCATCGTCAGTGGTGTCCTTGCCCAGCCAAAAGTGAATATGGACCTCGGAACTTCCACGAAGCTGCGTAGGCTGTGCCAGGACATGTGTAAGATATTACCCATAACATGCCATTCAAAGGGTCCATAGCAAAACTTCCTGTTTGGGGCTTGTGAAAGAATTGACAGTTTTTTCAAATTTTTTAAAAAATTATCTGTTGTACCCATGTCTATGAATGAAGGAAACACAAAGCCTCTTCTGATCCAGTGCTTATCTCATTTCTATATTACATAACCTCTTTATGCAAATGAGGGCCTGAAGATTTATAGCAGTACAACCCCTGTAGATAGATAGATGGATTGGTGTTTGGGTTTGGGGCCTCTCAGCCCCCATGCACCTAGGCCTTAATTGAACAGACCCTTTGTGCCCCATATTGAATCATGGGAACCCCACAGCCCTACAGTAGTTCCAGATGGCTCCCAAGCCTAAACTTTTAATATCCTCCGGCTCCAAGAAGAAGGAGCCCAGATAAGCATGTCTCACATAGAATGTGAACCGAGGTTTCCTCTCCTGCCCCACACTTCCTACACAAGGGGCTGTCATGCAGTCCTAGTAGGTAGAGGTGTCTCCGCAGGGTGTTATGACCTGTAAGAAGGCCGATAACGGCCCTGGATTGAATCCTGTTGAAGGTCATAAATTTTGCCTTGGTACCCCGACTAGGTCCTGAGATGAGCTCTCGTGCCTGCCTTTGGGTGTCACCAAGGCCTCGCCATTGGGCCCCGTGCTGGTTGGTTAACCAGCGACTGAGCCTCTTTTGTAAATCGCGCCTAGAAACCCCCAGGGCCGGCTTGGGTCCATGGAACCTCAGAGCAGAGCCGCCCCTTGCGAGCTCATCGGCGATTTCATTGCCTTGTATTCCAGCATGTCCCGGGACCCAAAAGAGGCCCACCACGTGTCGGATAGAGATATCATTTAATGCCCTTTGGCACTGGTAAACCAGAGGAGATGTTGTTTTAATGGCCTTAAGGGCTTTCAAGGCCGCCAGACTGTCGGAGCAGACACTGACATATCTCTCCGGCCTATTCTGAGATTGTACCTCATGTGCACAGGCTAGGATAGCATATATCTCCGCCTGAAACACTGTGGCGTATCTACCTAGGGAGAAGCTGAGCCTTTGTCCCACTGATTGCCCATAGACTCCGGACCCGGTCCCCTCCCTCATCTTGGACCCATCTGTATACCAGGCGAGCCCTTTGACTACAGGAGGAGTGCCGGTTGCTTTTGTGCAATCCTCCCTCACAACCCCTGTATCTGGTGTGTTAAAAACAGAGTCATGGCAGTATGTTCATTACATTGCATATAGACTTATAAGAAATGAGTTGGTTTACTTTTGAGTATACATTTTTAAGACTTGAATTATATTTGTTGTTTGATATGTAACAACTACACATGATCATGCAGTTGAATTGACTATAAAGCTGCTCAGCAGTCATTTACATGGTGAGGTAGAATTTATTTATTGCATGATCATTGCAACATACCTTGGAATCAGCTGCAATAGGTTTTCCATATTCAGATGCAGCATAGACAATATATGAGTCCCCATCATAGAAACTGCCATACTGATTCTTAGGGACAGGCACTAATTTCATGTTCTGTAAGAGATGGTAGAATGCACTGAACACATAACCTTACACCAAATTGGGTAATGTGGCGAATGAAAAGCAGCAAATCATATCCGTCCATGACTTAGTGTACCAGGTAATATACATGTGATTTTCTAGGCTTCTGCAATGGTGTAGTGGATGTCTCCATTCGTATAAAATGTGGTGCCACATCCCAGATGATGGTAGACAAAGTAATATATTAACCTTTACATCATTTTAATTTAATATAAAAAAATAAGAGCATAGAAATAGTATACAATTTAATGCAGTGGTGCACACATTTTCCAAATTTACTGGAGTCACCTTGATATTCTAGATGCCACGTGCGTAACATGAAGGAATACCCATACCGAGGTCTGATAATTACTAGGTGCCATCATAACAAATTTGGTCACTCTGACTAGCTGGAGCCAGATATTTGTGTATGGCTACTTCTGATTTGTATAGGGCTACTCCTGATTTGTGTATGGCTACTCCTGATTTGTGTAGGGCTACTCCTGATTTGTGTAGGGCTACTCCTGATTTGTGTATGGCTACTCCTGATTTGTGTAGGGCTACTCCTGATTTGTGTAGGGCTATTCCTAACTTCAGGTTACAACTACTTTATAAAAGTACAATTCTTTGTATGCTAAGCTATTTTTAACCCATGATTCCCACTAAAAAAAAAGTTCAATTATGAGATCTGCATGCTGCATGTGCATGTGCTTGTCTATTTCAACTTTGAACCAGTAGATTAATTTGCACAAAATTTGGTATCATTGTTATGAAATGCTGGAACACATGCCATAATTTTTAATTTCCCCTGATAAGTAGTAACAAGATAATGGATGCATGAATGTGTAAGTCTGCCACTAGTGCCACTTAATTTCAAGTTTTTAAATGATGTGTGGTTACAAATTTTGGAAAAATATGAACTGTGCTTAGTACAACAGGAAATCAGGCTTTATGAGTTCTGCTTGTCACTCTGTGCTGATTAAATTGTAGTCCAGTGAAGTGTTTTGTTTAACTGTGCTATCAGTTACTAAGATTATGTAGTATTAATGATAGAGGAATTGAATGTGATTGTGGAGCAGTGGGGAAATCACTGATGCAATAAATAGTGGGGTAACTATGTTAGTGAAAACATGTTATTTGTGAGTTATTGAAGGAATATTGGTGAAGGTGATACTTCATAATAAAAATAACAGTGTTCTCTTTTAAACACCTAATAGAATAATTGTTATGTGAGCATAAAATTATATTAATTGTGCCTAGGCTTGTGTTTGTCAAACTGAGAAAAATTTAAGATGAAGATTTCTTAATTTTAGAAGTGGGTACTCTCTGAAATATTTTATGTGACCCTACAGTGTTAATGATCCACACCAGAAACTCTATTTACTTACGGGCTTTAACGCTCATGCATGGTCATTTATCTTGCACCAAACAAGTGATTACTAATTTTATCAGTACTTGGGCTAATCTTCATGACAGTATGAGATGAAGATTATTATTGACATTATCAGTGAATAATGTGTCTAGCCCATTGATCGTGCTTATCAATCATAATTCATTATTACATAGTTACACAAGAAAAAGACTGAGGTATTAATTCTCAGAGACATATAAAAAATATAATTTTCATATACGTTCATTTATTAAAAATGTCATTGTCTGTAATGCTGTGGAAACTGTTCGAGAAATATCTGCAGTTTGTTTCGATGTTGTCTCATTTATCACTGTGGTACTTTTTACTTTTAAGCCATGCAGTTATAATGTCCATTTTCCTGTAGCATGTGTGGACGTTGTGCTACTTGTATTAAGTAACCAGAACTACATCATGTACTTGGAATTCCAGGGTTCAACAACAGTTAAAAAAGCTTACCATCACACCTTTTTGTCAGAAACTTCAGTCCAGTTCATGTGTCCACACTCTGTTCCTCTCAGAGCCATTTAATATTATTTTCCCTTCTTTACTATAGATATTCCAAATGACCACTCTTCCCAAACGATTTTTTTAAAAAATTCTGTACTTTCCCTCCCTTGCTCCTTCCATGCATGCTGTATATCACAGTCAGCTTATCTTTCTTCATATTACAACAAAATATCACGTGAAACACACCAATTGCATCTCCTAATATGTGACATTTACCATGTCCCTATTTATTAATTTATATATGCCCCTATTAACAACACTACTTGTAGCTCAAACTATGTAGCAATAAATGATAGGATATTTAATGAATGAAATGGAAAGAATGTGGAAGGCAATGTTCATGTCCTAATTTGAGGTACTATTTTGGCATGTGTCTGGAGTCACTGTACTATCCTGGCATGTGTCTGGAGTCACTGTACTATCCTGGCATGTGTCTAGAGTCATGGTACTATTCTGTCATGTGTCTGGAGTCACTGTACTATCCTGGCATGTGTTTGGAGTCACTGTACTATCCTGTCATGTGTCTGGAGTCGCTGTACTATCCTGGCATGTATTTGGAGTCACTGTACTATCCTGGAATGTGTGTGGAGTCAGTGTACTATTCTGGCATGTGTCTGGAGTCACTGTACTATCCTGGCATATGTTTGGAGGCATTGAGGAACACTGCAAAGCATCTAAGGTTATGAATTCAGACACTCCAAAATATGAAGCACTAGTGTTAATCACTTCACTGTGATATTCCGATATTTCCTTACTACTTTATGTTCTTAAATTCAAACGTCCTCATCAAAACTTTGTTCTAAGACACTTACGCTTTCCTCTCAAAAGGAAAACCAAGTTTCACTGGCACATTCCACAAAAGGTCAAATCACACTTTTGTATAATCATGTTTTCAAAAGGACATATGATGATGCAATATTCTCAATTGAATAGCGGTGTGTGCTTCCCAGCTGCAATTAATTCTTAATTTCATCTGGAATTTCTGTCAGTTTGCTCCCAACAAAGTACTTGGTCTTGTATTATGAATTTGCACCTCTTTTAAAATTTTCATTTCAATTCATTGACCCCTTCTTGCCTCTGATAATCCATATAAGGACTGTGTCACTTACCTCTACCCTCCATATCAAGAAGGCAGTACTGTTGACAGGTACAGCCTGGAAGGCTGGGTCCACATTGGCTGCCATTAGACTTTCTATTCTCCTTAACACCTGAAAAATAAATGTGCCCCTATTTAGGAAAAGAGCTTCTAAATACCCCAGGTATACCTACACACCAGGCATGCAATACAAAATACTAAAATTCAAGAGGAAAGTCTGCCATAGCAAAATGGTAGTCTTGTAATTGATCCTCGATTGGGATAGTATTAAATTGGATCCCAAAGACATAGAATGGTAGGCTGCAGATTGGATTTATCTGGCTGAAGATAGTGATCACCAACAGCTCTTTTGAAAACAGGAGGCTAAAGTGTCATATTCTTGTGTGTGTATGTGTGTCTGTGTGTGCGCGCACATGCATATGTGCAAGCTGACATTTTTACCTGTGTATATCTTCCATTGGAACCAATTACCAGCAATGGAATTTTATAAATCTTGGTATGGATGTCAGGCCCTTCAGCCCACCCCCATCACACACATCTTATTTTCCTCGGTAATATCAATTTTACCAGTTTACGCCATCCCATGGTGGGGTGACATTATTGCTAGTTAATGTGGCATCCTGAAAATTATTGCCCTGAAAGAGGTTCAAGGAATTTGTTCCATTGTAAGATGTTTCTCAGTGGCTTTACCAGTACTTTTCAGCAGGCCCTACCCTATGACAGTTGTACCTACTCAAAATTTTCACTCCGTTTTCCTCCAAGATCCATTTTTATTAATACATTACTACAATTTGAACCAATGAATGCACGCAGTTTATTCAAACCACAATGTTATTACAACACACCAGCTGCCACATGTTTCAAATCTTATTGGCCCATTATCAGGAAGCACATGATTGTGCAATACAGTTGCTTACCATTTTCTGCATGTATGATAATTTAATAGCATTGAGTGCATTTGTTGGTTTAAAATGTAATAACTGATTTCTATTACACGGTGTAGAGAATGTGAAATACGTTCTTATATTTCCCTTCCACCTATGTCTAGATCCAGCAAGAGGTCTCATTTCTAGATCAAAAGTCGGTATACATTTTTAATTATAACAAGTAACATAACGTTATTTATTCTTCGGTTACTTGACGATGCTATATTAATTGCAGAGGCTTTTTGCGCCAAAATTGATGTGGAGAGTAGTGAATTCAGTGTGATTCAAAAGTGATGTTGCCTATATTGACTGCCGGGTTGTTCGCACGGAATGTCTGAGGAAAATCGCGAACCGGTTACATCCCGAATACAAGTTTTACATGTCGTTGCGTTAACTTGCTCGGAAACACAACGTAATATTACATTACACTGAACGCTGCTCATAAAATGAAATGTCTCAACCAATTTCATATTCCTGAAACATTGAAACGTTAAAGTTGTTGTCATACGTTAGAAATGTTCATACTGATGATGTAAGTCACTGTACGCAATCCTCGACTACTAGTTACACACCACTAATATCAATAACAGGCAAAGACATTCAAGTGTTTCAAACGCGCGTCAAAGGCATAACTGCCTCGTTCTCCAGGTGACAGCGAATAACTGACGCTCTACATTGCTGAAAGAAACCGTTGTCTTCTCAACGTGGGAACAGCTAATTACTGCAGAAATTGCTCGTATACTGTCTAAATTGCCCCAGGGATGTCCATAATGAGGGTTATAATTTGTAAAAAGGATTAGATCTAATACAAAACTTACAGATAAAGTACCCATTATTGAAAAACATGAACAAAATTTCTTAAGGAAGCCCCGCATAAACAAAGCCATTTAGCAAGAAAAAGTATAAAGATAATATTAATATGGGTCTTGCACGTCCTAGCGGCACGGGCTAAATTAACTCATTGATGTAAATTTTAAATCATTGTGTCCAGGAAAGGAAAAAAGTATAATTTGAATAAGTTACAAAATTATGAGTAAATAATTCGGCTATGAAATTTTGTCATTGTCCTCGTAAATAGAGACACGTATGTTACGTCAGAGTGTTAAAAGGGAGCGAAATTTGACCGAGTGCGTGTGGCACTATGGGACCTGACAGTCCAAGTTCAGTGCTGGACAGACCATAGAATTCAGGTCGTTGAATTCTTGCGGATCATGTCCCATTGTTTATTTTCAGGCCCTGAAGGGAAGTGGGTTGTTGGGATATGAAGCCGGTATAACTAACTTAGGATAATATCAAATATTGTTTGCGGCCTGAACTTTTCGAGGTCTTTTACAAGAGGTACGACTCCCATTGCACCCCTCAAATAATGTTTTCCTTGTTTTGGAATTTAATATCACGTTCTTTGCTGTAATAGTATCTGTATATCCCGTACTACGCCATGACGGAACTGTAATGTCTCAATCAACAGTCTTCCAATTGGTAAGTTCTGACTTTTATCTGAGCGCAAAAAACCATCCAGGCCACAATCAGCCTTGTTGTGCTCTAATTTACAACAATCATTAATAACTTTATTAACCCGATTGGGGGAGGGGGGTTGGGGGTAGGGCATACTAGCTTAATAGGCTTAAGTTTGATTAAATCACTTGTGAAAGTAGCTGTTAGACTTAACAAAGCATGCTGTAGGTCTGGATGTGAGTTCGTACGGCTGTACTGTCCTACAAAAACTACAGCATCTCTTTGACGCGACGCACACTTCGTGGTGTCAATTAATTACTAATCTGAAGAACTCTTTCTTTGCCTGTTTAATGAACCTTTACGAACAGGATCATGTATCACCAAGTGAACAACGAGGCGTGAAGAATGTGGCCGTGCGTTCTAAGGTGTAGGTCTGCGGCCGCTTAATAGGCTGAGATCTCGGAATCGAATCCCGCGGAGGGCATGGATGTTCGTCTTTTGCGCCTGTTGTGTGTTGCGTAGGTAGCGGCCTCTGCGCCGAGCTGATCACTCGTTCAGAGGAGTTCTACCGGACGTGTGTGCTTGTGTGTGTATGTGTATGATCTCTAAATCAAAAAATTGTGGTGGCCGAGGCCCGAGTTAAGTTACTGTGCCCCCCCCCCCCCTCTCCCCAAAGTGAGAAGTTGATCGTAAACTGTTACTTGTTAAGTTTGTGCGAAGAAGATTTTTTGGCCTAATTTAAAGTGTTATTCCAGAAATTTATGGACGAACTGATAGTCAATAGTCAAAAGTTTATTCATGTTCAAGTGATCTGCAGAAGGTACCTCAAGGGACTTTGAGATATAGAAAAAGTCAAAGGTCATTTACCTATACATATATATATATATACACACACACACACACATATGTGTGTGTGTGTGTGTGCCTTTACTATTATGAACAATAGCGCTGTCATATAATATAGTTAAAAACAATCCAAAAGTAATACAGTATCTAATATAAGCAAGAAAATTATACCTTGAACATATTTCGATTAAGTAATAAAATAAAATTTGTGATGTGAACAATATACTATTATTATAATATCGAAAATACTCCTCCAACGTATAAAAGAATTCGAATAAATAATTTTTTAAGACGTTTGAATTCCATAACATTATAAATATGTCCCTTACATAAGTAGATAAACAGTTAAAAACTTTATGAGTCCCATATCATAGGAAGCTCTTTGATATAGAGACAGATTTGATATTGTTTGATGAATATCGGAGCCATATCTGGTAATTCTGCCATGGATATTTGAATTTGTAATATATAGTTCCCTAATGGAAATGACAAGAATAGTAATGAGAATATATATACTGTGATATACAAGTAACAATATTTAAACTTTTGAATACATCTCTAAAAAATTAGAAAAATACAGAAGAGAAGTTTTGCCTGTAGAGTATCGAACTAGAGTTCCACCCTAATACGGAGCAAAAGTGCCAGTCACGACCTTCGGTTTTATTATTTCCTGCTTCTGTTGAAGGATGATGCGTGAAGTTAGCGTCAAATGAGAAGCGCAATACTATTAGACATATGGATGGGGAATTGGGAGGGCGAGGTCGTGGCCTCTTGTAAGTTCTGGTCTAGGACTCATCTGGATGAACTGAGAAAAACAGTAGAAACGTCAGGAATGGAATCGGGCAAGCCCACTTTGTGCATGCAATGCGAAGGGGGGATATTGGAAGTGGTTTTTAAAGATACCATCCCGAGTTCGCTGAGATTGAGTAACAAAATCGTGATATGCTTAGTAATGATAAGCGGTAGTCCGGAGGGGATTCAAACCGGTTATCTCTTCAATAAAAGAAATCAAATTCAGGACCGATTTGATAAATTTCTCGACCCGTTGCAAAAACAAACCAGGAGGCCCTACCTACACGTAGTTCCGAGTTGATATGAGGAGAACACATATGCAAAATATGTTTGACCAAAAAATGTGAGAGACAAACACCCTTTTCCCAAGCAGCTGTAGAGATGAGTGCAGCTTTGAACTGAGCTGGCTGCACGTGTTACTGCTGGAGGAGCCTGTTCTCTATCACTCAACAATTTTGGTGACATTTTTAGCAACCGGATAACTTTAAAATTAAAACTTTGAGGCTCGCTGATAACACCAATTAGACAAATATTGAAATATAAATACACGATCCACTTTATCAGATGAATCTTGCTAGCTGTGACATTGTGTCCTGTCGGAAAGCTAACAAGTGTATTGCCAAGAAATTACAGAGTTTTCTGAGAAGCTTACTGCCCCCTATTTGTTTGTTTGTTGTTATGCAGGCACTTGCTCCTGTGAAATGTCGGACAGTTATCTTATGCGGTATTGTTGACCAAATAAATTTGCAGTCCTTGAATGGCCTTAGTAGGGTGACGAGATAATCTGCGATCTGTTACCTAAAAGTGGTAATTGTATAACAGTCAGTTCAACACCAAAGTTAAATGGCACGCCTCGTGTATTTACGTCAACTCTCTACTGGCAACCGTTCATGAAAGCAGAATTACACGAAGGAAGGCGTTAAGTTGTCTTTTACACGTCATGAAGGCGTGTGGGGGATTGGAAGTATATCTCCACAGTTTGTAGTCTTACATTAGATGGGATTGATCAGCTCCACGCCTCTGCCGCTCTGGCTCCAGGACCAATTCACTATGAGACTGTGTGGGAAGTACAGCCCGTCCCGATTATACAGAAACCAGAAAAATTTCCCATACTGAGAAACAAACCAAAATTCCTCAGATGTCCATCCCGGAGCCTAGTTACTATGCTGAATGCATTATTCAACCTCCCAGAATATCACAAAACATGGCGTACCTATTGGTTTTGTCAGATTGAAATTCCATTCTGGCACCAGTCCCTGTTGACGTGGGTCACCAGTTTAGACGTTACTTTTAAGCTATCGAATAACCCTTAGCAAAATCGAATGTTATAGAAAGCAATATATATTCAAACCCAAACATAGCACCACCTCACTTAGCATCCATAAAGTCTGTGAAGAGAAATTCTCAACTGTACATTACTTCGAATTACCACCACCCTCGACACGTCACCACCGTCTACACTACGCCTACAATTGCAGTGAGCAAACAATGACGCTGTACGGAGTCTTGTACTAGCTGGTGATTGTAATGTTGCAATCCTTACTGCTAGCAAAAGCCTGGGTTTGGCGCACCAAGTGCTGATGCCTATGTATCGAATTCTTTCCTTACCTTATTTGCTGGTACCACACAACCACAGAGTGCTGTAATATTTGGTAAGACAGAAGCGACTGACTGGTGAACTTCCCACCCGCTCTCGAAATGCAGTTGCAGAATTGGTTGTCGACCTTTCACCCATGTATTGTGAAATGTAATCTAATCGTTATATCTCACAATTTATTGGAGATATGAGAAGCAGATTACTGGATCAATTCATTTCGAAGATAAAGTCGAATTATCAACCGAATTTGACCTTGTTGCAAGAAAACTAGGTACCGTTCACATTAAATCTTTTCACTAGAGTAAACGTAGTAATTATACTTGTAACAGAATGTTCTAAAATGTGACAAAGTGCCTGTGACTGACTAGGAGATGGATCGCATAAGTCTTGCTCTCCAGTTGGCCTCTCGTAATGAAGTTTCTTATGGAATTGTGTTTAATGTTTATTGTTAAATGCGTGCCAATAATGCTACTTGCCAAACCCAAGCATGAGATACATAAGTTTAAAACTTTCTCGAAATAATTTTTCCGTGGTCCCATTCACTTCAACTTTATTATGTCCATATTTTGTAATGATGGTTGAAAATTCAAGAGTTTGTTTACTTGTCTTCCTCATTCCTCTCCCATATCTCTTATCTGTAGGACTTACCGTAATTTCTTTCCCCTTTCCTTCGTACCTCACATTTACAATAGAATGGTTCAAGGAATTAACAACCAAAATATTCCGTTACGGGGCAATAACAGTAGAAATATAACATCAGGCAGCCTACTTCATTATTCCAAAGAATAGACAATTTCGGCTTCTATTTAATTTTTTTTTACAAGTTCGTTCCTTCGGCTATATTTTTTGGACAATCCCAGAAAGAAAATATTTGACTTTTTAAATACACAGTATAACTCCACTTATCCGGATTAATTGGGACGGCGAGCCATCCGGATATGCAGAAAATCCGGATAATTGGATTTTCTTTGAAAGTAGGCTAATTTGGCAGTTTGAATTTCGGCTGTTACTATTTGCAGTACGTACCTGCTTCTAAACCTTTCGACTATGCCTGATTTAAAGTTCTAGAAGACATAACACTGCGCTGCAATTGACCCGACTACCGAAAATTTCAAGGCAAATTAGTTTTATAGAATTCTCGATAAATTTACCCGAAAGGCCAAGCCGATCCGGAAAACTGGCGATCTGGATAACCAGCGTTCGTATGAGAGGAGTTCTGTATTTATTATCCACGTTCTCAAAACACGTGGCATAATTTGAAGTACAACCAGTTATTGGCTTGTAGAAACTAGGAGTACAACAAAACATTTGGGCTATTTTTTACATGAAGAGACTTTAAACACTAGCCCTCCAGACTACGAAGCCAGCAACCCAGCTTCTTATTGTCCACTCGACGACGTGTGGTGAAAATACAGCCGGCAAATGCATTTTGCTGTTTTAACTCACTTAGGTACAACATAACTCAATGTGGAAGACGATGCCTAAAATATAACCACGTTTAAGAAATAAATAATTTTAATGCAGAAATCTTGTAACTACCGGATGTTGTGATGTGTATAAAGAACACATATGAAATATCTTGAAATTTCACGTTCTACCGTCCTTTTTTCACCGTCCGTCAGCGATCGCATCTTGGGGCTTCTTAAGCTTGAAAACATTTTGCTACCCTAAACGGCATGAGCCGGCACAGCTCAGTCGGTATAGCCACTTGTCTAATTGTTAAACGATCGAAGAAACGGGGTTCGATTCCCGGAAAACACAAAAAAAACTTTTGTCTTCTGCAAATCGTTCAGACAGGCCCTGAGGCTTGCCCTCCAGTACCTGAAGTACCTGGCTCCAGCTGCAAGTGTAAAGTGGTCAGGGCGTGAAAAGAATCACTGAATCCCTCCCCTCTATTGAAACCTCTGTAAATATTTACATCTGATCCCACATCACACATCATTAGAACTTTTTACTGGCTGTTAATTACGGTTTCTTCAATACTCAAGTGCATAAAGGGGAATTACAAACGATCGGACGCCACATTGGCGATATCATTTTGCCTGGTTACGTTATCATTTCGTTCTAAGACGTTCACTTTGACGTAAGTCGTGAAGAATTTTGTTAATTTTTTTTGTAGATTATTATCATCATTATATTACCTGTCTTACTGCGTGATGTCGGGATGTTATCTATAATTTTCATTTCAGTAACTTGCAGTTTCTTGGAAAGTTATACAAAACGGCGTCCCTGTCAGAACTGACGCTCTTATCACGAATGTCAATGAGGACTCGCCTCCAACCCCCGCAAATTGCCACATCACTTTATGTACTCTTTACCTACAAGTGTAGGATTCTCAAAATCAGAGGAGGGACTGAGCTCCGCCCATCAACATCATACGAGACAGATAATTTACGTACGTATAACGTAACACTGAGTCGCGTTCGGGCAACCATTGTTGCAGTGGAAGAGCAATAATATTACATGTTGTGATTGTGTGTTTGTAGCCTTAGGTATCCAGCATGCAACGAGCATGCGCCATATTTTCATCTGTGGCCTGTCCGGCTGTGTAATATTTTTGCACTATATCTCATAATGAGGAACTATGTGTTTGCTTCATAGACTGGCAGAAGGCGTTTGACCGAGGCAAATGGACCAAATTAATGCAGATCCTAAAGGGAACTGGTACTGACTGGCGTGAAAGAAGATTAACTGGCAACTTGTACATGGCTCAGAGTGTTAAAGTACGACTGAACCGAGGGGAGACAAGAAGTGTGAAGATTGGAAGAGGAGTTAGACAAGGATGCTGTTTGTCACCAGTTCTGTTCAACTTGTACAGCGAATGTCTTACCAAGGAAGCTCTGGAAGGGTTTGGAGACTTC
>Ga0123357_10005328_pt1 | contig 15376 bp, 13 predicted proteins | sample TergutEmb28metaG_FD_89873 | JGI IMG/M metagenome (GOLD analysis project Ga0123357, IMG submission 89873) | Embiratermes neotenicus P4 segment gut microbial communities from Petit-Saut dam, French Guiana - Emb289 P4 | ecosystem: Host-associated > Arthropoda: Insects > Digestive system > Gut ... | reverse complement strand
TGAGATTATACTCTTTGATTAGCGTATTGAACGAACACCGCCCGCGACGATGACTGTACTTACAGCCCGGTATATCAAACGGCGTACCCCAATCCTCTTTAATTTCCTCGTCGTAATCCACAAAATCAAATACAGCATCGCTGTCTATATATCTTTTTATCAGCCATGAGCAAGCTATCCTGTCTATGCCTACATTTTTTCGCGTTATCCATTTCATCGGCTATTCACTCTCCCCGTTAAATTTAGCTTCGTTTAGTTGTTTTTGTTCGCACATTATTATTTCATCAATTCTATCACTCAAATCGGATTTGAAGTAATCGTAATACTTTATATCCATATACTCGTTTATGATATTCCGCAGCAGATTTTCTCTTTTGTTAATATCCACAACATCAATAATTTTATTTAATTTCTGAATAATACCCTCATATTGTGTATTTACATTTTCCGTGAATTTTTGTATCAATGCTTTTTCTTGTGAATTGGTGGTAGCGTAACTTTCCCAAACTGCGGCTTCTCCGTCCATTTCTACTATTTCAGCCGCGAGCCATTGAAATTGTTCAAAAGTTTTTTCTGAGTATGGTAATACAAAAATTGCGTCCTGCAATGTAACAGCTTCGAGTTTTTTTAGCTTTCTCCAGACATATACTCTTTTGCTCGACGGCTCGTACGGTACTTTATATATCAAAAAAATCCACTTAATCTTTTTCATATTATTTTAGATACCTCTTTAAATTATCTGCTCTAAAAATTTTTATCAAATTTATAATGTTAAAACGGATTGCATATTGACAAAAAATATATAACGTGGTATAATGTAACTAAAGTTACAATAAATGCAAAATGATTCCGATTATTAGTTACTGCAACTTTAGTTTTAGTAACTACAGTTACATTATATAGTGACTTTTTGGAGATTAAAATGATTTATTGTGTCTTTTTTGTAAACTGTATAAATTATAAACTCTAAAAACGAACCAACGAAAATTATGAAAATCGAGGCAGAAAATGATCTCATTGCAAAATGTCAGTAAGCAGTATAAGGGTATTACCACCAATAAAGACAGTGGTATTGCTCTTTGGATTAAAAACATAGCAAACTTAACAGGCAATAAAGCAACAACTATAACGGCTGTCAGCAATATATCTTTCACGGTGGGTAAAAGCGAAATTTTCGGCATTTACGGCGCGAACGGCGCGGGGAAAACTACGTTAATCAAACTTTTGTCAGGGCTGATTGCCCCAACCTCCGGCATAGTGGAAATCGACGGGCACACCGATATACGGCGGATTAAAGATACTGTCAGTTACATAAGCACCAACGGATGGATGGGATTGGAATGGCAACTTACCGCCCGCGAAAACCTGATGTTGTACGGCAATATATTCGGTCTATCCGGCAAAACGCTTGAACGCAAGTGCGACAATGTATTGCGGGTTTTAGGCATGGACGAAGCGAAAAACAAATATATAAGCGAATTGTCGGCGGGAATGCGTCAGAAAATCACCATTGCGCGTGGGTTGATTTTAGACAGACCGATTATATTCTACGACGAGCCGTCAGTCAGTCTTGATATTCCATCAGCACGGAATCTGCGAGAGTTGATAAAGACCGATGCGGAAGAAAATCACCGCACCGCAATCATCGCCAGTCATAACCCGGAGGATTTAGCTGTCTGCGGGCGGATTATGCTATTAGCCAGCGGAGAAATAATCGGCATAGGTTCTATGGACGAATTGACAGCACCGTTTTCCGATATCCAGACCATAGAGATTAGCTGCCTGAATACCGAAAAAGAAATCTTGCTCAAAGACGAACCGGGCGTTATAGGCATCACCTACGAAAATATTGAAGGAAAGCACGACGTTCTCGGCATAAAAATAATCGTCCGCAGAAACGAGTTTTCTTTCGACCGTCTTGTCGATTTATTTATTGACCTCGAAATTCCGGTGATTAGTATAAAACAAAAAGAAATCACCATTCAGGAAATATACAATTACTATTTGGAGCAGAAATGGGGTGAAGCAAATGCGAACGCGGTTTCGTGAGTGGGACGCATTAGTGATGTTCAGCAAACGCGAGTTCATTATATGGTGGTCATATAAGATGAACGCTTTGATGTGGGTTTTAGGCACTCTATTTAACACAGTTATATTTTTTATGCTCAGTCTTGTTACAAGGGACAGCAATATAAATTTTTTCCCGTATGGCGGCAATTATGTATCATTTATCGTGCTGGGTTTGTTCGTGAACTATATCAGCTATACGAATTTAGGAGATACATATCCACGTCTGGCGCGTATTTACTGGGGCGGGACTATGGATTTATATTTGCTTTCGCCGCTGTCCTATTTCACGCCTATGTTCGGTGTTATGTTCCGCGGTGTTATAGACGATTACCCGCGCAGTGTCTTGACAATGCTGTTCGGCTGCCTGTTTTTCGGAGCGGTATTCATATTCAACCAACCCTTGCTTCTGATATTAATCCTGATTCTTATTTTGGTTTCGACGCTCGGTATCGGAATGGTAAGCGCAAGTTCGTTTTATTTATTTAATTTCAAGCAGCAGACCGAACCGGTGCGTTTTATTTTTCAGGATATTATCATTGCGCTGACGGCAGGTTATTACTATCCGATTACTGTTCTGCCATATCCGTTGCAGATATTAGGCAGTTTTATTCCTCATACATATGCGCTGGATGCACTTAGACGGCTTATGATTCCGGGCGGTGAACTGTCAACTCCAGTTCTGCCTTTACAGCTTGCGTTATCCGGTATAAATCCCGTTGCGCTCGATATAATCGCACTGACTGTCATCGCCGTTGTATTCATGCCGCTTGGCTGTTATATGTATATCATGGGAATTAAAAAAGCAAGAAAGGACGGTACGTTGACAAGATGGCAGTAGAAACAGAAAACGTAATAGATATGCGGAATATCGTTAAAAAGTATAAAATCACAAAAAGAAAAGAGCGGTTTACCGCCCTTGATGATGTGAGCCTTTCTATTCGAAAGGGTGAAATTTTCGGTCTTCTGGGCAGCAACGGTGCAGGCAAAACCACGCTCATAAAAGTTATGGCAGGTTTATTAGAGGCTGACGGCGGAACAGGCGAAGTTCTTGGCTATGATATTTATAAAGACCATAAATCTATAAGGTCAAAAGTAAGTCTCGTCGCACCTACGGCTGATGTCGGAACGGATAATAACCTAACTGTCCGGCAGAATCTTGAATTCTGGGCAGTAGTGTATAACCTTGAAAAATCTCAGAGGAAAGACCGCATTGACGAAATGCTGGATTTTTTGAACCTACGTCAGTTTGAGCATCACTGGCCGATGAGCATTTCGGCTGGCAATCGGCAGAAACTCGCTATAGCCCGGTCGCTTTTAGTGAAAAATCCCGTGCTGTTTTTGGACGAGCCGACCGTGAAATTAGACGCCAAAGGCGCGGAGACCGTCCGCGAACTTGTCACGAAAATAAACAGGGATTACGGAATCACGGTTATTCTCACCACGCATTACATTTTTGAAGCGGAAGAACTGTGCGAGCGCGTCGCAATAATGCACAACGGCAAGATAATAAGCTGCGATACCGTGGCGAACCTGCGCCGAAACTTGCAGAGGTATGATGAACTTGTAGTGACTTGCCATGAAATCATACCCGAAGCTATAGAGGCAGTAAAATCGCTTCTATTTGTTATATCCTGTCATTGCGTTGGAAATAAAATGACAATCCAAATGGAAAATATCCGTGAAAATCTGATTGCGGTGTTAAAAACCCTGCGTGGGCATGGGGTCGGATTCATTGAAATTTCCACTAATGAACCCACTTTGGAAGATATTTTTGTAGATACAATAAGCGCGGGAGGGAATGTATAGTTATGATGTTTTTAAAATCCACGCTGTCATTCGCCAAACTTGAATACCGAGCGTTCCGATTCTATCCATCAAGTTTTATACTGGCTGTCATACAGAGTTTCGTAACTGCCGGAATGTGGTTTTTCGTCTCATTATTTCTGAAAGACTATGCCGCCGCGTCCCTGACAGGCTACGGCGGGGATTTCGTGTCATATATGGTTATCGGCGTCGTGTTTTTTCAGAACTCATCTGCCGTTCTGAACCTGCCTTTCGGCAGTTTAAACGCCGCTTTCTGGGATAAACGCTTGGAGGTTTACAACTCGTCGTCATATGGCATATGGGCTTTCATCACGGGCAGGTTCATCTGGACGTTTTTCTATCAGCTTGTCATTCAGGCTGGGGTATTGATTGCCGCCGTATTGTTCGCTGGAGTAAAAATAAATACGGCGCTTCCGGTTTTGCCGCTCATCATGTTCTATCTCTGTTTTATACTGATATGCTTCGGGTTCGGACTTATCGGAGCCAGCAATTTTTTCAATCTTGAAGTGAAACAGGGGTCAGAACCTTTCACATGGTTTGTGGACGTATTGGCGCGGATATTTTCAGGCATATATTACCCGCTCGCTATTCTGCCGCTTGGGATACGGTTTGTTTCGCGGCTTATCCCTCACACTTATGCGATGGAAGGTCTGCGGCTTATCATGCTTGAAGGCTACGATTTTGAAAACACGGTTGTTATGAACGATATGCTTGTGCTTTTTGGTTTTGCCGCAGTATCTATGATTTTGGGTATCTTTTTGCTGAAACGGTCTCTTGACAAGGCTTCCAGAGGCAACGGTGTTGGCATAGTAGTGTAATAAATTATTTTCACACAATTCTTAATTTTTCTATACATATAAATTGCGAAAAAACTCTCGGAATAATATCTTCCGAGAGTTTTATGTTACATATTAGAGACATCTTGGTTGTTTCAATGGTTTTACTATATTTGAAATCAGGGCAATATAACTTTATAAAAAATGTTAATAATGGGTATAATATACAAGAACAAATCATCATGTAAAAAATTTTAAGATTTTTTTAAATTTTCCCTTGACAAATAGAAAATTATATAGTATAATACAATTATCAATCACGCCGTTTGGCGTGATACATCAAGAAAGGTGGTGAATATATGCAAGATAAACGTACTCGTTTCGGTGATTTTATCAAGAAAAAACGCCTGAGTGACCCTCGCGAACTTACACAGTCTGATGTGGCAAAAGAACTGGGATTTTCGGTCGGCTTATACGGCGACATTGAAAACCGCCGCCGCCGTCCGTTCGACCCGGAAAAAATGGAGAAGTTTGCTCGGTTTCTCAATCTGACAGAAGATGAAAAAGCGCGAATGTACGACTTAGCCAGCCATGAAAACCGCGAAATACCGGCAGACATCGAGGATATACTGATGTATGAGGAAGTCGGAGAGCTGGCTCGGTTCGCACTGCGGCAATCAAAAGCGGGCAATGCAACGGAAGAAGACTGGAAACAATTTATACGCAAGATTGAAAAAAACAAGGAACGGCGCGAAGGAGGCGCAAAAAATGATAATGATGAGAATAAACAGGATTGATTACAGTAATGAAAACACGCCAATATTATACGACCGCGAAATTGACGAATTCGCCCGTGATGTCCTTGCGGATTACAAACCTAATCTGCTTCGTGAGCCAGGTGCTATTCGATTTGAGCATTTTTTGGAATCGTATCTCGGCGTAACGATTATGTGCAAAGATATATACAACGAAGACCCGGAACGTCCGATTTTTGGCATGACTGTATTTCGTAATGGTACAGTTAAAGTGTTTGACCGTGAAAATAATCGCGTTCGGAATATTATAGTGCGGGCAAATACGGTTATTCTCGATAATTTCGTGATGGAACCGGGCAGAGAAGGGCTTGCACTGTTTACCGGATTACACGAGGGCGGGCACATCCTCATACATTCGGGAGTATATGATACATTCAGAGTGGGGCAAATATGCTGCCGCCGAGAAAACGTCGAAAATAACGGTGGGAAATGGCAACAGAGAACCGCTTTCGATTGGCGCGAACATCAAGCCGACTATTTCGCCGCCGCTCTCGCTATGCCTAATGCAACGTTCATGCCGTTCGTCAATCATTTTCTGAGGGAGAATGGCATATGGAAAAACTGTATTGTGTTAGGATATGACGACGATATGGATATATTCGCTCAAGAACTCCTACCTGAGCGTATATCCGAAGTGTACGGCGTTTCAAAACGAGCCGCGTCGATTAAGCTGAAAAAAAGCGGTTTTGTCTCAGATATGCAACCATATCAAAAGTGGGAAAAAAATAAATTTTCTAATGAATTTAACGTATATTAATTATATCAGGAGTTTAGAATGAATACAAATAACTGTGAAAAAGACATATATGCTTTTATGATACACGACTATATACCGGACGTTTTACGCGGTACGGCATTCCGCAGAGCCAGACGTTTCAACGACGAAAGACAAAAAATCATCAAATGTCCACGTTGCGGCAAACAACTCACTGCCATAAATCCCGCAACGAAAGTTATACTGCACAAATATTCAAAAAAGACTGATGTACTCTGTCATGAGTACCGCAAATGCAGTTCATGTAACGAAACTATAGGATTTATCTTCACTTTAGGATAAATGAAAATATAAAAATAAATAAAATATGTGTATAGACCTACCGCTCATGGAGCGGTTAAGCGAAGGTTTCACGGAATCTGAAACAAGCGTCTGGAATGCTGACGCCCCGCCAACGGCTGCGAATTCGCGGATACAGGTCATACCGCTTAGTAATCATTCCGATGCAGGCGGACAGGTATCATCTCAAATGGTGTTGTAAAAAGCGTACATTATGTGTATGTACACCCGTACCGAGTCCGCACAGTCGTCATAGACGGCTATAATGCTTACGAGTCTGGCAAGCGGCAACTTTGTGTTGCTGTTTGCCGGACTCTTTTTTTGTCGCTTTTTAGCCTACATATCAAGGTTGCCGCTTGAAGCGGACTCCCCCGAAAGGAGTTCCAATGATAGCGGCAACCTTTTTTTACATACAGCCACACTGCCGTTCGCCGCCTGGTTTCTGGTTTTTAAATTCACAAACAGATTTAAAAAATCAGAAAATCGGGAGGAAACGAAATTGAAAAATTACATAGACAGCGACTACGCGCTGAACAAATACAGCGAGGGTATAGTGTACCGTTTTGCTGACAGAATCGTAGAAATTACGCTCGAAGACTATATTGCTGAGAATCCGGACAAAACTGCGAAGGATTTTCTTAAGCTCAAAAAATTTTCGGACAATGACTATTTTGAGCAGGACCGTGCAGAAAACGCGCAGACAAAAAAGAATACAGATTTATATGAATTAGAAGGAGTTTCAGTGAAATCTCCGGAGGAATCTTTTATTGACGAGATTGACGAACTGGAAGAAGCGGAACAAAAGGCAAAACAAATAATTCTGGCTGAAAAAGTGTTAAGTAAGCTTACTGACGTTCAGCGAAAACGATATTTGCTATATGCCGTAGAAAGTTTTTCGACACGGCAAATTGCCGATTTAGAGGGAGCAAACCATAAGAGTGTTTACGAAAGTTTACAAAGTGCTAAAAAGAAAATAAAAAAATTTTTAGCAGACGGGCAAAAAATACCCCCACAAAACACATAAAAAAGTGCGTTATGTGAGAGCGCAACAAACTCTCGCTGAACGTTGACAACTGAATATAACGAAACATCAGGTACGGTAACCGATGTGCTGTGTGCGAAGACCGCCTATAATTGGCGCGAGCGTCCCTTTCTCCGTTTACGGAATGGGCAGACAAAAGGCACATCGGTGATAATGGCACTCCTCCGGGGAAAGCGGAGCCGAAGCGCGTGAGAGGCGCGAAGCGGGGAAGCATCGTGCAGGTTGGGATAGACCTGCGGGAGCTTTCGTGTGTGAAAAGTCAGTTTATCTGACTACTCACAGTCTGTTGTTTCACAAAACAAAAAAAATCTCTTATAAAAATCAAACCGCTTGACGGTTCTGATACTGCCGACAGATTTTTATACTCTGCCGGCATCACAAAGCCGTTAAGCCAAAACAGAAAGGAACTTTTCACAATGAAAAACATTCAGCGCGAAATATCGCGAAACATACCAAATCATCTCCCAAAAAACCTTGTAGAATTAGGCGAAGCAATCTTTACAGCCTACGGTTGTGCTATGTTAGAGCGTGACACAGACAAAGAATATATTTATACAGCAGTGAATCTCGAAACCGGCAAACGCAAAATGATAAGCCGTCAAAAAATGCCGCTCACTACTTCCGGTGTAGAAGCTATGGCTGAAAGTATACGTCTGTCAAAAGTGGCTGGGTTCGGCAGACTTGAGGCGGACAGACCATTCGGCAACAAGATAGCGTTGGAAAAATGCCGCGAAACACTCAACACGATTTTCAGGGAGATATTGCCGGAGTACGGATATAAAATCCGCAGAGAACAAATATCACTCGCAGAGCATATTCTAAACGCACTCGACAGGCGTTCGGTATCACTCGCAGAAGCCGAAGTCGGCACGGGAAAAACACTCGCATATCTCGTTCCGGCGGTTCTTGCCAAACGCGGGCGGCTCAACGGTTACTGGAATATGAGTTTTTACACAGGCACCCCGTATGCCGATACAGCGCATATGCCCATAGTTATCGCCACTTCAAGCATTGCGCTCCAAAAAGCACTAATAACGGATTATATCCCTGAATTATCGCGTATTCTATTGGAAAATGAAATAATCAAAACTCCGCTGACCGCCGTATTACGCAAAGGACGCGAGCATTATGTCTGCGAACGTAATCTGCGGAGACACGTTCTGTTCGAACATAATATTAAGATGAAAGAAATCCTTGAAGAACTACTCAAACCGGACGCAGTTATCGACCTCGCCGAGATAGACGGATTGACCGCACATGTCAAAAGTATAATTTCAGTCCCAGACAGATGTGACGAACATTGTCCGCACCGAGAGCATTGTCAATATCTCAAATTCCGCGAGTATGCGCAATCTGCCGAAATTGATATTCAGGTATGCAATCACAATTATCTTCTCGCAGATATATTTCGCCGCTGCGACGAGCAACGTCCGCTTATCCCAAATTACCAGAGCATTATTATAGACGAAGCGCACAAATTTTTACAGGCGGCACGGTCTATGTACGGCGTTGAATTTTCGAGCGATACTCTGGCAGGAATAAAAGACAGCATTTACAACAATTTGAATCTCAAATATGAGGACGCGAAAAAAGTCGTCAAAAAATTGGCGAAAAAATTATCAAGCGAAAGCAACCGTTTATTTCGCAGGTTATCAGAAAACGCCGAGAATGAAGATATAAACGAAGAAACAGATCGTTTTACCGCAGTAATAGATGAAGAAGCGCACCGTCATATCCGTAACATACATAATATATCTGAGGGATTGATTGAACTCTTGAGGCCTGAACCTGTCGTCGGAAAAAGCGATGGACGTAAAAAACAAATCCTTTGGGAGTTGGAGCAAGTCCGTGAACAAACCGGAATACTCATTCAGTATGATAAACTCATTTACTGGCTTGAAAAAGGTGATGATGAGAATAAGCTGTGCGCTATACCGCGAGACCTCGACAAACGGTTATTTGACGATATTTGGAGCAGAGGCATACCGACAGTCCTCACTTCCGGCACATTGTCGGCGGCAGGTGACTTCTCACACACAAAACGAACTCTCGGTCTGCATCGTCTCGGAGGTAAACTGAATGAAACGAGTAAACCGTCGCCGTTCGATTATTATAAAAACACTCTACTCTATATCCCCGAAAATATGCCGTTTCCCAATCAGCTTAATAAGATATATATCAATGCAATCGCCAACGAAACAGAACGGCTGATAACCGCTTCACACGGTCATTCCGCAGTATTATTTACGAGTTATAAAGCTATGGATATGGTGTGGGAGCAACTCTCGAAGCGTGGTATTCCGTTTCCGATGTTCCGTCTCGACAAAGGCGGCGTAAGAGAGATTGAGCGTTTCAAGCAGTCGAAAAACGGTGTGTTGTTCGCGAGCGGCGCACTTTGGGAAGGTATCGATATTCCCGGCGACGCATTATCAATGCTTATAATCGTAAAGCTGCCGTTTGCCGTACCTGACCCTATTGGCGAATACGAACAGACATTATATGAAGATATGGACGAATATAAACGTAAAGTCGTCGTACCGGAAATGTTGATTAAACTGAAACAGGGTTTCGGACGGCTGATCCGTACAGAATCCGACACTGGAGTTGTGGCAATTCTTGATTGCCGTGTTAATAAAAACGGTACGTACCGTGAACGGGTGCTTAACGCTCTGCCGGATTGTTTTGTGACAAACGATATTGATGATGTCGAGGAATTTATTCATAATAAAAAACCAGCAGATTATTTTATATAAAATTATCTCTCAAAGATATTCCCAAGTTGGGAATATCTTTGAGAGTGTTGACATATAAAAATAACAATTAGTATAAAGGCATAAGGAAATATACAAGAACATATTTATATTATATAAGCAAATTTGAATGGAGTGATTTAATGACGCAATTTACATATCCTGATTTAAAAGCAATGCGTAATATTGATATTCAACATATTAACCCCGATACTATGCCTGACATTCGGGATATTAATGTTGATAATGAGAAATCTTTACTGGACCGCACACTGGATTATATTAATAAAATAAAAAATCCTTATTGTATTCGCTGCGGTAAGATAATTGTAAAAATAGAGTACGCTGAAACGGAAACAACAATAGAGGATTGTATGGAGGGATATTTTCGTTCATTGATATAATAGTATTGACAGCATTGACAATAAAACTATGTCATGTTATATTAGACGCAGGACTGAATCAACAAAATCCCTTTATATAATCAACTTCGCTCAGTTCCGTTACACGGAACAAGCAGAAGTTGGTTCGTTTGGCGTTAATTTAGCAAAATTCGCAGAATTTAAAAACAGGAGGATTTGTTATGCAGTCTTATTTTAATGCGGCTGCCTACGCTCGTGCAAGCAAAGATGACGCAGACAGCAGCACAATAGAAAATCAATTGGATTTAATCAAAGGTTACGCAAAATCGACGCAGGATATTAAAATAGTATCCGAGCGTTCTGATAACGGATTCAGCGGCATTGATTTTTTACGTCCCTCGTTTACCGAAATGATTAAAGACGCTGAAGAAGGTAAGATAAATTGTATCATCGTGAAAGATTTATCGAGGCTTGGACGTAATTATATTGAAGTCGGCGAATTAATGAAGGATATTTTGCCAAAACTAAAAGTACGTCTCATTTCTGTAAATGACCGCTATGACAGCAGTACCCCAAAGAACGACTCGGACGATATTATTATTCCGTTCAAAAACCTCTTAAACGAACAGTATTTGAGGGATATTTCAATCAAGATACGGAGCAATTTGAATGTAAAAAGAAAAAACGGCGATTTTGTGGCTCCTCACGTTCCATACGGTTATATGCGTGATGAATCTAATAAGCATAGGCTCGTTATAGATGAACGCGCCGCCAAAATCGTTCGAGATATTTTTAGTTTAAAACTACAGGGAATGAGCCAGCAGAAAATAGCAGACCGATTAAACGACATAGGCGAACCTGCTCCTTTGGAGTATAAAAGGAAGCAAGGGATAAATTTCAGTACCTCGTTCCAAAGAAACGATAGAGCTTTATGGTCGGCGGTCGCTGTGAAAAGAATTTTAAGTAATCCGGTTTATGTTGGCACGTTGGTACAGGGTAAAGAAACAACCCCGAACTATAAGGTAAAAAAGCGTATTATGAAACCGGACGATGAATGGAATATCATAGAGAATACCCACGAGTCAATAATAAGAAAGACAGATTTTGAAACTGTAAGCGGGCTTTTACATCAGGATACGCGGACGCCGCCGAAACAGGATATAGTTTTTCCGTTATCCGGCATGATGTTCTGCGGCGACTGCGGCAATAACATTGTCCGTAAAAAAGTCGGCAAATATTATTACTATGTTTGCGCTACAAACAAGACCGGAAAGGGCTGCACTTCTCACAGTTTCGCGGCTAACGAACTTGAAACAGCAATCATGGAGACAATAGCACAACAAATTGCCACTATTCTCGATTTAGAGAAATGTTTAGATTATATAAAAAATTTGCCTTATCAACAATTAAATATGCAAAAGATAAACGAGCAAATAATCGACCGTGAAAAAGAAATAAAAGATTGTGAAAGATATAAACGTTCACTATATGAGGATTATAAAAACGGTGAATTATCAAAAGAGGATTTTATCGCATTTGGCAAGGATTATACTGATAGGATAGATGAATTAACACAGGCAACAAAAATACTAAAACAAGAATCGGAGCTGTTATTTAACGAAAATAACGCTATTAATAAATGGATTGAACATTTCAAGAGATATAAAAATGTATCGGATCTTTCGCGGCAGCTTGCGGTAAGTTTAATTAAACGTGTAGATGTGTTTGAAAAAAAACAAATTACCGTTGTGTTCCGGTATCAGGATAAATTTGAAACGATTCAAAAATTATTGCAGGATTTGAAAATGGGGGATTAGATAATGGCACGTAAAACAAGAAAGGAATTAACTGTTGACAATGCGGTTAATAGTTCACTTATATCCGAAAAAGTATATAAAACGGCTGTCTATGTAAGGTTATCTGTTGAGGATATTCGAAAGAAGATAAGTGATTCGATAGGGACTCAAAAAGCCATGCTACTTCAATATATCCAAACACAGTCTGATTTGCAGTTATACAAAATATATGAAGATATAAACTACACGGGAACAAATTTTAATCGTCCCGGATTTACTAAAATGATTGAGGATGTACAATCAGGCGCAATAGATTGCGTGGTCATAAAAGATTTATCGCGGTTTGGCAGAAATTTCGAGGAAACAGGGCATTATTTAGAGCAAGTATTTCCGTTTTTACAAATTCGTTTAGTTTCTGTAAACGACAATTATGATTCACTCACGGCGACATTAGATGAAACTACGTTAATTGTGCCGTTAAAAAACCTGATAAACGAAGTGTATGCCCGCGATATATCAAAAAAAGTGCAATCAGGTTTTAAACAAAAACAAAACCGTGGTGAATTTTGCGGTTCTTTTGCACCTTACGGATATATTAAAAACGGCGATTCTTTCATAGTTGACGAAGAAACCGCACCTGTTGTAAAACAGATATTTACATGGGTAACAGAAAAGTACAGCGATATAGCAATAGCACAAAAACTAAATGGATTAAAAATAACACCGCCGAGCCGTTACCGTTTTGAAAAAGGCATTACAAAAGCGAAAAAGCATGAAGATACAAAGTTTTGGTATAAATCAGCAATTAAGCGTATCACAGAAAATCCGGCATATACAGGAATTTTAGCGCAAGGCAAATACCAATCAAACTTTCTTAACGGAAATGGTCGGATCGAAAAGAACCGCGATGAATGGATTATTCGCGAAAATGCTCATACAGCCATAATTGAAAAGGAAATTTTTGATACTGTACAGAAAATCCGCTTACAACGAAAAGAAAGCGTAAAAAATAACAAATCAAATAGTAATAATGAAAATATATTTAAAGGATTAATTTTTTGCGCCGACTGTAAAAAGAATATGTACAGACACAAAAGTCGCCGGGCTGATGGGAGTATTGACTACAGTTTTTTATGTAATGTGTATGAACAAGTCGATAAAAATGCCTGCACAAAAAAGCAGATAAAAGAAACTGATTTAAGGGAAGCACTATATTATTATATTGATAGGCAAATAAAACTTGTCGTAGATATAAGCCATATTATTCAAAATATTAAAAAAGAACATACCTATAAAGAACAAAATGATACGTTTGACAAGCAAATTAATGAATTAAAACAAGAATTGCAGCAAAATCAACGATACAGAGGTTCTTTAAGAGAAGATTATGTTGATGGCGTTATAAACGAACAGGATTATATCAATATGAAATCCGAATACGAGGAAGAAAAAAACACTTTGCAAAACGAGCTCGACTTATTGGTATCTAATAAATTTCAACATGATGCTATGCTATCAGGAGAAAATAAATGTATTAACGAATTTAGAAAATTTGAAAACGAGCGTAATTTATCTGCTCAAATGGTATCGGCTTTAATTGAAAGAATTGAAGTAATGGACTATAATCGAGTTAAAGTCTATTTTAAATATCGCGACGAATTAAATTATATATTATCTTATATTGGCAATAAAGAACAGGAGGCAGCAAATGCAACACACGAATAAATATTTAGCTTATTATTTACGTTTATCATTAGATGACGGCAATATAGGCGATAGTAACAGCATTGCCAGCCAACGCCAGCTTATAAAGGAATATATATATTCGTCTGATGAATTTGTCGAAATGCAAACGCTTGAATATGTTGACGACGGTTACAGCGGAACTAATTTTAACAGACCAGGAATAAAACGGTTATTAGAAGCGATCAAAAAAGGAGAAATCGGTTGTATAATAGTAAAAGATTTTTCCCGTTTTGGCAGAAACTATCTTGAGGTAAGTAAGTATATAGAACAACTTTTCCCGTATATTGGCGTCAGATTTATTTCTATAAACGACTATTACGACAGCAACACTCATAAAGGTACAACAGCAGAAATAGACGTGCCTGTACGAAATTTAATTAACGAATTATATAGCATAGATATTTCTAAAAAAGTTAAATCCGCTAAACGAACAAAAATTAAACAAGGATTATGTGCAAATGCTTATGTTATATACGGTTATAGAAAAGATAGAGTTGATAAAGGGCAGCTTCTCATTGACGAACCCGCTGCTATTATTGTCAGGCAAATATTTCAACTCGCGCTTGATGGTAAAACGGCTTTCCAAATAGCGGAAAGATTAAATAATGAGCGTATTCCCACTCCGTCTGTTTATAAAAATCAAACCGGCGAAAAAAGAGAGTGGAATACTGTAGATTCGGATAAAATCATTTGGACAAAGGCATCTATATTACGTATATTACATGATGAGCGTTATACAGGCACATTTATTGGCGGTATGTGGGAATCCGGCAAATTAGGGTGTAATGAATATATAAGAATACCTAAAGAAGAATGGGTGCGAATATCAAATTCGCACCCGGCTATAATAACTCAGGACCAGTTTGATACAATAAACGAAATGATATGCGGGCAGCCAAGTAACAAAACAAAAAAAAATTCAAACTGCCCGCTTTATAAAAAAGTCTGGTGCGGAAAGTGCGGTCATATGTTACGGTACAGAGGCGATACAAGCTACCCTTTCTATACTTGCGACACGGCAAGATATTCGGACGAACACGGCTGTATACGCAGTAAAATACGCGAAAAGGAATTAAATGAAACAGTTACAGTTACTCTCCTATCGCAAATAAATATTTTCATAGATAATGTAAAGCTATTA
>Ga0123357_10005327_pt1 | contig 15377 bp, 10 predicted proteins | sample TergutEmb28metaG_FD_89873 | JGI IMG/M metagenome (GOLD analysis project Ga0123357, IMG submission 89873) | Embiratermes neotenicus P4 segment gut microbial communities from Petit-Saut dam, French Guiana - Emb289 P4 | ecosystem: Host-associated > Arthropoda: Insects > Digestive system > Gut ... | reverse complement strand
TCTTCAGGGACGCGTTTGAACACGGTATGTCCGCCGCCCTGATTGGCGTTAAATCGGGATTCAACGGCGCTATTGAAAATATTACGGAAAACCTAACAGCCAATATGAAAGTGAACGGGACATCTACTTTTTTTATCTTTATTGTTGGTCAGCGGGATACTCTGGTAAAATACTGTGATGCCCTTTTTGCCACTTCCGATTTTCAAAGCCTTAAAACAGGAAAAGTATTGTTCCTGCTTGACGATGGAAACAGGCCAACAGGACTTCCCTGGACACCCGCGATCAGAAACGCCAACAGCACTACCATTTTCAACAGAATAGCCCATAACAACAATATCAACCTGAAGGAAGGTATCCCCAGGCTGTTCACCGCCGATGGCAAGGCGGCGGATCCCATGAAGGCCGCGTCATTCCGATTGATTGGAAATGTCCGGTCACAATACATTGGCGGATTGCCCGTTAAGAATATTGATTTTAACAGTTTTGCCTACGAGGTATCTTTGACAGCCGGGTATTGCGGCGGGGACAGAATAAAAGACGGCGAATTGTCCGCTTTCGAATCAGTCGGCGATAAGGAAAAAGTAAATTTTGAAGCAGACGCCGTTAACGGTGATGAAGTAAATGGCATGGAAGCCGGAACCTATCCATTGGCAGTTGCCATTAACACAAAAAATGGCGCCCTGAAAAAAGGCTGCTATCGTATTGATTACGATATCAGTCAAAAGGCAAAAATACCGCAATGGGTAAGCGATTGGACTGCCGCTACGCTGAATGAACTTGAGGAGAGCAATAAGCCGAACACGGAGCTTAAGATTCTCAGATTTGAATCAATTTACCGGTATATTGCCGAAGCCTATAATAATCAATCCGAATGGGGCAGAGTATATTCAGGCTCTGTTTACCTGGAAAAACCGCGTTGATCATACATTTTAGGAGAACGGGAAATGTTTTTTACATATTTTAAGCGTTCATTGGTGGCTCTGGCGTGGCTGTTGCTGCCTGTTTTTGCGATGGCTTTTTGCCATGGGCTCGTTAATCTAGATGCGCCGCTATTTATCGATCCAATCTCCGAGAGCCAGTTTTTCGGCCAGTATTGGGATGCGGTTGAATCCATGTGGGTAATAATCAGCATGATTAGCGCGGTAGTGGTTAATTTGCTGTTTTTGATTATCATACCGTGCGCTTTTGGCGGCATGGATGCGAATGTCAAACGCAAACAGTTCCGCACAGGATTTGTTGTCAACCTAATTTTGGGAATCTGTCTGCCGCTTTTTTATTATTTTGTTTATGGTCTTGATAACGCGACCATGTGGGCGGAACTCATTCCCTGCCATCTTGTGGCGTTCCCGGTTACGTTAATTGTTGGTTCACGTTTTGTTACAAAGAATTACAGAAAGGCGTTCTGGTTCTGATATTTCCGGTATAAAGAGGAATAAAATGGCAAAACTGCATATTGTTAGTATAGGCGGAACGGGACACAAAGTACTTACTTCGTTGATACATCTTGCCGCGTGCGGCGCTTTCAGAAACAGCCAGATTAACAAGATAAACGTAATTTGTATTGATGGCGACTATGCGAACGGAAATCTTGAACGTACAACCAATACATTCAAAAATTATCGAAGCTTTTACCAGGCCGTGCATCTTTTAAATGTTGATGATCTTATTGAAATAGATTCGGTAGTATCCAATCTTTTTATCAGCCTGTATCAGGATGACAAAAATAACCTTAGCATGGCTTTCAATTTTCCCAAATACAATACCGGAAGCACTGAAGATGACATAATACGGTTTCTTTACACCGACGATGAAAAAACCAAGGAAGTTAAAGGCGGTTTTTACGGACATACCTCAATAGGCGCCGCAATGGCGCGCAATATTTTATCCGATGAAAGCAGAGCCGAAGGGAAAGCCTGGACCAATTTTAAGGAGCAAATAACGGACGATGACCAAATTGTGGTAATTGGTTCGATATTCGGCGGTACGGGAGCTTCGTGTATTCCGGTTGTCCTGGAAGATTTAAAAGAAAAAAAGAGATATGGAGCCGGACTTGCAGCCATAATACTTTCTCCCTATTTTAAAATAGTGGGAGAAATTGACAAAAGCAAAAAGATTCAACCCGATTCAAACAATTTCAATATCAAGGCAAAAGCCGCGCTTAATTATTATGAGATTGAGAAAAAACTTGAATCGACACACGCCCTGTATATTATTGGTGAGCCAAGTGACAATTTTTCCTATGAAATCAAAAATGATGACGGCGCGAAACAAAAAAACAAGTCGCATCCGATAGAGCTTTTTGCCGCAACCGCTGTTCTTGATTTTATAAGGAACAATAAAGACAGACGTAAGGGTTTGGTTTATGTTGCGAAGCGGCCCCGTGTCAGCAAATCGTATTGCTATACATGGGAAATGCTGCAGAATGTGGATAAGGATCTTCATATCCTCATGCAAACCTTCACAAGAGCCGCAATCTTCTATAATAAAACGCTTTATCCTCAATTAACCAGTACCAGATCCGCCGGCGCCTGGGATGACAATTACAAAGACGCTCAATCGACGCTGCGGACGAAGACAGGATCGGATAATAAATACCATTTTGAAAATATCCATGCGTACCTGAATTTTTTCATCGAGTGGATATTTGATATGCACAAGAGAAATCTGGATAAAATTCTGGAAAACGGGGAATTGGACTGGGAAGAAGACACAAGGGTTCGTCTTTTTAACGCCAAATACCGGGACCTTTTCTCTTCTACCGGATACAGCAACGGAAAAATCAGGAATTTTGAAAATCTTGTTGTAGGTGAAACCGGTGAAGCCGCCGAGAAGATTCTGGCGGAACTGGATTACAGGCAGCCGGCAGATGGCGCGGGTTTCCCTGCATTGTTTGTCACATTAAAAAACATTTTAAAGGAAAATATCAAGCGCCAAAAGGCCGCTTCTGAAAGTGATTTTGAAAAACAGACGGAAATGACAAATTATGTATCGCAGGACAATAATGTTGATTTGGGCGTCCCGACAGATGTGAAATCACTTTTATGGGTAGAATGTCCAAACGCAAATATCCTCGGCGGTATCGCCGACGGCCTTCCGAATACAGACAGGGAAGCATATACCAGAAATGATGTGGCGATACCATCCCCCTGGTCCATTTTTGTAACAAATGAGATGAGTCTTACCCTGCCAAAATTCAAGGGCCTGAATGAATATGCCTATAATCAATGGTGCGGGTTGATTGCTTTACTGGTTCTCAGGCGCCTGAATAACTATGAACAGGGATATCAATTGAAGATTGAAAAACTTCAGCTGGAGTATCCGAATGATCTTTTCTTCAGAACGATAAAATCCCTGAGTCTTCCCAAAAGTCATATTTTTGGAGAAAGTATTCCTGATTGGCTTGACTGCAGCGCAGTAAAATTGGGTAATGAAACAATAGCGTTTCTTGCCCATAACACCTTTGTTTGTCCGGTTTTTTCCCTTTCCAGAAGGGCCATTACCGAACTCCATGTACTTGATCCAACCATTGTTGGCAGTGATGATGAATTCCAGAATCCGAAGAAGTATTTTGCGGATCGCGATGATTCAAACCGGTCAAAATGCGCGCTCCAGCGTGTACTCAGGCGCTTACAGGCCGTAATAGCCAGGGAATCAAAACCCGGAATAAACGATAAGATAATCAATTCCATAAAAAATCTGCTCGATCAATATTTAAAAGACCTTGGGGAAGAGGTTGATAATGACAGTATTTCGGTGCCGCCGGTACAGGAGCTGTCCATCAATAATGTATATGATGTATTTGATCAATTGTGCGTAAAAGGACCTGAAGTTGAAAACCTGCCCTTCATACTGAAAAACACTTTGCCCGGAAACAGGGTGGCCCTTCTTTCACTTAATTTTACCGGAATGAACAACGCTGAACTAAAAACAAGCTATATTACGCCAAAGCTGGTCTATGGTCAAATACGTCCCGATAACATTAAAAATTATGCGGGTAAAAACGAAGACGGCATTGATATTGTTCTGGATACTGAATTGCTGTGCGATTCCATGGTAATGCGCGAGAAAGACGCAAGCAATGAAAACGCGTTTAATTCCCTTCCCGGGAAATTTATTTCCGGTTATGAGGTGGTTTGGCCCATAAATGAAAAACTTCTTGACCTTTACCCGCCGGATAAATTGAACAGGATGCTGGACATAAAAAAGGAAAATGACAACGTCTCGGTAACCCTGACCCTGGAAGTTGAAGGGAAAATGCGGACTCACCAGGTTACAAAGACGTATCACATTAAAAGAATCGGAGACGCAAACCGCGGGTCCGATGACATAGGGGTATGCTCGACATTTGAGGCAAGGCGGCTGCCTTTCTGGGCCATTTGGCCATACGCAAGGATAATTAACAACCAGAAGGAAAATGTATGGAAGCGATACACATTTTTCTGCGTTGACCACGTTTATAATGCCTCTCCCGTATTTACCATTGAACCGATTTTTGGGGCAAACAAAAAACAGGATTTAAGATCAAGCAGGCTTTCGGCCATCGATGAAAGTACGAAAGAGTTTTACTATCGCCATTGTACCGAATTGCCGAATGCGCTCAGGGTAATAGAGCAAACAGACGGTACTCCGATGTACCGGGGAGCTGTATTCCTGAATCAGCCTGAACCAAAATATCTGCAAACATCAACCTGGAATGTGGGAGTAGACTTTGGAACCACCTCTACTTCCATTTTCTATAATGCGAGATATAATGAAACTCCCCAATTCCTTCAGCTCCTGAATGAATATTCCTGGAAAGAAAAAGACAATCTCCGTCCGGAGCTTGTAAATGAAAAGCTTGACAACAATATCAGTGTACTCTCCAATTCGGGAGATCAGGATTTTCTGGATAAATATTTTATAGACAAGTATTGTCTTTCCCAAAAGGGATATGCCACGACATTTGAAGAATTGGTAACCATCGGAGATGACGCACGGGCCAACCTTTTCGATTCAGGGCGGATTTTCTGGCACAATTATGAGAATTTCAGGTATATTAACGCGACTGAAGTACGGCGGGAACATCTGAAAAGCGGCCTGAAATGGGAAAATGACAAGAAATGGGCCGCCCGCTACCTTAATCAGATGCTTACCCATATTTCCTACCGCGCGATTGAGAAGGGTGTCAGGGAGATCCATTGGTTCTTTTCCTATCCGACGGCGTTCTCCTATAATGATCAGACGGCGTTTAATGATCGGCTGAAAACGCTGATAGAGGCTTTGGAAGATACCGGTCTTAAACACAAGTTTGAAAAAAATGACAGCAATTGTTTTTTGACCGAGAGTGTCGCCGCCGCCCAATCTTTCAGAATAATGTATTCGGATTTTCCAACGTACCTCTGTCTGGATATAGGAGGCGGAACAAGCGATATTTCAATTTGGGTAAACAAAAATCCCAAATTTCAGACATCGGTTAAGTTTGCTTCCCGCGATATGTTTGTTGAACCATTGAAAAGACTTTTGGAACGCCAGTCGGTAATGGATAAAGTATGCACAAGTGATGTGTCAGATGGTATTCATACCATGCTCGCATACGGACGTAAAACTCCCAACAGTGACAGTATTCCATTCCTGATTGAAAATGTTCTTTTTGAATATATCAATGATTTTAAATTACGTCTCAATGAGCTGGAAGCGGAAGACAAAACGGCCTTTAATAACTTCATTTATCTGGTGAATGTTGCATACGCAGGATTATTCTACTATTTAACAAGCCTGATCATAACATTGCTGAAAAATGATTTTCATGCGGAAGGGATCGATCGTGATGTTCACGGCGAAATTGCGCTTGGGCTTTCCGGTAAAGGATCACGGCTGACCGAATGGATTCAATGCAAGCCGATTTACAGGGCCGCTGAAGAGTTAATCAGGGAAAAAACAGGCGCGGAGCTTACATTTAAACCCTTGTTCAAGGAAGATGCGGCAAAAACAGAGACTGCTTACGGATTGATCTGTAATTTGAATGAGAATGGCAATCAAAACACGTTATTTGAAGACGAAAAGTTTACCCCGAAACTATACATGGGCTGCAGCTGTGTTATTCAGACCAGGAATATGCCGGAAACCAAGCAATATCTGAAAGATGAAATGGTAAAATCGAACAGCCAGTTCCTGAAAGAACCGGATAAGCTTACGGTGAGGTTTGATGAGTCAAGCTTGCGCGATTTTGACGAATTTATTGACTTTATGAACAAGGTCTCCGAAAAGTCGAATAATGAAATAGATTCGGTACCGGGAGAATGGTATAACGAAAAGCAAAAAGATATCCTTTTGTCCAAGATGACCGCGCACTTTAACCAGCAGATTCTGGATCGGGAACACCGCTTCGATCCGCCCTTTATCGTAATGATAGAGGTATTCCTGAAATATTATAGTGAGTATCTGTATGAAAAAAGGTAACACTCCCTGTTCTTTACGTTCATTTTTCGTAATTATTCTGTCTGTATTTTTTCTGGCAAATTTACCGGCGCAAAAGCTTAGTGTACCAGATAAACCATCAGCAACCATTGATGATATTCAGAATAAGATAATGGAAGCAGTGCAGGATAAATTTCCTTCAATTGACAAATATAATGAAGATATTTCCGGCATTAAAACCGATATCGAAAGTCTGAAAGCATCTGCCGAAAAAGCAGCAAATAATCATGATATTCTCCTGGCCAGAGCATCAAGACTGCATATATTCGGGATGATTTCGATAATAGCGGAAGCAATTATCGCCATTTCTTTATTGGGCATATTGGCAGTATTGCTGCTCGGGAAAAATAAATCGCTGGCTGCATCCCAAAAGCCAAATGCCACTGCCAATGACAAATTACCCAAAGATAATTCTGCCGGCGCCGGAAATAAAAATCCGTCTTCCGAAGATAAATCCGCGGAAATAAGTACGCTTAAGAGCCAAATGGATGATATTCAATCACAAATAAGACATTTAAGCGAGATAATTGATGCTCAGTCAAAAGAAAACCTAAGGGTCGCGGGCAATTTGAAGTCGTTCCAGGCGGACATGGAAAACAGCAAACAGAAAATTGGAAGTATGGAGACTGTTGTTTCTTCACTTCAAACCAATATTGACAAGGATAAGGAAAAATCCATCTGGAAGGAAGAAGTAGAATCTGATCCGGTCACGGCCTTTAATTCATGGGCTCAGACCCCCCATTCGCCGCTTCCAAAGTACTTTACTTATGTGAATATAGTAAAACCGGATTTCAGAGTGAGACAGGATTTCACTGATACGTCCAACGAAGCTGAATGGATCAGAAATACCATCGGAGAAAGAAAATTTTTGTTCCCAAATCCGAATAAAATTGATAACCTTGCAGGTCCTGTAGACAAGTACTATAAAATGACCGGGACGCGGAAGGTTCAGGGATCCAATTCTGTCAGGATCACCAATGGGTGTCTGATAAAAGAAGGGAACCTAATTGAGTACCAGGGCGAGTTGGCTCTGATGTAGCTATTTAATAAAGGGAGGGATATTTTGGACAGTATAGAACGATTGATCACGGAATTAATCGGGAACGAAATTTCTGTATGGTGGCAAAAAGAATTAAAAATACCGGTAGGTTCCGCATTTATTTCTCCCAATGAATATTTTAATGCCTGTAATAATAATTTCAAACAGTTAGGTGCAAATATTTTAAGATTGACAAAAGAAAATGAAACTCTTAAAAGCGAAATAGAAAAAATAAAAAATGAGTTAAGCAAAGTTCAGGAAACAAATGCCTATGCTTCGCCACTTGTTTCAATTTCCAACAAAAAAAGCAATGTTCTGTATTTATCGGAAGACATTGTTGATTCTTTTAATAACTGGGCCAGAGAACCAACATTATCATTGCCGGCCGCGGAATTTAATTACGCCGAAGGTGAATTAAAGTTACGCGAAAAACAGGTTATTACAAAAACAAGCAATAGTAATTCCCTGTGGATAATAAATAAATCCGGAACAAAGAAATATCTTTTCCCCAATCCCAACATGATTGACCAGATTGGCGGAACCATAGATGCCATCTATGGCGTAAAAGGCAAGCGCAGGGCAAAGGGACAAAATAAGGTATGTATACAAAAAGCCTGTGAAATTAAAGAAGGCGGCTGGATCGAATTCAAGGGCGAATTGGTTTTACTATGATTTATTATTTGTCTCAGGCGCCAATTGTATATGGTTTGTGGGCTTTTTTTCTCTTTTTCCTGCCTATACTTATCTTTTTAAAGCTAACCAGTGTCAGCGCTGAACTGGTTGAACTTAAAGGCTTAACATTAAAACCGAAACTTCTGAACGGAAATGTTGTCAGTATTTCCAATAATTTTGATGAATTTGCCAGAAATCATCCCGGAATATTAAAATCCAATAAAATTATGCGGTTATTTGGAATTATTTGCAGGGATGCCGATAACGGAAAATCTTACAATCCCAATCTCTATATTTCCGCCTATAAAGCCACGCTTCAAAAATTCGTATTCTGGATTTTGCTGGGCAGCCATATTCCTTTGTTATTTTTGATATTAATTATCAAGGCTCCTGTTTCAGACATTGCGAAATATCAGGTTTGCTCATATATTCTGGTATATATACTGGAAATGATTATTCAATACAGGCATAGTCATTTTACCCGTTTTTTTTACACTAACTGGTATAACAAAATTCTTAATTTTGATTTAATAACCGTAAAATTAATACGCGAGGATGTAGATCAGATAAGAAAATTAAGCAATAGTCACGATCTTTTGGAGGTTATTGCCAAATTTAATGAATCCAATGCTTACCTCGCAAACAGTCTGACGCAGCATTCGGATATGCTCAATGCAAAATTTAATGCATTTATCGAAATAAACCGGAAGACCGAAGGCATTAATTCGCAAAGCGTTCTCCTTTCACTTGATGATTATAATTCCAAATATGATGAATTGAATGGGCATATTCGTGAGATAACGCAAAATATGCAAAGTTCACTTGATAGTATTATGGAATTGACAAATGAAAGGAAAGATGAAATAAACATAATAAACAAAAATACCGAACTCCTATCAGAAATCAGGGAAAGGTTTAAAAATTATCAGAGCGAGGCCATTAGCCAGGAGCTTTCCCATCTTCAGGCGATTACAAATTCGCTTGATAATAATGTAAATAAGGCATTTACTTCGGCTACAAAGGTAATTGAACAAAATTTTGAGCGCCTTGAGGAGGGTTATAATAAATTCTTTGATGTATGCAAATCCCTGAGCGAATCTGTTTCAAGTCAATATGAAGAAAAAACCGCTTCCGCTTTGACATTGTTATTCGGCAAACTGGAAAGTGAATTTAAGAAAATGAAGGAAAACACGGAAAATCAAATTAAAGTAGTGCAAAGCACATCGGAAGCAACGGCGCTATTATGCAAGACTGTTTATGACTTTACACAATATACGACGGATCAGAATTTTATGAACAAGATTGCGAAATTCACCAATTTTTCAAACAGCTTAAAGCTCGCCGCCGAGAGGCTAATTTCCTTTGAAAAGCTCGCCGCTCTTTGGGAAGTAAAAGATAATGAACCTGATAAATAGCATTATTACCATTGCCCTGATCGTTCTTGTCGCTTGTGCGGGTTTGGGTTTGCTTATCAGGCAGCTTGCGTTAAAACGAAGCGAATTGAATAATACACCAAATATTGGCATCAAAGTGTGTGATTTGATAATTCAGGTATTTTTAATACTGCATATTCCGCTATTGTTAATAAAAGCAATATTCGCGACAATGGATATTTTCGTATATCTTAATGGAACGTATCAAATGCTCAATACAATAATAATAGCGGTTTTTGTTATTATCCTGGAACGATTTATCGAGCATTTGCAATTTCATAATTCTTTGATTGTGTACAATGAATATCAACCCAATAATACCGCGGTTTTTGCCTATATTGACATGTATCGGGAAATAGAGAATATAAATCTTGAGCTGCTTAAGCAAATAAAAAACAGCGAATCGGGAATTCTATCCCAATTTAATGAAAATGAAGCACTAATTAAAAGTATAATGGATAAAATTGACAGCTACCTGCTTATGCAAAATAATGAGTGTCAATTGTTGCTTACGAGAAAGAACAGTATTTTTGATATGCTTAATGCTTTGTCCAATAAGGCGGCCGGTTTTAACTATGAATTCGGACAATTTGACAATAAACTGAAGAATGCGGGTAAAGCGCTGCATTATTATGAAAACAGTGAATCTCTTATTGTTGATATAAAAGAATCGTTCAGCACGCGGTATAAGCAATCCGCAAATGAGCTTATTAAGAGAATTGATGATACAGAACAACAGCTAAAGAAAATTGTCGACGAATTTACGGGCCTTAACGATTACATTCAGCCCCATATGCAAAAGATAAATGTGTATAATATAAGGATTGATACGGTTTTACAATCCCTAAAAGAAAGCAGGGACAATAAGTATTCAATGCTTGAAAATACAAGTACTAAAATAGCAGAAACAGTTAATGACGCCGGAAAAAACCTGAATGAAACGCTGGGATACCTGAATCTTTTTTTACAGAGAAATTCATTTGTTCTGAAAAAAATTCTTGAAAGCTATGAGGAAAATCCGGCAGCTCCGCATGAGTTAAAAGACATAATTAAAAATTGGCCTGCTGCTTTTGAGGCAAAATAGATCGGGGAGTTTATTGAATTGGGCGTAAAAACGGGAAGAATGGCCTATAATGCATGTATTGTTTCTCTTTTGTTGTTAACTTCAGTCATTATGTCTGTGTCTGTTATGTCTTGCAGGAGATCCCGCGCAACAAATGCGCGCAGCGTTGCGAGAGAACCTCCAAAAAATGAATCGTCCGCCAGAACCAATACAGGCGGCTTGTCTGACAGTAAAAAGCAGCGGTTAAAATCCATTTTTTTGGATACCATTAATCACTGGCAATACGATGAGGATGCATACACTTATAATTACACTCCGGAACAGCGGGTCAAATCAGGGAGAGGCATTTGCTGGGATTACGCCCTCTATTTCTACAACGAATGTCAGAAAAGGGGATTGAGTGATGTTCATTTTGTTGTTTCAAATACTTTAAGACATGCATGGAATGAAGTTTGGGATGGAGATACTGTTTATATCATAGATGCCACCTGGGCTGATACAAATGCGCGTGAGCCTATAGATGATTTTTTTATGATCAATGCGTCTTATGACGAAGAGCATTATGCAATTGATATTTGCGTTGTAGATAACACTATGGTAGAGAATGATATTTCATCACTCTATCAGGGTAAAATGGTAGATGACGTAAGGCGTCAAAAAAACACAGCGGCAAGACCAATCGTGAAGCTTAAGAATTGATGGTCAGCTTAGCGCGTATTGGCATTTCCTGCCCGAAAGCACGTCGATTACATTTTTAACCGACAACTCTGCCATGGCGGCTGTGGCTTCGTTGGTATGGGCGCCTGTATGGGGAGTAACAACCACATTATCCAGCCCAAAGAGGGGGGAAGCGCCGGGGGGTTCCGCTTCGAAGGCGTCCAGCCCCATTCCGCCCAGGTGGCCGGATTTGAGAAGCTCATACGCGGCGTTTTCATCGATAAGTCCGCCGCGGGCGGCGTTGATAATAACGGCGCCTTTCTTCATGGTCTTCATGATGCCGGCATTAATGATGTTCTTTGTTTCTTCCATAAGGGGCAGGTGGAGGGAGACAAAATCCGCTTCCCTGATAACTTCATCAAAAGTCGCGACAATGATTCCGTTTGCCTTTGCGTATTCCTTATTGATAAAGGGATCATAGGCCATGATTTTCATTGAGAATCCCGCGGACCGTTTTGCGACTGCTTTACCTACCGCGCCGAGTCCGAGTATACCGATGGTCTTTCCTTCAAGTTCAAAGCCTGTGGACCGCGGCCATTCGCCGGCTTTGGTCTTCCGGTCGAGCATGGGAAGTTTGCGGGCAATACAGAGGAGCATACCCAGAACCAAATCCGCGACGGCATTGGCATTGACACCGGGGGTATTGCAGACAATAACGTTCTTTTCTTTTGCCGCCGCAAGGTCAACACGATCAACACCGGCGCCGTAACGGGAAATTACCTTTAATTTTGAGGATTTTTCAATTACCTTCCGGGTAACAAAATCAAGACCGGCGATATAGCCTTCACAATCTGAAAGGAGGGGGATTAGTTCGTCTTCCGACAAGGGTTTTTCACCGGGATTAAAAACCAGATCTGTCGAAAAGGAACGTAAAAGTTCCAGAGCAGGTCCGCCCTTGGACGGTTTGAACGATGTGGGAGTAACCAGAATTTTCATTAAACACCTCCGTAGAAATAATATCGATGTCAGAAACAGCATACACCGGATTGATGGATTTTGAATAGCTTCATTAAAATTGTGCGACTTTTTTGGCTGACCCGGCTATAATATGAAAGGAAAACAGGGCGAGGAGCTGTTATATGAACAAGGGCATTTTACCGAAATTCCCCTACGGGGCAGTCTACTTCAGAAAAACCAATCCGCCCCAGGCCGACTGGGAAAGAGATTACACCACGGCCCGGGAAGACGGGATGAACATTTTCCGCCACTGGTTTCTCTGGGCGGCCATTGAACAGGCGCCGGGGAAATTTGTGTGGGACGAATATGACAGGCAGCTAGAGCTTGCGGAGAAAAACGGGATGAAGACCATCATCGCCGAGATGACCACCATTGGTCCGCAGTGGCTGCTCCGGAAGTTCCCCCATGCCCGGCTGACCCATGCCGACGGCACAACAGAGGGCGCTTTTATGCAGCTGAGCTGCGCCACCGGCGCGGTCAACATGTGCTGGGACAACGGCGATTACCGCGCGGCCGCGGAGAACTGGATCACGGAGCTGGCGAAGCGCTACAGGGGTCATCCGGGGCTCGGCGGCTATGACATCTGGAACGAATGTAACTACGGCGAAGACACCTGCTACTGTGAAGCAAGCAAGGCGAAATTCCGCAAGTGGCTGGAAAAAAAGTACGGCAGCCCCGGGGCTGTATCCGAAGCCTGGCGCCGTTACGGTTTCGCCGAATGGGAGGACGTAACGCCGCCTGAGGCGCCGGGGCCTTACCCGGATGTGTTTGATTGGGAGGAATTCCGCATAGAGACGGCGTACGGCTATATGCGCCGCCGGGCGGAAATTATCCGGGGCATCGATCCCCATTGCGCCATTGTTGCCCATGGTATTGCCGGTGGGCTCAGTCTCGCGGCGCAGAAGGGCGCCGACGATTGGCGGGCTGCGGCGGAAGTGGAAGTTTACGGCATGACCTGGGGTTCTTCCCGGCACGGCGACGAGCCCTGGAAACAGTTCCACGCCGCGGATCTGGTACGCGCCTCCTGCCGGGGGAAACCCTGGTGGCACGCCGAATCCTACGCCGGTCCGCTTTGGCTCCAGGCCAATGTGCTGAATAAGCCCCGGGATGAGGGCCGTATCGCCTCGGCGGAAGACGCGCGCTACTGGAACTTTGTGAGCCTTATGACCGGCGCCCGCGGTATACTCTACCTCCGCTGGCGGCCGCTCCTTGACGGAGATCTCTTTGGCGCGTTCGGCCCCTACGGTATGGACGGCAGCCGGACCGGCCGTTCCGAAGCGGTTTCCGAAGCCTGCAAATGGATCACCGGCGCGGACAGAAAACAGCTCTTTGATTCCGCTCCGGTAAAAGGCCAGATCGGCATCATCTATGTGCCGGAAAGCCAGGTTCATACCTACGCCCTGCGGCGGACCACCGATCCCTACGCAAAATCAATGCAGGGAGTTTACCAGGGTTTCTTTGACCGGAACATCCAGGCGGACTGGGTTCACATCGACGACATTAAGGACTGGGACGCGCTTTACCTTCCCTACCCGGTGATGCTCTCCGCGAAAACCATCGCCGCGATCAAAGCCTGGGTTAAGGCGGGAGGAACCCTCATCTGCGAAGGCTGCCCCGCCTACTTCAGCGACGGGGCCCATGCCGGGGCAACTCAGCCGGGCTTCGGCATGGACGAACTGTTCGGGGTAAAAGAAACGTATGCGGAATTCACCCCCGACCTTTTGGGCGATCTCGCTCTTACCGTGGCAGGCGACAGGATCTGGGGAGGGGAGTACCTGCAATGTTACACCCCCACCACAGGGCTGGCAGCGGGCTGGTACGATGACGGGAGAATTGCCGCGGTAGACAACCAATACGGCAAAGGCAAAACCCGGCTTATAGGCACCATGCCCGGTTACGGCTATTCCGTCCATGGCGGGGCCGATGGCAGCTACCGTGCCCCGAACAGGGCAGGGACTTCTTTCTTTGAAGGCGTTTTAAAATTCGCGGGGAAGCGTCCGCGCATCCGGGTTTCCGATCCGCGGCTTGTGGCCCGTCTCCACGAGGGGGCCGGAGGAAGCTACCTCTGGATAGCCAACCCCAAACGGCAGGAAATTCCGGCGCAAGTGGAGATTGACGGCGGTAACTACCGGACGGCGGAGATCGTGCTGGGACCGGCAGCGGGCTTTGAGGACGGGCGTCTCTGCGTAAGCGCTCCGGCGAGGAAGGTAATTATTTACCGGCTTAACGGATGATTTTGTTACCGCCCTCCCGGAGAGTCTCCCGGAGTGACCTGACGCGAAAATAAGCTACAGAAAAAGCATTATGCATCCTGTGACCAGCAGGATATTGAATACCATGATGGTAAAGATACGCGCATTCAGTCTATGGTGGATAGTTTCTCCGGCGACTATTCCCAGCGCAACAAAAGGAAGCAGAATGCCGGTATTAGCTGCAATTTCCGTGGTCATGCTGCCTTCAACAAAATAGGTGATAATGATAACTGTGTTGAGTACGGTCCACAGGAGGCAGAGCGTTGCCCTGAACTGGCCTTTTTCCGGCAGGGCGCGGGACGCGTAAATAACTACCAGCGGGCCTCCGGTAGAAAAAATTCCGTGTACTATTCCGCCAATGATCAGCAGGAGATAGTACGGCAGGTTTTTCAATCCGCGTACCGGTTCAGAAGTTCTGTTCCTGAAAAGAATGTTCAGGGCGAGCTGACTTACCGAAACAGCGATAATAAATACCGCCAGGATCTTTTTCAGAATGCCGGTATTAACAGCTCTGAAAAGAAACATGCCTAAAGGCAGGCCCAAAAGCATGAAACCGGCGATGACCCCGAATTGCCTGAAATTGATTTGCTTCCGTTTGCTGATAGCCATATACGCGGCAAGAAACCACGCAAGTATGGTAATTACCATGACGCCCTGACGCATTCCCAGCAGGGCGGTTACAAAAGGCATTGCCAGTACCGAACAGCCGAAACCGGTAACAGCTTCCAGGGCATGGGTAAAAAAAACTACCAGCCCTGAAAGCAGGAGGGGCACTAACATTGCTTAAT
>Ga0123357_10005326_pt1 | contig 15378 bp, 15 predicted proteins | sample TergutEmb28metaG_FD_89873 | JGI IMG/M metagenome (GOLD analysis project Ga0123357, IMG submission 89873) | Embiratermes neotenicus P4 segment gut microbial communities from Petit-Saut dam, French Guiana - Emb289 P4 | ecosystem: Host-associated > Arthropoda: Insects > Digestive system > Gut ... | reverse complement strand
CGGCTGCTAGCAGCCGACTGAACTGACACCCCCGCCGATAAAAATGGACTCGTCCATTTCGCTGAAAGACCAAATCTGGTTTCTGCGCGTGTGCCACCACATTCTGTTTTCACTCTACCAACATATATACAGATATTTATTAAAAGTCTTGTTAAGTCGCACAGTAGTTAGTGGTTATGGCAGGATGCCGTGATTACAAGTGCATCTGTGTAGTGAAGTGGCTTGGTGCTGGTGCGCTTGTTGGCTGAGATGTTTAGTGGCACCCTTTCTACAGACTGTAAGCATGTATAATTTGGGTGACTTCAATAACGCAACATCTATGCAAATTTACGTTAAAATTAGTCATATTTTCAGATGTTGTAAGAAACAGGCAGAGCATCTGGATCTATTAAGAAACGGAAGTGTTATAAAACATGATCGAGATCTCGTGGGACTATACATTTCTTTGCCCTGTACCTACGTATAATGTTTAATTTAGTTTATTAGCCCAAAATATCATACATATGATAGTGGACCTGTCAATTTATAGCAATATACATGAAGTGAGATAATGAAACAACTTCAAGATAAGAAACTCGAAATGTGATGTTACAGACCACACGTGCAGATTCAACAACACCCACTGAAGTGAACTGCCGTAATCGGTCACGTAATATATAAAATAGTTGAATGTAGATGGCTCGCAGCTTCATTTTTTTCGAAGTGACAGATTTCTCATCCCTCTGACTAACTTCGCGTTGGTGACGTCACTTCCGTTTGAGTAACCCATTCTTGTTCGCACCGAAGTTCTTGCGTACGGAGCAGCAATACAATTACCTTTTTCGGTAATAAGCGGAGTTCGATGGTGGGTTGCTGAGCTAGGTGAAGTGTGAGAATTAGTTTCTTGCATGGAAGAAAGGAAGTCTGTGTACTGTGAAAAAGTTTAGTTATTAAAATATTCGGAATATTTAGTTAAGTAGACTGGTTTTAAAAACTCCAGTTGGTGTGATTTTGTAGGAGTGGCCAATATTTCGTAACGATAGACGGTTGTGACAGGTAATGCAGGCTTCTGTAAATGAATATGCGTAATTGATGTTCAGGAAATCGGTGTTTTAAGGTAAGTATGTTGTATTGTCCTTTGTGTTTGCAACATTTTTAACGCATTTTCGTTCATGTTCAGAGTAGTGTATAAAGTACGGAATTCAAGACTATTGTTCACATACTAAGTTGACAGTGTGATTTGAGTGTTGGTCGGTGTTATAGACATTTCATGGAGATTCCCTGTGTCCTCTGAAACACTGCGTAGTACAAGTCGACGGCAAAGGACACAAATCTATACTGGATTTTGCTGTTAGAGTATGTACCCCGAATAGACGTCGCTTCAGTTACACCAACTAAATGCGTGTGCCTTTAGTGTGCATTTAGTGCATTAATTGAAGAGATGTCTAAGACATGAAAATGCACGGGTAGCCCGATGTAACAGACCATCAAAATTCAAAATAGGTGTTGTCCTCCTTATTGTGAATGCCGTAAGTTAATGTAATGTATTTGTTACTTAGAACGTAGTCAGATGCGTTTTTGGGTGTGTACTGTCAACTGTTAGTGGTTCGAGTATACCGTGTGTATTGTGTATAATCCATAACTTGTCAGCTTGTTGACAGTCACAGCCTTTGTAGAGTAATTTAATACTTTTATGGCATTCACAAGAGTTGTGAGTTAATTTGCTGCATTGTCATGGACGTTTGTGCCTTTACTTTTGCTATTGATTCTGAAACTTCTGGTTGCTCTAAGTCTTGGGCTGTCAGTAGTAGAAATGCAGGAAAATGTAAGGCCATAAGGCATCTGTGTGAAAATACCTTATGCATGGGTAAGTGCTCTTGCTTTATTGATATCAGTTCTGAGTTTTTTTTTCATAACAAAAACTAAACTCTGCACCATGACCACATGAAAAAGTAAAATGATTGTATGGTTCAGGATTCAGGTAACCTCATTACCATAAGCTGTATTTGGCTTCCAAGATCTTAAGCTTAAGAGTATTTGGCATATCTGCTTTGGCAGATGGGGAAGTAGAGCATGCGAGAGAGAGAGAGTAGCTCATATTATGATCACTGAGTTTAGATAAAACAGATTAATGTGTGGTAACATGTGACATTTCCTAAACTTGAGCTGTCTGGACTCATTCAGTCAAGTGCTAGGCTTGGGTTGGAGAGTGGGGTTCAGTTTCTGTGAGGGGCAAGAATTTTTCTGTGTTAAAATACTAGATCAGCGCTGGATCCCAACCATCCTCCTACCCAGTATGCATTAGGGCTGTTTTTCCAGGGTCAAAAGCAACTGGAGCATGAGATTGACCTTTCAGTTAAGAATGTGGGGCGCTTAAACACGTGAATAGCTGTAGTCAGTCTTGGAAACCTGTACACCAAGTATGCAGCAGCCTTAGTACTAGTACAACTTTCATCTTATCTGTAACTTTATCTTTGTAGGAGGAGTCATTTCATGCTCTACTGGACCTAAGTTGTTATGAACATATTATTCTTCCAGGAAACTGCAAGGGTGACTCACATTTGTGGCAGGGGCTTGAATCATCAGCTGTGTAGAACCCCATAGTTAATGCTGCTGAGCATTATTCTTACTGATGGTACATTTGAATATAGAGACTGTCAGCTTATTTATTTTCTTCTAGAAACGTACTGGTAAATGTTTGTGGATTATTCTGGATACCCGGCATTCTGATGACCTGAATCAGTGGACCAGTTTTGGTAAAACTTGATTTGAACATTATGTGACTAGAGACCACAACATCTCAGTACTTTCACTTTTCCTACCATCAGTAGCTAGTAGCCACGAGAGCTTTTGAGGTATGAGGAGTATTGTAACTACTTCTTGTGGGGCTCTGAAACTATGTATATAATAATTTATTCATTCCATTGGCATGTGCAGAATGTGACGATTCCTTGCTGTTCTCAGGAGCTTCTTCATTCCTCTCTGTTATGTACTTTTTCCTGCCACCTTTCTTCACCAACTATTCTTCCATCCTCTCTCACTTCATCTTGCCATCTATTTGTCGGTCTACCTCTCAGTTTTATTGTTGCCAAATACATATATAACACTGTTTTTGGAATCCTGTTGTCTTCCATTCTTTGTACATAACCAAACCAACGTAATCTATTTAACCTTATTGTCTCTGTTATAGTACATTTTTTAACACTTGCATAAATTTCTTTATTGGTTAATATCCTCCAATATTCATTTTCATTGTCATATACTGGGCCTAAAATTCTTCTATACACTTTCCTTTAAAAAATGTTGAGCAGTCCTGTCTTGTGAGGACAAATGAATTCTGTTACACAAGACAGTTTTCTGTTGTTTTCTATCTGGTAAGGGCTTTGCTGAAATATGACTTAGGCTTGCTGTAAACCTTGATTGATTGATTGATTGATTGGTTGATTAACATTGGGTTCGAGCCCTTATGGTCCTGATGCACCTAGGCCTTATAGACAGGTTCTTTGTGCACCATAATCTAATATCAACTCAGGAGAGCCCTGCTCCTTTACTAAAGTTCTGGATGGCCCCAAGACTTAAAATTTTAGTGGCCTCCGGGTCCAAGAAAGGAACCCAGATATGCTTTTCTTTTCTCTCAAAAGTCCCAGCAAATGAACCCCCTCCAGGTTCCCCAACAAGGCCCCTATGAAGAGAGAGGTCCTTTTACAGGGCATTTTGCATATCTCTCAAAAACCTCATGTTTCGGGTTCCCCAGTAAAGGAGCCCTCCCTCAAGGTCCCCTTCATGGAATCCTTTGCAAAGAGGTGCCCCACCACTAGGGCCCTCCTTCATTCATCTATCAAAGTTCCTGATATATGAACCCCCCCCCCCCACCACCACATACCAGGTTCCCCTCAGATGGAAAGGGGCCCCCATGGAGAGAGATGCCCATATCCAGAGACTTTCTTAACATGTCTTCCAGGGTCTCCAGTGAAGGAGCTCCCCCCTGAGGCCCCCTCCACGGATCCTCTTCAGAGAGGGACATTTCATCCACAGATCCCCCTTCATCCATCTCTCAAAGTCCCTGGTAGATGAACCCTCCTCCAGGTTCCCCAAACGGGGCCCCTATGGAAAGAGATGCACGTCTCCAGAGCCTTTTCTACATATCCATCAGGGTCCCCAGCAAGGGAACCCTCCCTCCAGGTTCCCTTCACAGAGCTCCCACAGAGAGAGACACTCCTCCTCCAGAGCACCTTTCAACCATATCTCAAAGCCCCCGGTAGATGAGCCCACTCCAGGTTGCTGAACTGAACCCCATAAAGAGGGATGCCCATCCCCAGAGCCTTCCTTTTGTAACCTTCAGGGCCCCTAGCAAAGGAGCCCCTCCTCTAGGTTCCCCTAACAGACCTTCCATAGAGAGAGAGAGAGATGCCCCGTTTCCAAAGCCCCCTTACAACTATCTCTCAGAGTTCCCAGATAATGGACCCCCATGGGGTGGTGTCTGTCCCCTGAGCCCTCCTCCCCATATCCTTCCGAAACTGCAGAAGAAGCCCCCCTAATAGAGCTCCCACAGAGAGAGATGCTCCCTTTCCAAAGTCCTCCAACTGTCTCTTAAAATACCCAGTCAGCAGATTGCACAGGTTCCCCAACAGGCCCCTGCGGCAGGAGGCGCCCGTCTCCAGTATTTTCTTCTACACCTTTCCCTGACAGTCTCCGGTAAATGAGCCCCCCTTCCATATTCCCCATCAGGGTCCCTATGGAGAAAGAAACTTCATCTCCAGGGCCAGTGGTTTATTCATTCATTTATATCTGTCAGGGTCCCCAATAAAGAGCCCTACCACAAAAAAATGGGGGAAAACATTTGGTCACCGCCCACGGAGCCCAACGTGGACGGAAGGACTACATACAGTGGGGTGTGGCCTGGTTCCCCAAGGGGATTGTTTAAGACACTGCTATCACTACCCCAGTGCCATGCAGCCTTTAGCACGATACCTTCCACCGTGGCTTGGGTAGACCAGAGCCCCGTTAGCCAGCTTGTGTCATAGCAGCCCTCAAAAGGGTATGCCCTCCAAAACTGTTACCGTCTCCCACGTGACCCAGGGTACAGTAGAGTACGAATCTGCAATACCCGAAGGTACGGATGAGGGGTTGGATTTATGGGAGGAAACTGAACACCTTACGAATAATGACCAGTGGAAAGTGATCAATACTTTTGTTTTTGATGGATCTCTGTATTTTCTGTGTAAGTTTTGCTCAGAGATAAAGAACCTTCTTCCATGCTGCCAAGGCCTAACCATTACTGCCCTGTAATGATCATTGTTTTATGCTGTACTGATTAATATCGTGTTTAATCCATTGCAGATGGACAATAAGGAGATCAAAATGTGTGCCATGTTCCTGTTAGTATTGTTAGTTCCATTAGTTCTAGCACAAGTTGATAAGAAACATGTAAGTCAAGATCCTTGTGCTCCAAAAACAACATGTCATGAGTGTATTCGGACACCTACATGTGTTTGGTGCTCTGAACCTTGGAATATAACAGATCGGGTAAGCTGTTCTGCAGTTGTGTATATAAGTTGCCACGGGTTTGTCTGGTGACATGTTTATTGAATAGCTAGGAGTATACAAATTGTATTTTGGTCATGCATTAAATGTTATGAAGAGTGGTCATTTAGTGCCACCGTTAGTGGGCAACATGTACGGACACACACCTTGTTGTAGTATTCAAAAGAAGGAAGATTACACAGTAAAGGTTTCTGTATAATTGGGTAGTGTCATATGGTTATAAATACTTAGGATCGTAACAAAATTTTGTGATTTTACATAGATTTTAACTTATTTGTATTGTTATGCATGCTTGTGTGTCTAATTAGATACACTGTTTTTTTTATTTTTTTACACATTAGTTTGAGGGCCTAGGTAACACTAGTGAAATGTGTGTGCGTGTTGTGTGTGTGGCTTTTGGAAATGTGAATATAATCCCCTTAAATTCCTGACTGTCCTTGTAGTAGGTGTCGCTGATTTCAGTCATTTGGGACATGATGCTGTGTGGCTGGGTGAGTGGTTACTGATGTTTTGAAGAATTGTAGTGCCTTCAGCTTTCAAGTGTCAGCTAGTTCAGGAAGAATGAATGGACTTCTTGACCCTGAAGGTGAACATGCTACTGTATATTCCTTCAAAATGTTGGGAACCGTGCCCCTGATGACAGCACCACATCACAGAAGATGTGAATCCTCAGCCTCTCCTTGTCATGTAATATCAGATAGGTTGAGGAATAGTGTTTCCAGTTTTTCTGTTACAGCTGAAACTGATGTTTTTTCATTTTCAGCACTATCTGGAGCGGAAACGTTGTTTTTTGCCGAGTATTAGTGCGGACCAGTGTGATGCTGCTTACATTGTAGATCTAAGCAACGAATATAAACTTCTCCAGGCTAAAGAACTTACCAATGCAAGTGCGAACAGGCAGACATCCCAAAGTAGCTATAACCGTAGCTCAAGCCTTGAAGCTGTGCAGATCTTCCCTCAGAGAGTTTCACTGAAACTGAGAATCAGTAAGTGTCTTGTTTTGTATTCTGCTATGTTCTGTCATATTTATTTTGGTACTGCACAACCCCAGACAAAATCTTCCTCATTTTATGAAGCCCTTACTGTAATGACAAATTTACCTTTTCTAAAGATTTCAGGCTTCTGGCATGGTGTAAATTAGATTGTGCTCTTTTGGGATTGTACACTGCATACCATGTTAGTTTCTTACCAGTGTTCTGGGATACCCTATCATTCCCTTTGTGAAGGGTTTTAGCTGTTTTGCTTGAAATCCAAAGAGAGCGCACATAACTTTTTTTGTTTTACATATTCCTTGAAAATGGTTGACTATAATTCTCAGTATTTATTGAATTAGAGGAGTTCGAACAATGAAATACTTGATAAATTTATAGAAACATGTTGAGCTTTGTTCACAGGCAATTTCTTCAATGCCCAGGCAGTGTTTGTAATTTTACCTGGTATTGGTAATGGCTGTTAAGTTATGTTTTGTTGATTTATATCAGATTAGTAGCACAATTTTACCTGAACTTCACACAAAGGATTAATATTTACAGTAGGTAAGAATTTGTAATACTAGTAACACATTTCTTTCTTAAGAGATGTTCTAACTTTGGCTCATGACACAGCATATTCGGCTTTGTTGACCTGATGCAGTGGTAATAGTACGTGACTGTCAGTGCATTGATAAAACAGAAGTCAGTCACGTATATTTTAGGAAAAGTGATTTTCTGATGTGTGATCCCCATGTAGACATCTTGTCATTGGCCCTGTCCTATCCTAATGTGTCCAAAACAAGACAACCACATGTGTGGTGTTGAGATCTTCCTTTGTTTTATTATATACTCTGACCTCTCAAAATAAATGAATAACATTGATTCCAACAAAAAATGTAGCCATTATTCATTCCTTCTTTGATTCTGGGTTTATAATTTTTGAGTACTGTGTATTATTGAAACTGTTTTCTGTAGGTATGTTCCATACCTGTTAGATATTCATACTGTTTGTTGACCGCATATGCGGTGTTGATAGCCTCTTAACTTGGTGAACTAAACTAGGTGTGTGTCATATCTCACTTCATTGAAATAATTTTGAAATGGGTAACTGAAATACTGCCTCATATCATGGATTGTCTTTTTTGATTTTACCATAAAGTGGTTCATGTTCAGGTAAAATTTTTAAGGAGTGATGTGTGAATTTTACCATAGACAGGAAATGGGAAATAAATCCACAGCTTTGAATACAATGTGTGCCCAAGTCTTGAAATAATTATGATTATTTTGATGGAGATATGAGAACATCTGCTTATTAATTCGTGTACAAGGAAAAACTTTACCGCTAGATTATCATCTTTTAATGGATTCCAAATGTGTATCAGTAAATGTGGCAGAACAAGTATGCATACTGTGGAAGTAAAATAAACTGCTTTGTCAGTTTTTGGTTTTGCTGTCTGATATCTTGAATGTTAATGTTACAGATGAAGCATATAGGTTCACTGTTAGCTATTCGCAAGCCCAGGATTACCCAGTAGATTTGTACTACCTCATGGATTTGTCAAAGTCAATGGAGGATGATAAAGAGAAGCTGTCTGTTCTTGGAGACCTTCTTGTTGAGAGTATGCAGAAAATAACATCAGATTTCAGACTTGGGTTTGGGAGCTTCGTTGACAAAGTTGTTATGCCATATGTCAGCACTGTTCCAAAAAAGTAAGTAAAGCTACTGTAATTTTAACGCTCCATATTATACAAAATGAATGAGAAAGTAATATAGTCATGCAGGATGTTTTGTGAGCTGGCAACAGTTAATACAGCTGTGATGGAACTTTGAAGATTGTCACTGGTACCACAAATCCCACTATTGCAGTCTATTCTGAGCCAGGTCAACAGAGCCCACTTATTCACAACTCCTGTCTTTTAACATCCATTTTTATGTTTATTGGATCTTATGTTTATTGGACTATGCATCATCTTGATAGTTGAGTAAAGAGAGACCAACTTGATGTCACTTGTTTTATTATTACTTTATTCAGTGCTCAACATGTTTCGGACGTTAATACATCCATCCTCAGGAGCTTGCGACTAGTGCCTCAGCCTGCATACGGATACCACACCACCATAGCCACACTGCAACGGAACACCAACACACATCGAACCAGATACAACCCATGAAGTAACTGTACGAATTAGTCGCAAGCTCCTGAGGATGGATGTAGTAATGTCCGAAACATGTTGAACACTGAATAAAGTAATAATAAAACAAGTGACATCAAGTTGGTCTCTCTTTACTCAACTATCCATTTTTATATTATCATCATCATGATCATGTTTGTGTCCCAGGTGGGATATTTCCTTTAGATTTTCAAGCCAGTATTTTATGTATGGATCTTTCCCATGTGACTATCTTGTCTCCCAATATTTTATCATTTGTGCTTAGCACAAACTATGAAGCTTCTTTGTTCCAGAAATCATTACTTAATGACAAAAACATTCAGAGCACTTGGTAGATTTTTTGTATTTCTGATATTGGGTGATTTTTGTATTATATTTATTCATATCTCATCAGTCATTCATTGAAAGCAGTAGTGATATTTTTGACAATAAATGAAATTAGTTTGGGTAGAATATGCAGTTTGTAATTGCAAACATCCGTCTGCTGTTGCCGTCCAGTCCTCTCCCCCGCTCTCTTATTCCAGTTTATCTGATATATGTTAACTAATTGCAGTATTGTTTGCTAGAAGTGGTCAGCTGTCCTCCTGACATTTCGTGATTTTTTATACATACCGCATTTAACCAAATGCAAGATGACTAATTTAAGACAACCCCTAAAAAAACACATCTGCCAAAGGAAAGGGTATTTATCCAAATCTAAGATTCAACCCCCAGAAATAAAACATACGCTAACAAAAAATATTTTACTCTTAATTTCATGCACATAATAAACCAAGCATGTCAGATTGTATCTACCTTTACCAATTTGTGTCACTCCATTTTTACAATCAGTGCTTTCATCTTCCTTACAGTCACTCTTAACATCCTCATCCTCTTCACTGCTATTCCACAACATATCATCAGTCCTATCCATTGCGTTGGACATACAGCAGTTTTTAAAACCTTTCACATTCACTTCTGGTGAGATGTGACACCGTGCCCTTATGATCTCCATTGACTAAATACTACATTTATATTTCTTGGTTTGTAAATTTAACTTGAACAAATAAAGATTCACAGTTTTCTCCACAGATTGTGTTACTTGTGTTAGGAATTTTGAATACATGTGTTCTGGGGTCAGTCTGAGTTCATGGCTCTTTAATGATTTTTAACTTGTGGGTTGGTCCAGGTTTTATTTTTGAGTGTTGTAGTTAATTTTCCTCTTACAGCCCTTGGACAGATTTTTTCTTAGGTGCATATGTTGAAAACTTGTTGTTTCGTTGGTGCCAAATGAATGAGAATTTCTCAATCTAAGGTTCCACCAGGTTAGGTGCTTCTTTGTCTGAAAACAGAAACAGAATGTGCTTCTGAAACAGTGTTCTTGTTCAAACAATTTCCAAATTCGCAAAAGAGAAGATTGTGTCAGTTAATAATCATAGTCCTTTGTTCTCTATTTTTTATTCTTGAAGATGGGATTGATAGGTTGTCCCAAAACTTCGATAACGTATTACCACTCTGCGCTGAGTAGTATCTCAAAAGAGTGCAAATTTCGCATCTCTGTTTGGTAATGTATGCCTTGGTTTGGCTCTGCTTGGTCCAGTTCCAAGTATTCTGGTTTGGCGTGGTCCAGTTCAGGGCTTCATATGCAAATTTAACACAACCTCACATATTTAACCACCAAATTCAAGTAAAAAACCTCATCTTGCATTTGAGTAAATACGGTACTTCATATGGCAGTAATTGTGGACTTGAGTAACCCATTGTGTCCATAATTTTCGATGTCATTATAATCATTAGAATGAGCTAAAAATTTTACACAGTTGCTGTGTAACTGTTAACACACAAACTTTATTTTGTGTGACCACCATATTAGTATTATTCATGGCAGGCAATTGGGTCTGTAATGATTTGAAGTTTAATAATAATGAGTTTCATGAGAATCAGTCAACACAGGGTTACTGTTTAGAGCTATTCATCACTGAATGTTTGGTGAGAACAAAAAAATGACATGTTTGTATATGTTAAGTGTGTCTTGTTGGTGAGTTTTGAATCCATTGTGAAGTTGTCGCTGTGAAACCTTTTCAGTGGCATAATGCTAAATAGTTCCATGTTTACCTGAATATATGATGGAAAATCAAGTTAGTTATTGTGTTTAAACAGTATGGTATATTCTCCCCACAAGATCAGTGTTCCTGCCTTATGAATATTACTACAGTTCAAACTGCTTAACACCTTTGTATGGGTGGTACTAAAATTTTGAAGTCTTTGATTACTTCTGGGTAAAGTTGTGCCTGCAAATGTATGTTGCTATGTACATATGTACCTGTGTCAGTACATATGTACATTGATTTGAATTGAATTATTTCTGTATCCCTTTATTTCAAGAAGTAGAACATAATATACACGTAATTTTGACATTTAGTTACCTTAAACTTTGACTGTTTCAGTTTCTACTGTTGAGCCCTGTGAACTTGGTCATATTGCACAGTACAGAGCAATATTGATTCTCAAGGTCGCTGGTTAAAATCCTGCTTTTGATGTGGATTTTTTAAAATAATTTTTTATCATAGTTTAATCCTTCAGGCCACACATCATTGTCGTACATGAATGTTGAAATATGTAAGCACATAAATTTGTTTCCCCCGCTGCATTTGTTTCATCCAATAAATTTATGTGATATTTTTTATGACAAATTAGTTTTGTGGACATAATGCTTGATTGTTAGAGTTTTGGCATTATTGGATGAGCCCCTCATCAGAAGAGGAATTGAACAGTTCTGATGAAGTAATTTGCAAATGTATGCAAGAAGAAAAAGCATTCCGATTCTTGTGTGTGGGCTGAGGAGAGGATGACCATTTTTTTTTAGATTTGTGATAATTTTGAGCTTTTGTTTTTGTTCCCTCAATGTAACATGTTGTATCCAGATTAGCAGAGCCCTGCACTGGCTGTGAGGCCCCATATGGATTCCGAAACCACATGTCTCTCAGTGGCAATGTGCGTGGATTCTCTGTAAGTGGTGATTATAGGCACTGCAGCATATGCAAGTTACATGAAATTTTCTCTTACAGATCGTATATAATAAGTAACAGTTTTATGTGTGTATTGTGTGTTGTGTCAAAGGATTGTTTCTTTTGGTGTGTTGGGAATTGGATCTTATTTCGGGGGAAGTTATTTCCAGTGCTTATTTATATGGAGAGAACCGTAAGTCAGTTATACAGCATTGTGCTCATGTTCTTCTGGTTGCATCAGTATTATAATTGACTGAAAGTTACTCAGTTTGAACATGTAATGCATTGTTAGAGTTTTTTAATAATAATATGAAATCCTGACTCATTACAATGTGATGATACAAGTTTTGTCCCCAGATCTATGCACATGACCTTGAAATTCTAGGGAGAACTTTGTACTGAAATTTCAGTATTAACCTGTTTACTTTATGTCCTGAAGGCCACAATAAATACTTATGTTATATTGTGCTTCTACAGACTGTGGTGGATTCAGTTTCTGTTTTAAACATTCCATTTTTAATAAAGAACATGTTTCAGATTTTGCGTTTGCTTTACAAACAATCAGATGAAGCAGAGGAGTGAATAGTGGTAGTTACACGGTACTTCTTCGGGGATAAAATGCTGCATCACTGGGTAGTTGAATATTGACCTTCTGAGGCAGCAAATTTTTCTCATCTTCAAGGTGTTACAGGACCTGGAAGGATTCTTCAAGGACCTGTATACCCTTGAAGATAAGGAAATTATGTTGCATCAAAATGTCAGAAACTGATGGCCCTTGTATATGGCCTTAAATCTGACGAGAATTTAAGCCTGTGCTGTGCTACAGAAACTTCAGAACTTGCATATGTGGTAGTTGAGAATTGTTTTAGTGACAAGCTGTGGACCACATCCAGCTGATGAGACATGTCCATGTTGTCTTTACAAAATGATACACCAAATCACATCTTCTTCCTCTGGTGAAAGACTGAAAATGTTTGGTAGTTGGACAGGTGAGCGTATTGACTGTGATAGGGACCAGAGGTTAAAATGGAGATTGAAATATTTGGTCAGGTCCTGCTAAGTAAAGTGAAAATGTGCTCATTGAACCAGCACCTTCAAAATGTCTTTATGAAAGCTGAGGTGGCCAAGGCATCATTGATATGATGTGGGTTTTGTGGTGGGTGAAATGCCAGTGGTACATTTTTTCCTCCAAGTACTTTGGTTTTCCCCATCTCTGTCATTTCACTAATGCTCCACACTCATATTTCATGCGTGTACCATTGATGAAAATATAATCTTTGCAGTTGATAGTAACACTAAATAAAATACTCTCACCTTCAAATACTGTGAATTTATTATTATTATTGTCTTTGGGAGTATGATTTATTAACATTTAACCTCACAGTGAGAAGGAAAATATGTTTTTAATACATTGTCCAAAGGTGTATGTGAAATTGGCTGTCAGTGTAAAGTTAGAAACAATTCAACACCAAATCATAAGTTGCATTAGTTTTAAAGGTGTAAAGTTTCGATTTCTGTTATCTGGTCAATGTGTGCTTAACGTGGAAAAACAGTTGGCAAGGTACTGTTATTCTGCTAATGTCAGTTTAGAATTAATCAGTATTCATTGTAACATCCCACTTTTTATTTTGATATTAAGACCACCAGACACAGTCTTCTTCTTGTTACAAGTGAGGGTAATTGTGCATTTTTGAACTGAACATAAATAATCTCATCAGGGTGTGTGACAAATTAGTAACACATCTTATGCACTTGTGACAAATTTGTGAACTGACTTACGTATCTCTTCCACTTTGTGACAGTTGTGTGAACTGACTTACGTGTCTCTCCATTTTGTGACAGCTGTGTGAACTGACTTATGAGTCTTGTGCACTCTTTTTCCTGTAGGCAGAAGCTTCTTCTGTTCTGCATCTGGAGCTTGCTAGTTTTTTTTTTGACAGGTTTCAAGACAGCTTCCTTCTCTGTGTTATTCCTGCATTAGACCATCTACAGTTGCTTTAAATTTGCTGTTTTTTTCTGAATCGAAATAAGCAGATGTGTTTTGTTAATATGTCCACTGGGTTTAAAAACTTGGTTAATCATACTGTAATGTTCTCACTCAAAAGAATGTGGTTTTATATTTATTCTTCTCCATGTACATAAATTTGTGTTTTAAAAAGGTGTAAGTTAAAACAGTAACATTTTCAAGCATGTGTGGTGTGTGTGCGTGTGCGCACGCATGCATTTACACAAAAACACGTGCGCGCGCACACGCGCACCCACGCACATGCACGCGCACACACACACACACACACACATGCACGCGCGCGCACACACACACACACACACACACACACACACACTAGCTGCAAGAAGGTTGTGTCTTTTAATTATCACAAGTACTTACTGTAATCATGTCTTCGTAAGGCTGTTACGTGTTATATAGAATGCAGTGTGTTACATTTATGTTTATATTGTATAATAAAAGGTAAAGTTTATATGAAAGCCAATTGTGGGAGTAAAGGTGTAGCTGTACTGTTTGTTTAACCTCAGTGCTTGATGGGGTGTGTGGTCAGTACCACACCCTGGCTGCTTTACCCCTGGGAATGACCTGGTAATTATTGTATAGGAGGCTGGGTGGGCCTGAGCACTGCTCTGGATGGGTGTGGAAAATCTCGTCCCTAGTGGGATTTGATCTGTGGATCACCAAGCCCGTAGCAAGTAGCTATACCTACTGTGCTCTCCTGCCCCACTAAATGGTATAATACTGTATGTAAAGTTGTAACTCTTTTATGTATAATCACTAAGATTTTCAAAATTATATTTGTATATGGTTAAAATATGTATGATTATATAAACTCTTAATTCTTTGTGTATATTTATGGTGCCTATGTTATGCTTCTGTATTATTTTAGTGTAATTGTAATGTGGTGCTATGCATAGGAACTGTAACTGTTTGGGAATTCACATGTAGATTAAGCAATCACTTGTGTTAGTTAATGATACAATCTTCATACATTTATGCTTGTTTAATGGTTTTGTGTTCCAGTTTAACTTCCATGTATTAAAACCCAACTTTATATAGATGGAGGAGAATAAGTGTATGTTATATTAAATTTATTTTTTTTTATCTTTTTTCAAAATCAGGATCTGTAAAATGCATCTGGATTTCAGATAAGTTTCTGATTGTGTTTAAATCGACAGTCATATAGCATAAAGTGTTGAGCATCAGAAAGTTTCTGTTCGTAAAGAGCTGTTCTTTATTGGTTCATGGTGGCTTCCTTTAGCGGCGTGTCAGAATTATAATATGATGCATTTTGATGAAGTGGAGAGTGTTTACCTCTGATAATTCTGCAGACCAGTTACATTATTGTATCAGCGTTAATGTATGATCACCACAGCACTGGAATATTAATTTGCTGACAGTATTAAACATATATCGTACTTAATACCAACTTGTTGCACAATTTTTGTATTTATTAACTATTGCTCTGAAATGTTTTGGCTTCAATTCATGGCTGTCTTCTGCAGAGAGCTCATGTTTCTTTTTATGTGTGCAGCAGTGTCAACTTATTTGGTGGCAGTTTACATATACAATGAAAATTATAATTAATATTAAAATATTAACCCTTTCCCCTCCCTAACGCTCCAAAGCGCTCGGGATTTAAAAGTCCCCTCCCCCTCTAAACGCTGTAAAGCGTTTCTGGTATAGTACGTAAATTTAAATGTCCCGTGAAAAAACTCGG
>Ga0123357_10005325_pt1 | contig 15378 bp, 10 predicted proteins | sample TergutEmb28metaG_FD_89873 | JGI IMG/M metagenome (GOLD analysis project Ga0123357, IMG submission 89873) | Embiratermes neotenicus P4 segment gut microbial communities from Petit-Saut dam, French Guiana - Emb289 P4 | ecosystem: Host-associated > Arthropoda: Insects > Digestive system > Gut ... | reverse complement strand
TGATTAACAATCATGGCGGTTTGCACAATCGTCTCACAGCAGCTATTTATTTACAACCTTTTACGCTTTCTGAAACTGAACTTTTTCTCAAATCTCAGGGAATTGAATATAGTCGCTATCAAATTGCCGAGTGTTATATGACAATGGGCGGTATTCCGTATTATCTAAGTAAGATAAAACGCGGATTGAGTTTAGCGCAAAACATTGACAATATGTTTTTTGAGCACGATGCAGAATTGAAAAACGAATTTAAAAATCTTTATGCTTCATTGTTTCGGGATGCTACCGATTACGTTAAAGTCGTCGAAGCGTTGAGTAAAAAAACGAAGGGGTTGACACGCAATGAAATTCTTGAAGCAACCAAACTGCAAAGCGGCGGGCGATTTTCCGAAATTTTAAAGAATTTAGAAAGTTGCGGTTTTATTCGCCGGTATTCTTTGCCTGCAAAACGAAAACGCGATATGCTTTATCAACTTATTGATGCTTATACATTGTTTTATTTCAAATATTTAGAGAAATCAGACGGACAGGACGAACACTTTTGGACAAACACTGCAAACAGCCCACAACACAATGCCTGGGCGGGTTATGCTTTTGAAATTTTGGCGTTATTGCATACAAACGAGATAAAACGGGCTTTGGGGATTTCCGGCATTCAAACTGCATTTTTCGCGTGGCGTAGCGAAAATGCTGAGTTGGCGGTGCAAATTGATTTGATTATCGACCGCAAAGATGGAATTATTAATTTATGCGAAATAAAATTCTCAAACACGCAATTCGCTATCGACAAAGATTACGAAGAAAATCTGCGTAATAAAATTGCTGCATTTCAAAACGAAACCAAAACCAAAAAAGCGGTTCATTTGTTGATGCTTACAACTTTTGGTCTGCAAAAGAACAAGTATTTCAGTATAGCGCAGAAAGAAATTGTACTTGATGATTTGTTTTAAAGTTTCACCCCCGAACGGAATAGTTTAAAATTTTTCTATATCTTAAAATAAAACATTAGAGTTTATACTCAAGACCGCTACAACGGTTCAATCCCAATCGTTTGGAAAGGACAATACCTGATTGGCGCTTTTGACGAAAAAGGGGGCGATTTCCCGAAAGAAATTTATGATTTTTTGAATGGGTTTGGGCTATAGCTACAATACTACCAAACCCCAATATTGTGATTTTAAAGATTATTTAATAATAATTATCCTCACTAATGACATGTATTTTATGATAAAATATTACTTTTACATAAAATATCAAAGTGCATTTATTACACTCTCATATTTTAGAATAATTCATCTGGAAAGGTAAAAAAATTATCACCATAAAAAATTATTAGGTATGAAAAGGAAAATGAATTACATTAAAAACGTAATGGTAATGGCTTTGGGGATTATTCTCTTTTCGTTATATTCATGCAGCAATGAATTAACAATAGAGATGCCAAAGGGACCTGCCGGACCAGCAGGAGCATCGGCATACGATGTTTGGGTACAGGCTGTAAAAGCCGGAGTTATAAGTTGGGATATAAACCTTACAGATCTCGCCAACTATTTCCTTTACTTGAAGGGACAAGATGGTCAAAACGGACAAAATGGGCTGAACGCCTATGAGTTATGGGTTCAGGAAGTGCTGAGTGGCAATGTAGATGATCCACATAATCCGGGAACTCCATGGTCTAAAGATAAAATATCTATTCAGGATTTTTGGAATTTTCTGACGGGAGCTCCGGGACAAGCCGGAAGCACACCGTATGTCGGCGCTAACGGCAATTGGTTTATTGATGGAAACGATACAGGAATCCCTGCCAAAGGACAGGACGGACAAAACGGTGCAGATGGACAAAACGGTAGTGTTATTACTATCGGCGATAATGGCGACTGGTTTATTGATGGAATAGATACCGGAGTGCCGGCTTTTGGACAAAACGGTCAAAGCGCATACGAGTTATGGGTTCAGGAGGTGCTGACAGGCAATCTTGATGACCCGCACAATCCGGGACAAAAATGGCCGATAGACCGTACATCTACTCAGGATTTTTGGGATTTTCTGAGAGGAAATGATGGAAAGCCCGGTGAAACGGAGCGGCCGGGAGGAGAAACAGGACAACCGGGAGGAGACATAAAAATTATTCTCGGCAAAGCGAATGTAATTCCATTATATGTAAATCAATCCTATAATTAATTTGTCCGCTGGGAAGACGGAGGCGTAGGCTATATTGTTTACAATGATGCAGGCGATCCTGCAAACGGAGCTAAAGTAAAAGGCTTACCCGGAATAAAAGATCCTGATAAAGTATATACTGCAAACGCCGATGGATTTTTCCTTGTACCGAAAGAGGATTTGCCCAATAATGAAAATATAACCAAGAGGAGGGGTACAGCGCTCGTAACCTATACAAATTCTCAAAACCAGTTGGTGAATGACGAAATATCGGCGCCCAACACTTATGTGCCAAACAGAATGTATGTAAGGCTTAGATTACAAACCGATCCTGATATTTTGGACGGTACATACATGAGATGTCGCGATATTGCTGTCGAGAGGGAAACCGATGGAGGAGACTGGAAGACTATTCCCGCCTACTTAGGTAATTTAAGACAGCGTATTACTGCTTACATGCTGACTGATTCAAATAATCCCGCATCTTACGGAACAACAAGTTATTCTGCTGATATTGACAGTATTAATATTTCAACTTCCGGTACAATGCGGATTAACCGGCTCAGAAAAAGAGCAAGTTACTATCACCCTGTTACTACATCTCCTCTTGAGTGGGACGGCTCTGACCACTATTTCACATTGGTTCTGGAAAGTTATTATGGTGAAACGCCCCGAATTGCGGCAGTCATAAAAATGGCGCCGGTACAGGCTATGCCAATGATAACAAACGTAAAAGCATTTGCTTATTCGCCGCCTGTTAATCCCGGAGATATAGGGTTTTTTGGACGAATTACAGGCATGATGGATATAACCGAAACAGCCATCGACTATTCCATTTTGTTTAAAAACACATTGGAAAGTGAATCTCTGACAACAAGCGGTGGATCGCCCTACACTTACTATTACCCTGTCACAGATGACCTCAGTGTGGTTAAAAACTCAAGCCAATTCAGAGTCACTTTCCTGGTAACGAACAGCTTTTCAACATACGATTATTCGCCAAGCATATTGAATCCGAATTTCTCGGTTGGAACTCCACGTATAGGGTCATCAGTGGTATTGGCTTGCTCCGGTTCATACTTTTATCCTCTAAATACAATCGGATATTTGAGGTTCGCATCTGGAACAGATGGGGATACAAGTACGCTGACAATAGTGAGAAGAACTACTACGGTAAACGGGTGGAGATACGACTTCCCTGACATGCAGGTATCATACGCATCTGAATAAAAAATAAAAAATTAAGAAGATGAAAAGAAGAATAATAAATATGATATTGTTTGTCGCTATGGCTTATTCTGCCCCGGCACAAACATCTGATGCCGACATGACAGACAAGCATCAGGCAAAAGCTTGGGAATTTGGAGTTGGAGGCAGCGTATTCCAGTTCAGCCGCACAACATTCAGCAATTTTACACAGTTAGATGAAGGATATGTATTTAATCTCAAGTTGGAACAATCGCTCTTCGGAGGCAATCTATATGTAGCCCGAGAATTAAACGACCATTTCTATCTCGATTTACAGGGAACAATCGGCGTTACAGGGAATAAACCGGACAATAAAACCGAATGGTTATACATGGTTGGTCCCGGATTACAATGGCGGTTGGGAGAATATTTTGGTTCCAAATATATTGATCCGTATTTACGAGCCGGAATAAGCTATATGTATAAAGATTTTAAGATTATGTATGTCGGTACTGAAGGATTGGACGACCAACAGATGCAATGGGCGCTGAATAATTTAAACAATAAAGCAGGACTTGATAAAAACGACTTAATGCCAATATCGCTGGGATTCGGTGTTAATATGTGGCTAAACGACCGGTGGGGTATCGGAATGCAGGGAGATTATCTGCTTATGCCATACAACAATGTCGCAAATTCTTTACAGGGAACGCTACGAATCATGTACCGGTTAGGCGGGAAAAGCAAAAAGACACAGCCGTCCGTTCAATACGTGGATAGAATTGTGGAAGTAGAAAAACCGGCAAAAACACCCGAACCGGTAATCAAAACAGATACAATTGTTAAACTCGTAGAAACATCGCAAATTTTAGAAGGTATATCTTTTGATTTTGACAAAGCAGACTTGAAGCCGGAAGCAAAAGGTATTCTGGATAAACTGGCTGAAATGCTGAAACAGGATACTCAAAAGAGATATCTGATTACAGGATATGCAGATTCAAGAGGCAACGGTAAATACAACCTGCAACTTTCAAAAAGAAGGGCAGATATTGTTGTAAAAGCCCTTATCGAAAGAGGTGTTCCTTCAACTATGCTGAAATCTATGGGCGTTGGCAGTAAAATAGCATACGCAAAGCCTTCGGCATCGAATGAAATAAGATATGGCGATCGAAAAATGACAATAGAACCAATTTCAAATAAAGCTTACTGGGATCATTTACCTTAACACGGTTTCTAAAAGAAACGATAGATAATCGGCTGTATCAAAAAGGGACTTGATACAGCCGATATATTTTAACATATTGAGTTAAACTGCCTTGGCTTTTACCAAATACTCTGCAATTTGCACAGCATTGAGCGCCGCTCCCTTTTTGATTTGGTCGCCTACACACCAAAACGAAAGTCCGTTGGGATTGGTAATGTCTTTCCTGATACGACCGACATAAACCGGATCGTGTGAAGCGACAAACAAAGGCATCGGATATACTTTCTTTGAAGGATCGTCCTGAACAATCACGCCATCGGCTTTCCAAAGGGCTTCCTGCGCTTCCTCTACGGAAATCGGTCGTTCGGTTTCAATCCAAACCGCTTCGGAATGAGCGCGTAAAGCAGGTACACGAACACAGGTTGCGCTCACGTCCACATTGGAGTGCATAATCTTTCGCGTTTCGTTGTGCATCTTCATTTCTTCTTTTGTATAACCGTTATCCAGGAAAATGTCGATATGCGGGATTACATTGAAAGCCAACTGATAGGCAAATTTTTCAACATGCGGCGTTTCCCCCTGAACAATTTGCTCGTGTTGACGAATTAATTCCGCCATAGCTGCTGCACCTGCTCCGGAAGCCGATTGATAGGTAGCTACATGGATTCGTTTGATAGGAGAAATATCATTCAACGGTTTTAATGCAACAACCATTTGAATGGTGGAACAGTTGGGATTAGCGATAATCCCGCGCGGACGGGTTAAAGCGTCGGCTGCATTCACTTCGGGCACAACCAGCGGAACATCGTCGTCCATACGGAAAGCGCTCGAATTATCGATCAATATGGCGCCGTATTTTGTAATTGTTTCGGCGTATTCTTTGGAAGCGCCGGCTCCTGCCGATGCAAAAGCAATGTCTATCCCCTTGAAATCATCGTTGTGCTTCAATTCTTTGACAGTGATTTTCTGTTCCTTAAATTCATACACGCGACCGGCGCTTCTGGCAGAGCCAAAAAGTACCAATTCATCCATCGGAAAATTTCTTTCTTCCAACACACGCAGAAACTCTTGTCCCACTGCGCCGCTTACTCCAACAATTGCTACCCTCATTTTGTTAATTATTGTTAAATTAAAAATTCTATTTAATATTTGTTATTATTTTGAAAAAATAACTATATTTGCACCGCAAATCAATCCCAATTAGATTGAGGTGCAAAATTAACAAATTTATTATTAATCAAAACAAACCAAAACATTATTTTTATGAGAAAAATTATTTTTGTATTGCTTTTCTTAGCGCCATACGGCGTTTTTTCCCAGATTTCGGACAATTTTAACGACGGACTTTTCCGAAGTACTCCGGCTGTAACTCGTTCGGTAGAGTGGACAGGAGATGTGGAAAGATTTATTGTGAATTCGGATTTTCAGTTGCAATTGAATGCTCCGGCTACGGGGTCGCCTGCTCAATTAAAAACCGTATCCGACTTATCGACGAACGCTTATTGGGAATGGTGGATGAAACTGGATTTCAACCCCACTTCTTCCAATTATGCGAAAGTATTTTTGTGTAGTGATGCGCCCGATTTAGCCGGCGACTTAAACGGTCTTTTTGTTCGCATCGGCTATACGAACAAAAATCTCTGCTTAGTGTCTCAAAACGGGAAAACTACCAAAATCCTGATTGAGGGAACAGCCAACCGTTTGAACAATACGGCTGTAGCTCTCCATGTCCAAGCAAAACTGGATAAATACGGAACGTTCAGTTTATATTCAAAATTAGACGGCGAACCGGACTACGTTTTAGAAGGAACCTGTTCGCTGACAGACGTTTTTTCCGGCGCTTATTTTGGAATAGCTTGCACTTTCTCTTCCACCAGAAGCAAAGCTTTTTACTTCGACGATTTTCTGGTTCGTGAATTAAGGGACGACGAGCAGGGTGAAGGAGGCGGCACAGACCCAACCAATCCGGAATTACCGGAAGACGGCGATGTCGTTTTCAGTGAAATTATGGCTAATCAAGGAAGCGAAGGTGCGGAATATGTAGAATTATACAACAGTAGCAATAAGACATTTAATTTGAAAAATTGCCTGTATTATTACGGAACCAATTCGTACAAACTTCCGGACGCCGAAATTAATCCGCAAGATTATTTTGTGCTGACGAAAACAACCGCAGTTGCTGATTTCGCAGGAGGCGGCAAAGTTTACGGCGTTACTTCTTTTCCGACTTTAGCCAATGCCGGAAAATTGTTAATGTTCGGACGTGATGATGGAACTTTGATTTCATGGTTTGAGTATTCCGATGCGATGTACGGCAGCGCCGAGAAAAAAGCAGGCGGCTGGTCGCTGGAATGTATCGATTTGGAAAATAAAAGCAATACCGCTGCCAACTGGACAGGTTCTGATTTTACCGGAGGAACGCCTGCGAAGGAAAATTCGGTAAAGAAAAATAATCCGGATACGGAGATCCCTGTAATTACCGGTATCCAAACGCTGTCAGACACGGAAGTTAAGCTGACATTCTCCAAACCGATGAACCGGCAGACATTAGCTGATAAATCGTCTTATACGTTAAGCGATAATTCTTATAAAATTGCATCGTTGACTCCCAACTATCCTCAAGGAACGGAAGTTACTATTCAATTTAATATTCTTCCACCACAAGGAACGCTTGTTGAATTGGAATTGACAGGAGTAAAAGATTTGTCAGGATTTGGATTGGATAACCGAACAGTTTTGCTTGGCTCCGGCTATGAGGCGGCAACAAATGACATTGTAATCAACGAAATTTTATTCAATCCGCCGACAGGAGGGAACGAATATGTCGAGATTTATAATAAATCCGATAAAGCGCTTGACTTACGTTATCTGAGTATTACCAGCCGCAAACCGTCCGACGGCTCGTTCAATAAATTGTATGAGCTGGCATCAACTCCTTTGTTATTGGAGCCGCAAGCATACTTGGTAATAACAAAAAGTCAGGATTTGGTCTGCTCGTTCTTCGACTGCCGTCCGCCTTCGTCTTTTGTTGAACTGAGCGTTATGCCTTCCCTTGCAAATACTTCAGGAACTGCCGTATTGCTGAATAATCAAACAAACGAGATTATTGACGAGTTTGCATACAACGAAAAAATGCACGATGCAGGCATCAGTAACAAAAAAGGGATTTCGCTTGAACGTGTGGATTTCAATCTCCCGACAAACGACTCGGATAATTGGCATTCGGCTTCAGCAGCGAGCGGTTTTGGGACGCCGGGGTATCAAAATTCGCAATTTATCCCCACAGATATTAGAGAAGGAATAATAATTACTATTCCGGAAATAAATTCGGATAATTATACCATTCATTATCGACTTCAATCTCAAGGAAATCGTTGCAAGGCTTATGTTTATGATACGATGGGAAGAAAAGTATCCGTCGTTGCGAATAACGAATTGTTGGGGACTGAAGGCGATTTAATATGGAATGCTAAAAAAGGTTCGGGACAAAAGCTCATTTCCGGCATATACCTTCTTTATATGGAAGTATATGATATGAACGGCATTGTAAAAACGTTCAAAAAGCCAATAGCTGTGAAATAATTTAAGAACGCAGATGACGCGGATAACGCTGACTGCGTCATCTGCGTTCTTTTTCATAAAATAAAACCGCTTAAAGGCGTTAATTATTCTGCAAAAAAGTTATCTTTGCATCTTGGTAAAAGAAAATAGAATTGCTATGGCAAAAGAAGTTGTGGAAACGCCTTTGATGAAACAGTATTTTGAAATCAAATCAAAACATCCGGACGCCATCTTGTTGTTTCGTGTGGGCGATTTCTATGAAACATTTTCAGATGATGCAATTGCAAGTTCCGAGATTTTAGGAATCACATTAACGCGAAGGGCAAACGGTTCGGCTCAATTTGTTGAGCTGGCAGGATTTCCGCATCATGCGCTGGATACGTATTTACCTAAATTGGTTCGGGCAGGAAAACGCGTTGCCATCTGCGATCAGTTGGAAGATCCTAAATTAACAAAAAAATTGGTAAAAAGGGGAATTACCGAGCTGGTTACTCCGGGTATTTCCATCAATGACAGCATACTTAATAACAAAGAAAATAACTTTTTAGCTGCCGTTCATTTCAATAAAAGTATTTGTGGAATCGCTTTTTTTGATATATCCACCGGCGAGTTTCTGGTTGCCGAAGGACCGGCAAATTATATTGATAAGCTGATTAATAATTTTGCTCCTAAAGAAATTCTTATCGACCGCACTAAACGCAAACAATTTATTGAACTGTTCGGTTCGCGGCTGTTGACCTTTGAAATGGACGACTGGATTTTTACCGAAGATACGGCTAATGCCCGCTTGCTGAAGCAATTTGAGACGAAAAATCTCAAAGGCTTTGGTATTCAACACCTGACAAATGGAATCGTTGCCGCAGGAGCAATTTTGCATTACCTCGATATTACGCAACATACGCAAATCGGGCATGTCACCTCCATTTCCCGCATTGAAGAAGACCGCTACGTCCGTTTAGACCGGTTCACCGTTCGCAGTCTTGAATTGTTAGGTACGATGAACGAAGGCGGAAAATCGCTTTTAGACGTTCTGGATAAAACCATTACTCCTATGGGCGCCCGAATGTTGAAACGCTGGATTGTTTTTCCATTGAAAGAAATTAAACTGATTGAAGACCGGTTATCGGTGGTTGAATATTTTTTCAAGATACCGGAATTAAAAGAGTTGCTGGAAAAACAACTCCATTTAATCGGAGACTTGGAACGTATTATATCGAAAGTGGCTGTCGGCAGGGTGAATCCACGGGAGGTTGCACAACTGAAAATCGCCTTGAGGGCAATTGAACCTGTTCGGGAACTCTGTCTCCAATCGGGAGAATCCAGCCTCCGCTCCATTGGCGATCAATTGAATGGCTGCGAAATAATTCGTGATAAAATTGAAAAGCAAATTGTTCCCGATCCGCCTGTTTTATTAACTAAAGGCAATGTGATTGCCAAAGGAGTAAATGAAGAGTTAGACCAATTGCGCGAAATTGCCTTTTCAGGAAAAGATTATCTTTTGCATGTGCAGCAACGGGAAAGTGAACGGACAGGAATTCCCTCGCTAAAAGTAAGTTATAATAATGTATTCGGATATTACATTGAAGTTCGCAACACGCATAAAGACAAAGTTCCTTCCGACTGGATCCGGAAACAGACCTTAGTCAACGCCGAACGGTATATCACGGAAGAATTGAAAATTTATGAAGAAAAAATTTTGGGAGCGGAGGACAAAATTGTTGCGTTGGAAGCTAAGATTTTCAACGACTTAGTCCTTGAGCTGACCGAATATATAGCGCCTGTTCAAGCAAATGCCAATCTGATAGCGCAGATTGATTGCCTTTTGTCTTTTGCAAAAGTCGCTCAACGAAATAAATATTTTCGCCCGCAAATCAACGACAGTCTTGTGCTGGATATAAAAAACGGAAGGCATCCGGTAATTGAAACCCAACTTCCTTCCGATGAACCTTATATACCTAATGACGTTTATTTAGACGATAAAAAGCAGCAGATCATCATTATTACCGGACCGAATATGGCTGGAAAATCGGCGCTGTTGCGGCAAACTGCGTTAATCACATTGATGGCGCAAATCGGTTCGTTTGTCCCTGCCGAAGCGGCGGCAATCGGAATCGTTGATAAAATTTTCACCCGCGTAGGCGCCAGCGATAATATCTCGTTGGGAGAATCCACTTTTATGGTGGAAATGAATGAAGCGTCCGATATTTTAAATAATCTTTCCGAACGAAGTCTGGTGCTTTTCGACGAATTAGGACGAGGCACTTCCACTTACGACGGCATTTCCATTGCCTGGGCAATTGTAGAATACATCCATGAGCATCCGCGATGCCATGCCAAAACGCTTTTTGCTACTCACTATCATGAACTGAATGAGATGGAGAAGTCGTTCAAACGGATTAAAAACTACAATGTTTCGGTAAAGGAAGAAAATAATAAAGTCATTTTTCTGAGAAAATTAGTGAAAGGAGGAAGCGAACACAGTTTTGGTATTCATGTGGCAAAAATGGCAGGTATGCCGCAAAGCATTGTGAAAAGAGGGAACGAGATTCTGAAACAATTGGAATCCGATAATCGGAAAACAGGAATCGCCAAGCCTTTGAAAAAACTGTCGTCCGAACGGGAAGGTTATCAATTGAGTTTTTTCCAATTGGACGATCCTGTGCTTTCGCAGGTACGCGATGAAATAAATAATTTGGACGTAAACAATTTAACTCCTATCGAGGCGTTAAATAAGTTGAATGAGATTAAGCGGATTTTGCGAAATAAATAGAATTTAACATATAATTAATTAATGTACAATGAATTATAAATTTCTCCTTAAAAATTTCAATAATGTAGTCAAAAAAAATTTGAGCACAAACCTGAATTTAACGTTAGCTAAACCATTGGAAATTTCAATAATGGTTAGCAAACGCTGTAATGCCCGTTGTTTGATGTGTAACTTTTGGGAAGAACATGAAGATCATCTGACTTCGGACGAAATCATCGCTTGCCTTTCGGATTTAAAAGCATGGATCGGCGATAACTTTTTCCTGCAAATTTCCGGAGGCGAACCTCTTATTTTTAAGGGGATTTTCGATATTTTCAGCTATTGTGCCGCCAACCGGATTATTTGTAAAATCAGCACAAATGGTTATGCTCTTACCAATATTATTTGTGATAAGATTATTGAAAGCAAATTACCCTATTTAAGCGTTTCGTTAGATAGCCACCTGAAAGAAGTCCACGATCGTATGCGTGGTATCGACGGAATATTTGAACGAGCAGTTCAGGGAATCAAATATCTTGCGGAACATAGTGATATCACGCTGGGAATATCGGTGGTTTTGTCGAGCGAAAATGTGGAACATTTTCCCGATACGATAGATTATTTTTTGAGTTTGCCGATTCACCGTATTTTGATTCAGCCCATAGGCGTTTGGACGGATAACCTGACAGTTGAAAATTGGTCTCAGTATAAATATTGGGTCAAGAATCAAGCAGCGCTGGAGCACGCAATAAATTATCTGATTGAAAAACGGATAGAGGATAACCGAATATTAAACACGGTGCAAGATTTTCTGGATTGGAAAACATATTTTGAAAATCCTGCATCAACCATCAATAAACAAATCAAGAAATGTACAATTGGCTACGACCATTTGGGAATAGGTCAAACCGGTTTGGTATCAGCCGGCTGTGACGCTTTTGGAGGACTTGGAAATATAAAACACGGCGCTATTAGTGAAATGTGGTATTCACCTGAAGCGAAAAATATTCGACGTAAGATGATGAAATGTACTTATCCGTGCAACTACAACTGTTTTAAAGATAGATCGCTGGTGGAGAAAATAAAAAAAGCGAGGGTTTTTCTGAAAGCAGGTTTGTTAAAATAAAAGGATTAATTGATATTTTGCCTAAAATGATAACATTCAGCGATCTGATGTTCCGTATTTGGTTCAAGAAATCTGTTTCCGTGTTACAACAATATGACATCAACTCTTAAACAAAAAACGGCAGCCGGACTTTTCTGGGGAGGCTTCAGCAATGGCATTCAACAAATAATTGGAGTTGTTTTCGGAATTTATGTGGCACGGATTCTGAATGCGAACGACTATGGGTTGTATTATATGTTGGCTATTTTTACTGCAGTCGCATCTATGATTATTAACAGTGGTTTTTCCATAGCATTGACGAATAAAAAAGATGCTAATCATAAGGATTATAATGCAGTTTTTTGGTTTACATTTTTTGTCGGGTTATTCCTGTATGTCATTCTCTTTTTTGCAGCTCCTCTGATTGCCAAATTTTATAAAGAACCGGCTTTGGTCAACTTGTCAAGATTTTTGTTTTTAAGCTTCTTTTTCGGAGGAATTGGAACCGTTTCTTACACGATTTTGTTTAAGCAGATGATGGTAAAACAACAGGCAATCATAGACATTATTTCTGTGCTGACTGCAGTAATTATCGGAATTATAGCAGCGCTTAAAGGATTTGCTTACTGGGCGCTTGCAATACAGTCGGTACTACAGTTATTTTTAACTTCTTTTTTACGATTCCTGATAGCTCCATGGAAACCTACATGGGAATTTAAATTTGCTCCAATAAAATCAATGTTTGCATTTAGCTTTAAAATGTTTATTACCAATCTATTTGTCCAATTAAACAACAATTTTCTTTCTGTAATTACAGGTAAACTTATGGGTAAAGAACAGGTTGGAATTTATTCGCAAGGACAGAAATGGTCGACTATGGGTAATCAATTTATTGGCGGAATGATTAATTCTATTGCCCAACCTGTTTTGGTTCAGGTGAATGATGATAAAGATCGACAACTAAGCGTGGTAAGGAAAATGATACGGTTTGGAGCATTCGTTTCGTTTCCAGCTATGCTGGGTTTAGCTTTTATTGGAAAAGAATTTATAGCAGTAGCTGTTACTGAAAAATGGATTCCCAGCGTTCCTTACCTGCAAATTTTTTGTGTATGGAGCGCATTTGCTTATCTTTTGAATTTGTTTACGAATGTTGTTTATACACATGGAAAATCAGGTATTTATATGAAAATAACCATTTCAACCGGTTTGTTACAGTTAGCTGCCGTACTGTGTTTGTATCCGCTTGGTTTATTTTTTATGGTATCTGCATACGTTTTGGTATCTTTCGCTGCATTATTGCTATGGCAAAGATATGTATATAAACTTATAGGACTGAAAATAACGGATATCCTGAAAGATATTTCGCCTTATCTGGGAATAACTCTTATTTGTCTTTTTGCAACATGGATAATAACAAAAAATATAGGAAATATTTACTTGTTACTTGCATCTAAAGTAGCAATATCCGCAATTTTGTATATTTTTGTGATGAAAATAAGCCGTTCGGTAATATTTAAAGAGAGTATGGAATATTTCGTAAACTTTTTCAAGAAAACAAAAAACAAAGAGGACACAATATGAAACTCGATCAGCATTTTTTTGATAAGGCAAAGCGGCGATTATTCAGATATATATATCTTTATACAGGAATTAATTTATCTATTAATGCAGTTTCCTGCAGCAATTATTTTATTTTAAAAAAACAACTTGGATTATTTAAAAAACAAGGGCGAAAATCGTCCGTTTCATTTCCGGTTGATTGGGGGCTTTATCCTTGCTATGAAGATAAAAGAGACAATGCGGGATCTTTGGGATTTCATTATTTTTATCAGGATTTATATGTGGCGCAACGAATTTACCAAAATAATCCCGTCAGGCATATTGATATTGGCAGCAGCATATCTGGTTTTGTTGCCCATGTTGCATCTTACAGGGAAATAGAAGTTTATGATATTCGTCCTTTAAATAATCCAATTCATAATGTCAAGTTCAAACAATTTGATCTTATGCAGTTTTGTGAAGAGGATACGGAGAGCGCAGATTCCATTTCCTGTTTGCACGCTCTTGAGCATTTTGGTTTGGGCAGATATGGAGATCCTATTTGCTATGATGGATATTTAATTGGTTTTCAGAATATTTACAAAATTCTAAAGCCTAATGGAAAATTTTATTTTTCCGTACCTTTGGGAAAACAACGTGTGGAATTTCATGCACATCGTGTGTTCTCACTAAAATATTTGTTGGAATTAATCACACTTTATTACGACATAAACTCGTTTTCATACATTGACGACAATAATATATTTTATGAGAATGTGATTATTTCAGAAGAGAAAATAGCAAACAATTGCGGGTGCAGTTTTGGTTGTGCAATTTTTGAATTAACAAAAAAATAGAATAATTTCGTGAAACAATTAACGCTTGTCCCTGAAGGAGGTTTGTGTAACAGGATTTACGCTATTACTTCTGCTATAGGTTTTGCAAAAAATCATAATCTTCATTTGACCGTAATCTGGTTCAAAGATTGGGGAATGGGCGCCGGATTTCACGATTTGTTTACATTATTCCAAACTGTGGAAAATGTGAAAATTAAAAATGCCGGTTTTTGGGATTTTTTCAAATATGCTAAACCAAGGGAAGGTAATTTTTTCATTCCAAAACTCTATCAAAAATTGAAATTTGATACGGTTTATTTTTGGTACAAAGAGCATGTTTCAGTAGAAAAATGGTATAATTTTAATACAGACGCTAATAAATTTTATTTATTTCATTGTCAAAAATTTTATGGCGATTGCGAATTTCTTAAACTGCTTTCTCCGGTGGATTCAATTCAAAAAAGAATTAATGAACAACTAAAGCTACTTTCTCTGCATACAATAGGGATACATATACGTAGAGCCGACCTTACTCTTGCTATAACGCATAGTCCCTTGTTTGAATTTATTGAAAGAATGCAACAGGAAATCAAAGCAGATCCCGAAATTAATTTTTATGTAGCTTCCGATTCACCGGAAGAAAAGAAAAAATTAATTAATACCTTTGGCTCTCGAATTATATCGGTTGAAAATAATTTGAAGCGGAACACAAAAGACGGAGTTATCGACGCTTTGATTGAACTACATACACTTGCTTCCACGAAGAAAATATATGGTTCGTTTCAGAGTTCATATTCTTTGTTAGCTTCTGAAATTAATAATATACCATTAGATATAGTACAGAACGACATTATTTAAGAAAGAAAAAAATGAAATTATTAAAAAACACTTTAGACGGATTTTTCTACCGGCACTGGACATTTCTTGTTGCGTTTTCGTATTTCTTGAAAGGGATTGCCCGCGAATTAAATATTGCGCCAACCGCTTTTTTTAATTGGCATAGGGATATTACGATCAAGGCATTCAAAAAACGATG
>Ga0123357_10005324_pt1 | contig 15379 bp, 7 predicted proteins | sample TergutEmb28metaG_FD_89873 | JGI IMG/M metagenome (GOLD analysis project Ga0123357, IMG submission 89873) | Embiratermes neotenicus P4 segment gut microbial communities from Petit-Saut dam, French Guiana - Emb289 P4 | ecosystem: Host-associated > Arthropoda: Insects > Digestive system > Gut ... | reverse complement strand
GGCAGCATCGTCGGTGCATTATACCACATGCTGTAAACACAGTCTAATGCTCCTGAGGATGGGCGAAATTATCGCTCGAAACATTTTGAGCTGATTGAAATTACTAATAAATTGTTATTGTTGCATGTAGTTGGTTGTTTATATTATTGTATTCTGACCATGTATTCGGCAGATACCACTTTAAAATCCCTATAGGCTTAAGTGTTATTCGAACAGACTGATTTGCTATTATTATCAAATCTCCAGTGAATCATCAGGACATTGCTATATTGCTACTTTGACCAATCAAGGGAACATCTTTCAAAATCCTTATTTCGTGAACATTTGGAGCATGTCTGAATGGATATGTTGCTACGTAAACTAAGATATTAGAAAAAAAGTCGTGAAAACTTTGAGAATTAAATGTAAAAAATGCGGAAATTTCTAGAAAGTGACCCAAAAACTATTGAGCACAGGTAAATGTCCTGGTATGCCTGTTTAAATCATAATATATGATCTGTACTACAAACACGGGTGGTTTATTACGTGTGCATTCCTTTAATTTGCATCATGTAATTCTACGTATAATGGTAATGACAGGTCGAAAATTAGAAACATTCCCATTAAAATCAAGGAGAGATACTGGGATTGGAAAGCTTAATTACTTGCCAGTGGATCCGAACACATATTTTAGTGACTTTTCGAGAAGAAAAATGTTTTAATGTCCTTGCGTCACTTTCGACATATGATTTATACATTAGGCAGGGCATCTGTGCTGTGAGACTTCAAAGTTTCAGGGAATTTCTTATTTGTTGTTAAATAAAAAAATCTTGTGGAAAAAGAAAAGAGAGAGTAAACGAAAGTTACAGGATATCGCTTAAGTAAATAGTACTGAAGGAAGTAGGGCGCAAGACAGGAAAATATCAATTAATAAACTGTGAAAGGAGTAACAAAGAAATGCTATCAACAGATTAAAAAAAAAAGCGAAGAAAATTACGAAGTGGGAAAATTCGAAGAATAACTCAGAGAATTACAAAAAATCAAGTGAACAAAATAAAACATAACGGGTGGATGAGAAAATAAATCGAAGGAGCAGAAGTAGAGAAAAGGGTAGAAAAAGAGAGGAAAGGGGGGTAAAAAGAAAGAGAATAAAAACAGAAACACAAACAAAAATCACAAACCTTCACGTAGTTAGGTTACGGAATTTAACACTAGAGTATCCTGTGTTCTTTTCAGTTTATTATACAACTTACTGCTTAAAAGGTAAAAGGTAAAGCAGTCCCACTACAGGCCTGGAGTAGCCCAGAGGGTTCCAGGAAGTTAACGTGCCCAGATTTCATGACAACAGCACAGGATGGTGGTAGGTTGTCAGCCTTACGCACCGGCCGCCTTTACCCCCAGGAAATACTCCTGGTACTCATTTCTGTTAGAGGCTGAGTGGAACACAGGGCCATAGTGCGATCGGAAGGGTAATGTCAATGAAAAATTCCAATGACGCCATCTGGAATCGACCCAGCGCCCTTCCGATTTATAGCGCAGCGCCTTAACCACTGTGCTACCGCGGTCCCCATTTACTGTTTAATAACCTGCATCTAAATCGTACATCTTTATTACCTATACAACAGACAGCGTATATCTTAAAGAAACTATAGATATTAAATATTAGAAAGCACTTCTCTTGTCTCTTAGAAGATTAGTCGGTTAAAGATATTTAGGGTGGCAGCCTGTATTTAGTCTATGAGCTATAAGAAATATGTCGGTACACTAGTGATAAGATGCAGACTTCCTTAATGTTACAACGTTTTGTACAAGGCGATATCTTATTCGTTTAATTTCGTAAACGTCGAGGATTCTCTAATTCCTTGAAAACAAAATATTGGCTCAAAATAATAAATTTGCCGTTATTATAGAGTAACTGCTGAAGACGAGAAGCTTCTCTGATACTAAATCATGTCTACTGATGTACACAATTACAGTCGTTTTTAAGATTTGCAATTCCTTCATCCTTGGGGCCAAGCAACCTATTCTTTCTGGAGCGTTTTTTTTTTTAATGTGGAAGCATTGCTCTCGTCCGAAAAGTTGGTAAATATTTACCAGCCGACATGGCGTAGCATACCAGTAGGCTCAAGTCTTCAAAACACGAAGTCATCAAAGGCATAAAAGACAAATCGCTTTTGAAGCACCTCCGGATTCCGTTTTCCGGGGGTCAGTTCCTTGACCTACAACTATGTGACTGCACTACAACTGTGTGACTGCACTACAACTGTGTGACTGCACTACAACTGTGTGACTGCACTATAACTGTGTGACTGCACTACAACTGTGTGACTGAACTACAACTGTGTGTCTGCACTATAACTGTGTGACTGCACTACAACTGTGTGACTGCACTACAACTGTGTGTCTGCACTACAAATGTGTGTCTGTACTACAACTCGAAGGCAAGAGCTATTTAAGAATTTCTTAGATTCGACGTCGTCTGAATTTCCAGTGCCCTGCCCCAAGACATATTAAATTCAGAAGAAACACGAATATCTGTTGTCATTATCAAGCGCACACAAAATTAGGCTTCATTTTTTTAATTCCTCTATCATATTTATGATTTTCAGTTTCCCAGCTGCATCTGGACATCCGCCATTCAAGCAGCTTGTATGCCTGCTATTTGATGTTCTCATTGCAGTGAATATAGAAATTACACTCTTCTGCGAAGTGATGGCGTGCAGGTTGCTATCCACCAAACTACACGTTTTCAACCTACATTGCCTTAACTTTCAGAATCAATGAGTTTCACCATCTTCCTTCAAAGAACGTTCTGGTTTAATGTGGTCAGAGCCGATTCATTCCACCATTAAAATTCAGTACTTGGATTCGTCTGACTTTCCATTTCATTTGAAAAATTGTCATTTTATTATGCAAACAATAATTTTCTTTAATTAAGATATAAACGAAGTAAGAAATTGACCGTCCACTACAGTTTGAGCAAGAGAAGAGGAGAATACGAAGCTGAGCCAGAAGGAAAGATGGAGCAACATCTGCGTCAAGAATAAGAGCATAAGATAAGAAAGATACTGCAAAACCCATTGTTTCTTATTGCCTTGGAATTTAGTTCGAGAAACTGAAATTTTTCAAAAGTTGTCTGCTGTTAAACTTTCTAAATTACAGTAGCCTCTTTTGGTCCCAACGGGATGACACTACACATGAAATGCCACTGGGTGTGTGTGTGTGTGTGTGTGTATGTGAAGCCTATCCTTTCCGTAGCCCCACCGATGTCTTTTCGTACATTTCCTTCGACTCAATTTTTCCAGTCAAAAGAAATTCTCCTTATCCTTTACTGCATGCTCTTTTTACTATTTTACTTAAAAATGATGTTTCCGACCATTCGTGACCGAGTTTTTGTTACGCCTGCTTCGTATTCGTGAAATCTGGTTTTCAAATCTCGGCTAGAAAATCGGCTACCCTGACCGCCTTGATTTACATCTATTCATGTGATCTTCATCAAGTACGCATGTGCATAAATGAAAGAGACATGTCTTAAAAAAACTTTTGTAATTCACACTAATCGATGTTCAGATCGTCAGAAACTGCCCTGAAGCTAAGCCGGACAGTTTGCTCGCTCTTCTCAATAATATTTGAAAGGAAGTGCTTACGACTGTCGGTAGTAACCGTTTAGCATGCGGAGATTTGGGGCTCATCTGGAGATTCATTCGGAATAGAACTGGTTCCTCTTTCTGTCGACCTAAATTCACGAAAACTGTTCTCGAAAGCCAAGAACAAGACTGGAGTGATCTCTATATCCGATAGCCTGCCAGTGTCTGCGAACCCTTATTTCGCCTCTGCTTGTGAGTGCTATTTGCTGCAAGACAACCATGCAGTTTTGTTTATGTTTATGGTTCCGTGCATCGCTGTTCGATATTAATTATTGCCCAACGAGATGCAACACAAAGCAGTCTATTTTTTATTCTGTAAGTTCATTTCTACATGTTCGGGTGTCAACCACACCCATCATCAGGAGTACACAAAACTGTAACTACAACCTTCCGGTACTGGTCATGTTTTTTGTGCACCTACCTCCTTCCTCCAACGTGGCCAAGCTTGGCCACGTTGGAGGGAGGAGGTAGCTGCACAAAAAAATAAGACCAGTACCGGAGGCTGTAGTTACTGTTTTGTGTATCCTGATGATGGGTGTGGTTGACACCCGAAACACGTAAAGTGAACTTGCAGAATAATAAATAGACTGCTTTGTGTTGCATCTCTTTGGACAGTTACCAATATAAACCAAGCAATTTTACCACCTCCTTAATTAATTACACCACTTGTTGACAGAAATGTCGCCAGCACAAAAAAGGAATTAAAAATTTAACTGCAAACCTTTCCCAAGAAATAGGCTTTGAAAATTTCTAGCTACCCTCTCAGCTGTTTTGAGATGTTTCTCTAAAAAAGAGAAAAGCTTCTTGTACATTTATACTTCTAAGACGTTATTAAAGAAAATAAAAACTCTTCCGTGAAATGTAATCAGATTTTGAAAAGAAGTGTGCACGGCATTTAGCATTTTGCTCATGTACAGAACAGTACTGAAGAAAAGGTTTAAGATGATGAGAAAGGAAGTGTAACATGTAGGACGCACAGTGTAGAAAACAAGTGCATTATTTGCGCTGTTCACAGTGGAGGTGTAGAGGAAGAACAACCTCCACCCTTGAAAGAGGTTAGCGTTCATCTTCACCCTTCGGCCAAATTATCGCCGTCAAGGTACATCAATACCTATTGAACAGCACGCTACCTGAGACCCAGAACCCATATGGACATTTTGTAGGAGGGAACAATTGCTTGGTTCTGACGGAATCGGAAGTGAAAAAGGAAGTGAACAAGTGCTTGTTATGCCCCTCTCGATTCTTCAGCTTTACAAGGTGCTTTAATTACATCGAAAATAGGCCTGTAATAAATTACGCTGTGCTCAAGCACGAGTTTTATTGCATTCAGTACTTACTTACTTACTCCATGGAGCAGAGTGCTTCTTAAGAAGCTAACTGGTTTTGCAGCTGGTCAAGAAATTCCCCGCACTTTATGGAACCCGAAAGTTCATCACCGTATTCACAAGTGCCCGCCATATGTCCCTATTCTGAGCTAACTCCATCCAGTCCCCACTCCCACTTCCCGAAGATACATCTTAATATTATTCTCCCATCTACGTCTGGGTCTCCCCAATGGTCTCTTTCCCTCAGGTTTCCCCACTAGAACCCTGTGCACGCCTCTCCCCTCCCCCATACGCGCCACATGCCTCGCCCATATCATTCTTCTCGATTATTGCATTGAATAAATATTCTAACTATTGATCTATCACAATAATATGTTATATAGCGAACTGTTTCAAACAGCGGCCTTATTTCCTGAGAATTTTATGTGCAAAGAAAGCCGGAGTTCTCTAAATACAAGAAATGCTTTTATCGGCCCAGTGCACATAATTTTCCAAGAACGATCTTACTGCTCAGAGACCTGGAGAAGATTCCTACCAGGAAGGTGATATATGCACACGCGCTATATTTCGTGGTGAAGCGCGAGTTGCTACTATTCATCCTGAGAGCATATTTACAATGCAGTCGCACATTACACGCTACCGGAAATGGCTAATATTTTCAGTTTGTGTGTAGTAGAACAGTGGGTTACATCTACCAAATCAGTACCGTAGTCCCTGTACAGCCGGCAGTCCAATGCACCGCGCTAGACGCGTCCCAAGATTATTTTTTAATCTTTGAACTCTAAACCTTATGATCATGAAAACTATTATCATATTTGGAGGAGAATGAGGCTTTTTAAATTTTGTGTACAAGATTAGGTGAATCGCCTTCCGTTACCAAGTGTGGGGCAAAGAGATCTGGGTAGACCAACTAAAAGAAGAGCATGAACTCGAAGCAATTTGAAAGTCTTAAGCCCTGCGAAGAACGAAAAGAATAGGTGAAAATCATGTTAGCAGATACGGCATTATGGAAACTCATTTTCCCCCCTTAAATTAATATTGAATTACATGTGAATTGTCTACATCAAGGACAATAATTTATATTCTAGTGAATGTGTTCGCAACACATGGAGCAGGGCATCCACGGTCTCCCAGTTTGGAAATAAAGATTTTCAACATAATTTTACCGTTTTCTTTGATTTTATAACATACTTCTTTTCTGTTTGTAAAATAATTGCATTGTAAATTTTAACATGAAAAGATTGTAAAAGAGAAAATGTTAATTATATATAAGGTCTACATTAAACAGATCCCTCCTTCACACACACACACACACACATACACGCATACATTCACACACGCACACACACACGCACGCATACACACACACACACGCATACATTCACACACAAACACATACATACATACATATATACACACACTTTGTACCACGAAAAGCAACACTCGGCTGTCACTTAACCGACAATTTACATAGCATTCCATTACACCTTGTAACAACGACGTGTTTATTTCCTTTTTATATTTATCTCCTCTTTTTTCCGCGTTCTAGAGGCTATTTTCAGTTGTGTATCCTGACTTTACCCAAACTCCATATTCCAATGTTTATCTGGTTCTCACATTTTGTCTACTGGGAAAGCCCCATAATTTATCTTTCTTTTCCCTTGTGATCTCATTCCCTTCACCTACCATCCCCTTTGTCAACTTCCTTGTTTTTAGGTCCATTTAAAGTGAACAAAACAGAGCACTAGCACACAGTTTCTAGTAAAACAGTCTGAAATCAAGATGGGAGGTGCACCACTTCCTCAGCAAGGAACACGATTACTAAAATGAATGGAGAATTTTCCAAAGAAATTTCTAAAGCACTCTGCATTAAAGTTTGAGCTAATGAAACTTTATTACATCCATTAAACTCTTTTCCGTACTTAAATTCTCACAGTTAACTGCCGAGTTCTTCTCAAGACTATTTAAAAATTTTGAGCAATTCTAACATTTAACAACAAACGATTTGGTTGGTACTTAAACACAACAGGCCTACAAGTACACGTGCAGTATTTAACACGTGGAGTGTTAGGCTCTAACAAAACACGTTGTACACGAATAAGTAAATATTCTCTGTGATTGTTCGGACACTGAGCAAAGCTATTTAAACTGCAAAACTTTTTTACTCTTCTTAAATCAAGCGGATGAATACTATCAGTCGGTATATAAGCGCGACCCTTATTACATTCTGATGTCACTTATTTTCTAGCAGTTAATTAAACGAAAATCTCCCTTAATTGGATAACGATATGATTACTAGTTGCATTAATTTATTAAACTTTATTAAGTTTTCATGCAGTTCTTTTAATATAAGACATGCAAATATATATTTAATTTAAAATCCTAAGGAAATATATTTTTTTCCTCCTATTGTTCCACACTCAAACGTGTTCGCGTTACAGAACTACACTATATTCGCGTGCGGTTGTTACTTTCCTAAAAAAGTTTTATAGCAATTTTAGAACACTAGTTCTCTGGTCCTACTTTGATTTATCAGCTCTCCAAATGGTTATTCAGCGTTTGGGAATCACCCATCCTAAATCTCAATGATCATGTCGAACCCCAGTCTCATTTCAATTTTAACGCACCACGACCTGGCTTCGAGCAACCTCTTTGTGGGGTTATCTGAGTAGCAGCTCTCAGTCGAAGACATATCACTGCCTACAACTGTCAAATATCGAAGTTTTGGCTACCGATATCAAGGAAACCAAGTTGTCCAAATGACACATATAGTAGGGACGTTTGTCAGTTCGGTTTTCTTTGTAGACTTCTGCTGCTGGGAAAGTTTGGCCTTCTAGACTGAAACTTCTGCCGCTCCTTTCAGCAATAAATGACTGATTATACTGAATTATATAAAGCATTCAATTAGAATACCTCTTAATACAGGGTGTTCAACTTAAAAGTGGATCGTATTTAGTATTTACTAAGTAATAATTATACTTAATTTCCGCAAAGATTTGCGGGAAGATCTTGAAATAGCCGTTTGAATATCTTGCAGTATCCCTGGTGTTAACACTGACTTCTGCCGATTACGATGCTTGTCCAAAAGTGAACCTGTTTTACGAAATTTTTTAATCATTTTCGCAATAGCACTTTTTATTGGTGCTTGCCTTCCAAATTTTTCAAAAAGCTCTGTCTACAGTGGACGTAAGACACCGTTTTTAAATAACTTTCCAAAATAAATACACGTTCTTCCACTGTTAACCGCATTATGAAAGCGTAAACAAAGGCGTTGTTCAAACACCAGCACTCACTGTCGACTGATTCCACTGATACAGATGGCCAAGACCGCTTCTCCCTTCTCCTGCAACAGTTTTGCCAACTCCTGCACATGTAGTAGTATAACTTCATACCAGCAGAACCATTACAAATAGTATCTGACGTGATACATTCACGGCTTAGAGAATGGTCCACTTTTAAGTTGAACACTCTGTATAAAAATTCCTACAATAGCTCTGAGACCTGTCTGGCTACATGGCGGGCAACATGAAACTTTATCTTTCAGAGCATTAACTGCAGTTATATTGAAATCTCTAGTATCGTTTTGTCCTCCCGATAAAATTGTAACGTACAATTAACACTGTGAGCTTCGCTTAATGTTTGGAGTCGCTGGACTGTTAATATAAGCGACATGCTGTTTTTAGTGAATTAACTAAAGATAAACCCTGTACAAAACAATGTGAGGCAATGAGCTACGCGGGCGGAAGTATTATATTATAATGACGTTACATAAAATATCCGTCTTGAAGTGAAATCATAAGGCGTATGATTTGCAAAGCAGAAACTACAAATTATTGCGTCTGACACTTTTGTTCCTAATTGTAAAACAATTCTCCTCGCCAAACCACTTTCTCCAGTCATGAATAAATATATTTGCATTTTACTTGTCAAGTTACCCAAAATATTTTCACTCTCTTTTGCAGTCTGCTTCGCCCACCCGTTCTTTTGTCGTCTCCAGTCCTTATCCAATGTCCAAAGCAGCACTACTGTCTGCCTCTCTCCCTCTTCAAACCACATATACCCCTATTTCTTGCTCTCGCAGGCGGTCGAGTCCTATCGTGGTGGGTCTTATCTTTTCCACCCCATTTCCTGGCGTCACCCCCTTCAAAGGAAAGTCCCGGCGTCGTACCACCCCTACGCCCCCTAGGGCCTGCTCGCCGACGACATTGTTCACTTCTCTTTTCCTCGTCTCTCATTTCCTGTTTCCTGAAATTCCCAATTCTCGGTGTTACTCTATTTCTCTCCATCTCTTTTCCTTCACTTGGTTCCAAATCCTACCGGCAGTTGCAGAAGTGGAACTGTGCGTGTCATCAAGCAGGGTGAGTAGCAAAGGAGTACACAACAGAAACACCTCTAGTCCCTCGAAATTTTCATGTAAAGGATGTACAAACTACGGTTCTATTAAAAAAAAAAAACAAACACACAGTACAATGAGTTCTTCGTTTCGGAAATTTTACAACATTCATCAGTAAGCGCATAACTCCTGCCTTATTATATCACTCCAGCGTGATCATCTTATAAATGACGACCAAGTTTTTCAACTCCGTCTTTGAGAGTCGAAATTTCATTACCGTATTCAGAACAGTCCGAATTTGAAACCTGTTTTTGGCAAGACGTATACAGTCGACATTCTGACACCCTTGGCCTTTAAATATTAATCTCATTACCAAACTCAATGTACGGAAGGGACTAAGGAAGAGCTGCATTTGGAGCACAGTTTTCATGGTATTGAAAGCTGAACACTTAGCAAAGTATATCAGTAACAGATTGAAAGTTTTCCGATGTGGTGATGCTGAAGGATGAATAAGATCATTTGGAAGGCTCGTGTGGAAAAAGGAAGAATTATTACATAGGATAAAGGAAAAAGAATAGACAAAATAAAATCAAGAAAGGCTAACTGGATTGTTACAAACCTGCTTACGGACTGTTTCATAAAATATGTTATTAAAGGAAAGACAGAAGAGAAGAGGTAAGGAAGAAGAAGATGAGGAAGAAGACGTGAACTCTTATTGGATGATCTTACGGGAAAAGAAGAAACTGGAATTTGAAAGAGAAAGCGCTACATCGCAAAATCTGGAGAAGTAGTTTGGAATGGTCTAAGAATAAATTACCTTCTAATCTACCCTTCAGTCTAGCAACTGGGCTATTCTCTTGATATTTTCAACATAAAAAATCACCTCATTCCGCGCTACTTGCCATATTTATCAAATTCTACTAAATTTTCACCGTAATATTATTTAGCGAAAAACAGGAATTATGAACATCCATAGTTCGTGTTTTTTCTGTTTTCTCTTGCTCTGTCTCCTACAATAAATAAATATTTCCCTCAACATTCTCAATATATGTCCCCCGATCTAACCCCTTGTGACTACTTCCTTTGGGGTTACCTGAAGGACAAAGTGTTTGTGCCACCACAACACGTGAGCACACCAGATTTGAAGAACAGAATTACCGCGGCTGTGGAGACCATCACATCTGACTTGCTGAGCAGAGTATGGCAGGAATTGGACTATCGCCTCGATGTGTGACGAAGGGTGCACACATCGGACATTTGTAGGTATGTGTCATAAACTTGTTGAGTTACTCTTTCATTTCTACTAGTATTTATAATTCTGTTCACCATACTTGTGAATATAATCAACTTCAAAACTGTTCCAATCATTTTGATACATTCTGTATTAGTTCTCATATTATAAAATAAAGAATAGGAAGCAAAGAAAAATCTGAACTGTGTGTTAGTATTTATTCCCAGAATTAAATAACACTCAAATTCTTAGTGAAATTAATTTGGACATTTTACTGACTTCATGGACTTCAAATTGGCCTTATTTTGTAGCTTTCCATTTACAAAGATTCCGCTCTTCTAACAAAATATGATCTGTTCTCCTCTAAATTAACTTAATGACGACTGTGGAAAAGATCCCTATGTTCAACTCGTTATATATATATATATATATATATATGTATATATATGATATATACATCCTTATAATGTACATTATCATCTTCAGAAGCACATGTTTCTTTCTAGTTCAAGACTAGTACTTCTTGATTTTTCCGAAATCAGGATATCTCTCTCAGATTCAATTTGTTTTGAATAGGACATACTAAGATGAATTGGCATTGGAAATTTGTCGGGCTTCAGAAAAATGTCACCTCACGTACAGCGCAAGTTGTAAATGTGTTACATAAACAATATAAATTGCAAGTCTTGATCTCACTAAGTTCCGGAATATCTATGCGAAAAATTGTTGGCACAGCTCCACCAAATGAACAGCAGGAAAGTGTAATTGAAGTCCGACTTTCTATGGATGGTTCTATGTGGAAACGGATTACCTTTGCAGCAGCAGCTGCTGATAGAAGTAAGTAAAAACGCACACGGAAAACTTATTCTGTAATTTGTAATATTTGTACAGTATGAAAAACTGAATATCAATATTTTCAAACGATGCAATTTTTACATGTAAGAATGTATGGTGGAAGTACGACGCAATATTCAGCACACATTTATCCAGAAATTCATCGCAAGCATAAATTATCTAGCCACCTGCATTTCGTTGTTATCACCAACGCACATCTACCCTACAAATATGGATAAAGTAGCTTAGACTGCGGGAAGCAGGATTTGAACCATTAGAATGTCTAATGGCATCGTTACCAAGGTAACAGAGTAATAACCAGCACATGTTTAATTGCTTATTGCCAGAGAGAATCGTTGCATTGCTGTTTCCTGGTAGTGTTGTTGGCATATTTAGTGGAATTGTCGGCCACATCGTATATTCTGTGTGGTGGAGGAATTGTATTGTGCAACATTTTCAATACGCCAAGACCAAACTTTGGCGCAGGAAATGTGAAACAATGGTAGAAATGTATAACTTTCTATCCACGCCATTAAATCGTGCAAGCCGAAAGGATAGAGAAGAGAATTTCACAGTGTAAGACCTGTTAGCAATTGGTAAGACAAGGAGAGTTGAAATAATTCTGCAGGATATGTATTTAATTTTATTGTGAATAGGACAAGGTACCGAGAAGAATATTTGGACATAAGAAAAAGAGGGAACGACTTAGAGAAGCACATATCTCCATGGCAGCTACATAAATTTGTTTTTGAAATAATAATATTAGAAAGAAAAGATATAGTAAGGTAAGATGTACAAAGGCGAAATGTGTATAAAGTATTAGCCGAAAAATGATAAATTCCACTTCATGGTATCGCGTATTACATATAACCAGCCTGTGGATATACTGGAGATAAAATGTAAAGTGATCCCGTTACAGATCCGGTGTGGCCCAGAGGGTGGGTAGAGGTATAGCTCTACTCTTCCATGACCGCGGCACTAGAAGGGGGTGAGTGGTCAGCAGCACGTCCCGGCCGCACTTTACCACCGGGAAAGACCCGGTACCCATTTTACAGGAGGCTGGGTGGGCCCCAGGGCCGGTCTGGACGGGCGGAAAATCTCGTCCTTACCGGGACTCGATCCCGGACCGTCCAGCCCCAAGTCAGTCGCTATACCGACTGAGCTACCCGGCCCACTATATTGGAGGTATTTACGGTAAATGCTTCCAGTACATCCACAGGCTGCTCCAACGTAAAGCTAACAATACTGCCGCTGCTCATATTCTATCTACACGGAAGATTCCCATCAGTTATTCCACATATGCAAAAGAGATCAAATATTTCTTAGTAATTGTATAGAGTAACAATTAACGTACTCCCTGACGCTCAACCAGGAAGGTCTGTAATATGCAGGAGTTTAATTTTTTTTAAATATAATTGTGAACCTAATGACAAATGTGAGCATTTGTTGGTTGAAACTGTAGACATTAAGTTCATGTTCTTTGTGTACAAATGCCATCCTTTTCCTTCTTGATCTTGTCGTAATAACTTTGAAACATCCTGAAGGATTTTCATGAGATCGGTATAAAGTATCAGATTATTAACAGACAGCTCTACTCTCTGATGTCTAGGTTTCTGATATCAGAAGTATCAAAATGGTAACCATAAAAACATTTTAGATATCGTCGCTGTTAGCTGTGTTCTTTGTTGTTCCTGAACTCTCGTGTAGAATTACATGTTCTCAAAAATGCCACATTTATTAGACAGTTTTTCTGTTCATCGTAAAACAGTAAACACAAGAGATACGTTTTTTGTAGGCTACACGAGGCTGCTGAATTTCTTTGTGTAATATTTACGGGCACATTCATATATATATATATATATATATATATATATATACATACCTACAAATTTTTTACAGAACTTTACTAACATATTTTGCACAAAAAATGTTTATATATAAAAAAAACCCAAAAAAGGATGACTGTAATGTAAATGCGTGTTTTGTTTGTCGTGTAAATTTAACACAAAGGTATGCTTTTCATGGTGCTGTATTGTAACCACAAAAATCCATGCTGCGACCTCACTCGAAAACAAAGCCCTGTCGCAAAGGCTGGAAAATAAGTGTAGGTTCAAAGTCCAGTTGTGACGCCTCAGATTTATTTTGTATATGTGGTAACTGGACAGATTTAGTTACCCGGTAATCATAACAAATCCCGCTGTAAACCAGTCACTCACTTTCTCACTCACACGCTTATTAGCGCAATCACTTACTCACTCACATACTGACTGGCATAATCACTCCCTCTCTCTCACTCATACACTCAATGGGTCAGTAACACCAAAAAAATATTATCTAAAGTCACTCATATTAATCTCTTCTACAGAAGTGTTTGAGGCTAAGGTGACACTATAAATTACTTTCAGGAGTGTTTTTTTTTTTAATTTAGACCTAGCTACCGACGATTAAGCAGCTTTCTTATGACGGTCACGAGAAAGATACCCGCTGAAAGCCTTGCATATCAGTGATCTAAACATTTGAATGGATTCAATATATGACGAGAAGAAGATGACATAAGTTTCTTCTGCAGGCTAGCTAAGTACACGCAGGTATATGCTATGCAGTGTAACTTGAAGTTCTTTGTGACGTATATTGAATGAAGACCCAAATAAGATCATTGCATTTATGTAATTCGCAGTGTAATAAGTCGCCACAAAATTGTTGTCTCCTACCAGGCATAAAATTTTCAATCACTGTAAGTAAACTCAAAGGAATTATCTGACAGTTGCAAGAGCCCTGTATAAATGTGATGATATGCATTCCTCTTTTCGTGAAAAGTTAAGGAATACAAGTGCAGATCTTCAAAAGCTTCTTGAAAACGTAAGTGTGTATGTCACAGGTAAGACACGTTGTAAGTTCGAATATGTATCAAGTCTTTATATTTAGGCCTGTAGTTAAGTGTCCAAAACAAAGCAGAGTGTGAACTGTGCGAACAGGCGCTACTGGAACGCCTGCTGCACGCGGTACCTTACGTTTGAAATAAGAGTGCTAAGAGTGGTGTACGTAAGTAGGGGACTCACCTTCTGGTGCCAGCGACTTCGACAACTTTGCAGCGGCTGCGACTCCACCAGGCAGGGGTGAGCGTCCAGTAGGAAGAGGAGGCACTTCTTGCCCAACCCTCCTCTGGGAACAGCAACACCTGTAGACCCAGCAAAGTGCCATATTGACATCTGTACTGTTTGCAGTCTGTCATCAGTATTTTTACACATGAGTTAACAGAAACAGATGGCTCTCAAACAACAGAAATTCTGATTCATATAAACTTAGGTGACGTCATTCCTTTGTGTCTTTTAAAATCAAGTTAGTTATATCCTCCGAACAACACAACTTCAAGAATAGGTTTATTCTAATTGATACACCACGAAATGATTTGGCCTATCTTCTATAAATTTGCTACCTGTTGATGGCCAGAAGATAGGCCGACACGTGCAGTGGTGTATAAATTAGAATAAAGCTGCTGTTGTTTTTCGGAGCGTATAATTAGTCTGATACACATATTATACGAAAGCAGAGGCAAACCCTTCCTTGTGACTGAGAAAAACCATGCTATATAAAGGTACAGAAATGTGGAAGTAAACCGACATTAAGTCTAACTTTCGAAACTCTATGGAGCTGAAAGTTATTTCCGTTATTGACTTCGTATTCGAGTGCACACTGAAGAAGCTCATACTGGTCAACTATAATTTACATTTTGCACAAGATTCTAACAGAAAATGTTCAATTGTATAAACACTTCTCTTCTCACAGTCACTTTGCCAAGTGTCACCAAGAAATTATGCTCAGAATAAGTTAAATGTTTTAAGGTTTGAGGTTCTAATGGCTGCGATTTTGATATCGGGGAATTTGTGGGAAAGATACTGTGACTTTAGGCATTATGTACCAAAGATACTGTGACTTTCGGCATTATGTACCAAAGATACTGTGACTTTCGGCATTATGTACCAAAGATACTGTGACTTTCGGCATTATGTACCAAAGATACTGTGACTTT